>Ga0115561_1002365_pt1 | contig 12643 bp, 2 predicted proteins | sample COGITO_mtgs_1105_4_FD_87201 | JGI IMG/M metagenome (GOLD analysis project Ga0115561, IMG submission 87201) | Pelagic marine microbial communities from North Sea - COGITO_mtgs_110512 | ecosystem: Environmental > Aquatic > Marine > Epipelagic | place: Germany:Helgoland, sampling site Kabeltonne...
CCACCCCAATTAAAAAAAAAACCACCAACTATACAACCACCACCACCAAAAGGAACACCACCCCAATTAAAAAAAAAACCACCACCTATACAACCACCACCTATACAACCACCACCTATACAACCACCACCTATACAACCACCACCACCAAAAGGAACACCACCCCAATTAAAAAAAAAACCACCAACTATACAACCACCACAAGTAAAAAAACCAATATCATTAGATAGTTCTCTTGGTAGTTCTCTTGATAGCTCTCTAGATAGCTCGCTAGATAGTTCTTTGGATAATCGGTCAATGGACTCAATGAAACCAATGAATGTTAATATAGAAAATAAAGAAATATCAAGTTCTTTGGAAAGTTCGATTGATAGTTCTTCTTTAGAAAGTTCTCTCGGTATTCCATCTATGGATTCTATAAAACCACAACAAGAAAAACAAGAAGAACCAGAACAAGAAGAACCAGAACCAGAACAAGAACCAGAAGAACCAGAAAAACAAGAAGCAGAACAAGAAGAACCAGAACAAGAACCAGAACAAGAACCAGAACAAGAAGACTCGTTATTTAATATGTCATTGGATTCGGATTTAGATAGCAATGAAAGTGAAGAAAATATTCCAGAAATGACAAAAGTGAAATTGTCAGAATCATCGCGAGAATCATCGCGAGAATCATCACAAGAATCATCACAAGAATCATCACGAGAATTAACGGGTGGTGCGGATGAAATGGATATTGATTTAACAAAGCTATCTTTATCTGGTTCAAAAAATTTATTCATTAAAAGATTGCAACAACGCGACCCAAAGTTATTTTTAAAAAAAAATATACCCAATTATAATTCATATGCCAAATCATGCGGATGGCAATATAAAAAGGTTCCGGTAATATTAACCGCTGAAGAAAAAAAGTATATAGATGAAAAAGATAAAGACTCGGGAAATAAATCATATGATGAATATATAACATATGGAACAGGTAGTAAAAAGTATCATTATATATGTCCAAGATATTGGTGTATTAGAGATGATGATGGTAAATCAAGGAGTTTAAGTTTAGAACAAGTAAATGATGGTGAGTGTGGTGGATGGGATGCGGTGATACCGGAAGATGCAAAAAAAGTTCCAAAAGGAAAAAGAATTTTTGAATTTACAGATAGTCGTTTTCATAGAGAAAAAAGTAATAAATCAGCAAAAGAAAATCCCTTGATATATAAACAATTATATCCATCATTTTTATCACCAGATAAACATCCCGATAAATTATGTATACCATGTTGCTATGGGCAGCCAACGACATACGGCAAATACACTAAAAAATATATGAAAACAAAAAATGATAAAAAAGAAATGGTTTTTTATGATACCGAAGAAAATAAAATTGTAAAAAAAAAAGACATTCCAAAAATCACATTACAAAATGCTTGGAAACCAACACCAGAACCCGAATTTCAAATAGATGAAAATGGTAAAATAAATTTAGAAAATATCGTAGGAGAAAAACAACAAAAACCATTTCCATCAAACGAACGTGTTATTAATTACAACACATGTAACCAAGAAAAAACAAACTCAAAAAGCAACACAGAAGGCAACTCAAAAAGCAAAGAAGGCGAAACAAAAGGTGAAACAAAAGGTCAAACAAAGAAAGATAAAAAATCTTTACAAAAAACAAGGCTTGAAATGCGAAAAACAATGAAATCAATACAAATTGTTGATGAAAAACCATTAAGGGAAGCATTTCCTTTAAATAAAAATCAATCAGGATATTTAACTCTTGCATTGCAAAAATTTATGAATTATGATAATGAAAATACTTGCTACCAGTCAAGAAATAATTTCAACCTAAAAAAAAATAATTATTGTATTTTAAGATTAGGTGTCGATAAAAATTTAAAAACATCATTTTTATCTTGTATAGCAAGTGCTTATAACGACATAATAAATAATAATTTTAATAAAAAAAACAAGTTACATCTAAAAAATATCGATAAAGATACTATTCCATTAAAAACATTAATTAAAAAATTATCAAAATTAAAATTAGATACTTTTATAAAATTACAGAATGGTGCATTAATTGATATATTTTCATCAAATAAAAAAAATATTAATATTGAAAAATATAAAAAATCCACTATCTATTCAAAAAGTGTTGGCAAAAAGAATTGGAGAGATTATTTATCTTATATTGTTAATTCTTACAAAAATTTTATAAAATATTTAAAAGATGAAGACAGTACGTTAAATTATGAATATCTTTGGGATTTAATATGTGAACCAAAAAGTTCAAATGGTTTATTATTTGAAAATGGTATTAATATTATATTATTAGTAAATCCAAAAGATAGTCAATTAGAAAAAATAGAATTAATTTGTCCAAAAAATCGTTATTCAAAAAATTTATTTTTTCCATCCAGGCCAACAATAATACTCTATTCTGAAAACAACATATATGAAATTCTAACATTGCAAAATCTACATAATGACGGTGGTAAATCATTCGGGTTAGATATTAAAAAATACTTCGAACTACCGGAATTAGACAAATATTCACCGGAATTATTGAAAAGTATTAATTATATAAAATTAATGATTAATAAACAATGTGGTATAAAACCCAGTTTACCAAACATCTATGCCTATTATGAAAATAATTATCTCATCGATACTATTGAAATCTTAAATGTTTTAAAAATCCCCATCATTAAACAATTAATTAATTTTAATACACAAGTTATTGGAATACTTATAAACTTTGATAGCAATGAATTTTTCTTACCTGTAAAACCATCAAAAATATTGGATGATTATGAGTATGAATTTATGGAAGAAAATTTCAACGGCTTGGAGTTTGAAAAAACGAAAGAAATAATCAAAAATTTATTAAATATCAGCAATGATAAACTCTTAATTAATATCGACGGATTAATCGTAGATGAAGGTTTATTGATTGGTATTTTAACAATAACAAATCAATTTATACCTGTTAATCCCATAGCATATGACCAATTAAGAATGAATCCAGACAATGATTATATAATAATAAATTCGAAAAATGAATATATTTCTGATAGTAATATTTTAATGAATGATGAAACAGATTTGGAGAGAAAAATAGCAGTAAAAAAAGTAGAATTAGAATCTAAATTTTATAATGTTTTTAGAAATTTATTGAAAATTTTATTGAAAAATATGGAAAATAAAGAAAATAAAGATGAATTAATAAATATATTAAATAAAAAGAAAGACTATATTTCTCTTTTGGAAGAAGTTAATAATTTTATAATAAAAATAATGAACGATTATATTAAGTTTGCAGAAATACCAACAAATGATTATAATAATTTAAAAAATATATCAACTTGTTTTAATGATAATCAAGATGTTTGCCAAGAAAACAACAATAATTGCATATATGAAAATGAAACATGTAAATTAATTATTCCCGAAAAAAATTTATTAAGCGATGAAAGTAATTTTGATATTTATTTTTTTCGGTTAAGCGATGAATTGATAAGATTTCCAAAAATTAGAGAATATATTATACAAAGTAATGTATATTTGTCTTTTGAAAAAGTAAATTATAATTTAAATAATAATGAAATTCTTTTATTAGAAGAAATATTACTAGAAGAATATTTTGAAAATATTCATATAAAAACTTTTAATAGATTTGCCAATATAAAAAATTCTTATGATGAAATAGAACCCAATAATACAGCAAAATATGATTTTAATTTTGAAATGTTAGATGAAATGAATAGAAACAGTATTGAATCGCAAAAACAATCATTGCGCTCTTTAGAAACTGCAAATATGGAAACAAAAGGAGAAACAAAAGGAGAAACAAAAGGAGAAACAAAAGGAGAAACAAATAAAGATAGTATACGACAGTCTTTATTTGAAAAAGATATCTATGAAAGCTCTATAAGATGTATTAATCCTGATTTTTTTAATAGAAAAATCAGTTTAAAAAAATATAAAGAGTTCAATGAATTAAATAAAGATAGATTTAAAGTAATAGAATTTTTTAGCACGGAAATATGCACTTTTCAAATAATTTTAAATATAGTAAGATTAAATCAAAACAAATATATTAGTATTAATGAATTGAAACAACAATTAGCAGATTTAATAAAAGAATTATATACTGATAAAAAAAAACAAAAAAATATTAAAGAAATTTATAAATTATCAAATAAAATACAAATTTATAACTATATTGGGAAAAATAATTTTGAAACCTTGGTCTTTAATGAAATATATTATTTAACAGAATTTGAATTTATTTTAATAGCATTGCATTATAATATAAGGTTAATGATAATATCAAGAACTGAATTAGGGTCTCTTAATAATAATGCTCTTTTAGTTGATATAGTGTCAGATAAAACAATTGTTATTTTATTAGAAAATTATAAATTATATGATTATAAAAATCCACAAGAAAATAATATTATACCAAATATTGGCATACTGGAACATAGAAATAGCATGTTGATTGAAAATGATATTTTAGATATCGATGATTCAAATATTATAAAAATAAGCAATATAAATGATTATTTAAAATTAACTATGAGTAAATTTAAAAAATATAAAAAAGATGAAACTCTTTATAATAAAGAACTTATGAAAAAAAGTAAAAAGATTTTGAAATCAAGGTCAAACGCATCAAAAGGAGGAAAGAAAAGAAAAATAATAATGAGAAGATAATATTTTGAAAATATTTTCAAAATATTTTCAAAATATTTAATTAAAGCCGAAATTTAATCGATTTCTTATATCGGTTGATTGTGTTAAATTATTGTTATTGGGTGAACGAGGTATTTCAGTTGTTGGTGCAAAAGGGTCTCTGTTAACTGGTTCAAAAGACCTTCTATTAATTGGTGGTAAATATATTGTTGAACGTCTTCTATATATAAAATTATCAGGAGACATAATTGTATTTTGTTCTCCATTTAAGTTTGAAACATCATTCATTGCATTATTAATTATATCATTTATCGTATTATTTGATTCTGTTAATAAAATATTTTCTGAATTAGTTGCATTATTTTGTGTTTCCAGTATTGAATTACTGTGCATTTCTATCGTATTTAATTCATTAATTAATTCAGTTGTTTCATATCTTATACTTTCTAATTTATTTAAATGTAAAAATTCACTCTCTGTTCCATATTTTTCTATAATCTTTTTTAACTCTTTAATACATTTGTCCTCAAAATATTCTTTTTTTAAAGGATTTGATAAATATTTTTTTTTCAAATAAAACTTTATACATTTTTTAAAAATATCAACCATTTTTGACTTTTTAAAAATACTCAATCTCGTTTTAACTAATACATATTCAGGTTTCTTTCTAAAATCATGACACAAAGAAATAACATAATCATATAACTCACTAATATAACCCACCTTTACATAATCGTTAATAGCATTTTCTTTCAATATTGGATAAGCTTTTAATTTTAATTTTATTATATCAAAATCACTTTTATAATAGTTTAAAATAATTTCAGGCAATATATGTTTTGTATTGCTAAATGATATTAAAATATTATATAAGTTGTATTTTTTAATATATAAATTTGTATAAGGGTTTTTTAATTTTAAAGGGATTGGAAACATATTTTCATTATTGCAAAGAGAAATTTTTAAAAGGTGTATTAAATCTAAAGTTCTAAAAGAATATATTGTTTTATTTTCAATAATATCAATTTTTTCATTATCATTATAGTTTTTTAAAGGGAGAAATCTTAAATCTTTATCAAATTCGTATTTTTTGTATATTTTAATTTTAAGTTTTTTTATAAATCGTTCTAAAGTATTTTTTATTTTTTTTGCTTTTAAATATAAGTTTTCAATAGTTCTTTTCTCATCTCCTTCATGTTTGTAATGTATAATAATATCATTGAAATAATAAATATCTGATTTTAAATAATTACCAAGAGTAACATCATATAAATTAAAACAAGTTGAAATTGATTTTACGTCATCTTCTGTTTTAATTTTATTTATTATTGTTTTTATTAACATTATATAATATTAATAAAAAAATATATAAAAAAAATATATAAAAATAATCTTATTTCAAGTATATTTTTTATATCACAATTTTTTACAAGTATATTTTTTAAAAATCTATTTTTAAAAATCTATTTGATAATCATCGGCAATGTTTCCAGAATTAACCACATTATCATCATCAATATTAGAATCAATAATAATTTTATCTTTACTACATGGGTCATCAGGAGAATCAATTATCAATTGTTCATCAATATTTTCTTCTTTTTCTAATTGTTTTTCTTTAATTTTTGATGTCTCACTTAACAATGATTTTAAATTTAATAAAATCTGGAACGAACCAGTGCCAAAATATCCTTCTTGTCCAACCATCACATTTGATGATACACCAGTCATTAAGTCTAATTCGGCATGTCTTGCCGCACGAAGAAACATTTCAGGCGTTTCTTCAAAACTTGCTTTTGCTATAGGACCAATATCGTCATTATTAATACCATGTCTGAATACCGAAACCATTTTTTTTGTGGCTGTGATTCTATCTGCAAGCATCGTAAGATGATGGTCATCAATATATGTCCCATCAAATGAAATGGCCTCTTGTAATTCATTTAATATTGATTGTCTAGCTGCCTCAATACCAAGTGTCCTATAAACCTCTTGAATATCATTTGTAACAGTATTATTTGAATCAATATCTTCTACCGCCAAAATATCAATTAGATTTGTGCCAACGGTATCGAGAACCCATTTTTCTTCTTTAACATAATTGCCGTTTTTTATTGTTAATTCATTGGTAACCTTTCTTATAATAATTTTTGGAATTTTTTTAATACCTCGCAGGATAATATTATCTAAAATGTTGTTTTGTAGATTTTTCAAAATATGGATTTCGTCGCTTTGGTCTAATGTCTTCTTTTATTATTTGATAAATTAATACCTCTAATTCTAAAAACAAGATTGTCATTATTAAAATCACTATAAACACAATGTATTTTATTTTTAAGACTATTTTTCATAGCAAAATGAATTTCATCCATCGTTATATTTTTTTCTAACATATCTTCCTTTGATAACTCAAATCGAATAATCCATTTTGAAAATTTATCATTTTCAGCATATTCACTATCAACACCACAGTCTTCCATCATTTTCTCAAATTCTAAATATTCTTCCAATATTTTTTCGTCATCTGCGATATTTGTTGCTTGTAAATTAGGGTCAAAACATATCGATACTACTTCAGTAATATCTCGCAAATTCGTATATTCCAAATCATATTTAATTTCTTGAGCCTTTTCCAATTTTGTTTCATCATCCTTCTTTAATTTAATAGTAACTGATGGATTTTTCGGGTTTTCCGATAATGACAAAATTTCTTCAATTCTTGGAACACCACGAGTAACATTCGATTTACTAGCTACACCCGCAAAATGAAAAGTGTTCAATGTATTATGCACTATGACACCATTGTCTTCCATAAATGTTTGATTCGCCGGAACCGTAAAATCATAGACATATTCTTTTTGGTCCGGTTTATAAATCTCGATATGTTTGATTTCATCCCAAATAATTCCGGAATTTGCAGCTTGCTCCAAAATTTCCATTTCCTCCTGCAAAACACGCGTTTCACCAATGGCTTCTTTAAACACTTTAATGTATTTTTCTAATGTTCTTCTTCCAATAGTTGGCTTCTTCTTCCATCTACCATAGTTTCTACTTTGTCCGGGTAGTTTCAAATCTTTCCCACATTTTGCAATGATTTCTCCCAACCCTTCTATCTTATCCACGTCATTTGATAAACTATGTGCGTTTTCACGATTGCCATAATCACATAATTCTTGCAATTTATCTTTCTTCAAAACAGAACCAATGTGTTGTTGATATAAATTAGCATAACTATGCGCAATTGCGAAATGATAAAATGGTTTCTTCTGTCTTACATTTTCACGGAACGTTGCGAAAATATCGAAATAATTCAACAATAGTCCCATGTCTTTCACCAATTGTTGGCTGCGAGAACAACCGCGGATTTCATGATGTCCTTTATCACAATTAATATTTCCATCCCCATCCATATATCCTTGAATACATGCCGCTTTACATTCCAATGGCGCGGTAAATATGAAATCAGGAACTTTCTTTTCAAATGAATTTGGACCGCATTCTTTCACGAGAAATTTGGCTAGTTCTTTGCATTTGAAAGATGTTACCGTACTGGGTCCATATTCTCCTTGTCTTTTATAAACTGATATTTTAGCGCCAAACATTTCTCCTACAATTGTTGTCATATCAATGTAATGTTGTGAGATATTTGTAATACAAACACGACCACCATTACAACTTCCTTCGGCGATATATGCACCAATAAACCAACCAAATAATTCATCCAAGACAATTGTATTTTCTCCAATTTCTACTGTTTTATTAATAAAATCATTACTAATGTGCTTACAAACAGGTATTCTCATACCGACTTCTAGGTCGCTCCCTTTGATAGGTTGTACTTTATGTTCCTTTCTAGTTAAATGACTATGACTTAATGTAGTAGTTACTTTACGACCACTTTTAGTTGTAATCGTCATCATATTTCCATTTACTGGATGTCTGCTGAAATGTGAAATTCTACTCCAAGATGTTTTTTCATTTTTATCTACACCCATAATATAATATTCTTCGTCTAATTTATCCAAAAGCGTTTCGACACTATCTGGATGACCAGTTGGGAAGGTGTATTCGGGATATTTTTCAATAAAACTATCGCATAATTCTCCGATTTTGTATTTTTTATGACTGACAACTGTGTTTTTTCCTTGACGATGGATTTTTATGAGAGCATTTATGCTCTCATAATTCTTCGACATTTGTGTCGTTGGTTCGCCAATGCTCTGCGCAGCGACCATACCAACCATTTCACCTGGATTAACAATAGATTTTTTGTAGTTGAATTCGAGGATATTTAAAAGATGGATAACGGATTTTTTGTTGAACCGTCTTACTGTTAATAAATCTTTAGGTGATAAATAATAATACCATGCAACTTTGAATAATTCACTTGGTTTTACATAAATATTAGTAGACATACTTTTTAATTTATTCTCGATTAATTCATAAAACTCCAATGGTGTAATATCAACGATGTTATTGTTAGTGATAAATAAGTTGTTTTGGACATTATTAATTAATCTGTAAAAGTTGACTGGGATAAAAATATTAATATTATCTTCATTATTGAATACATGTTTTGCTATTTCATCTCTTTTTTTCATAATCATTGCCAAAACATTTTTTGTTTTCTTAATTAAATCTTTTTTTTGTTTTTTAAATCTTTTTTGCGTTTCTTTATTATAATTCGAAATCATAAAGTTTTTAACATCTTTTGAGTTCGGTATTTGAAAATGAGCATATATTTCCTCCATCGACATTGAAACAATTGGAAGTTTAATATTTTCCACTCTCATCGTATTTATTCCATCTGTCCCATATTGGAATTGTATTACTTTATTTTTATTGTTTCTTACAGACATATCGTATTTTATACATAAATCTTCTAATGATTTAATAAGTCTTCTTGATATATAACCAGTCGAACTTGTTTTAACAGCAGTATCAATAAGACCTGTCCTACCACCCATTGCGTGAAAATATAGTTCCTCTGGTGTTAAACCCTGAATAAACGAGTTTTCAACAAATCCCCTTGCTTCCGGTGAATCATCATATCTCGTATAGTGTGGTAAAGTTCTATCGTCGAAACCATATGGAATGCGTTTTCCATCAACATTTTGCTGTCCCAAACATGAAATCATTTGCGCAATATTAATGTTATTACCCTTGGAACCGGCATTAACCATAATAACAAATCTATTTTCTGGACTTAAACTTTTTCTTCCAATTTTACCAGCCTCTTCTTGAGCTTTATTTAATATAGAATTTACTTGTGTTTCAAATTCTACATTATTTGTTTTTCCAGAATTATTTTCAAATACATCAAAATGTAATTGATTCTCTAATTTTTTAACATTCTCCTTATTTTTTGAAACAGCGTTGTAAATTTTATCATTTGTATCATCATTCGCAATTAAATCATGAATCCCAACACTATAAGACGATAACTTCATATATTCTGTAACCATTGATTGCAATTCATCAATAAATAATGTTGCATGTTTATGGTCATAATCATTAAATATAGATTGGATTAAACCGGTAGATTTTCCACCCAACACACCTTTATCTATTTGTCCCCGAGTATATTTCCCATTAATAATTTCAATAATTTTATTTGATGTTTTTTTATCTTCATCTGTTGAAAACTGTTTATTTGGAAATTTACAATTAATTGGTGGAAGCACCTGTGATAGTAAATTAAAACTATCTATCGAGGCTTTTTTAAAAATATCCAAATTAATATTTTTATTATACATTAATAAATTCATTGCCGTTCTTTCATTAAATGTTATATCTTTTCTGGTAAATCTATAACATCCAAGCAATGAATCCTGGAAAATACCAACAATCGATTGATTATTTGCTGGACTAATAATTTGATATGGGACAGCTGCCAGTTCAAGCAACTCACATTGCGCCATTTCGCTTTGAGGTCCATGCATATTCATCTCATCACCATCAAAATCAGCATTATACGGCTTTGTATCACCAACATTCATACGAAATGTATTGCCAACCATCATAACCTTAACAGTATGACACATCATACTCATTCTATGAAGCGTGGGTTGTCTATTAAATAAAACAGGGTCTCCATCAATTAAATGTCTATGAACAATATCACCTTCATATAATTCTAAAGTTTCCCTGTTTACATATCTTAAAGATATACTATCTCCATTTTTTCTTTCCAAAATATTAGCACCCGGATAATTTTCAGGACCATTCAGCACTAATTTTTTCAAATATTTCTTATTCCTTTTATTAACTTTATTTGGGAATGTAATGTTTTTTGCTATTTTTAAAGGAACACCTAACTCTTTAATACTTAAATTAGCATCTGGTGAAATAACTGAACGCGCTGAAAAATCAACCCTTTTACCCTGTAAATTACCTCTAACTCTCCCTTGTTTCCCAACAAGTCTTTCCTTAATAGATTTTAAAGCTCTACCTGAACGTTGCGCTACCGGACAACAACCCGGAATTTTATTATCAATCATAGTAGCAATATAATATTGCAAAACAGTAGTCCAGGGGTCAATAACCTTTGCTGGTGCACCCTGTTGAATTTTTTCCTGTAGTGTTTTATTTGCTTTAATAATATTAACAATGATGTGTGAAATATCATCTTCGCTTCTTTGTTGAGAATCATGCTTAACAGAAGGTCTTACCGCTGGGGGTGGAACTGCTAAAACTTGACATATAAACCATTCGGGTCTTGACCATGTTGGACTAAAACCCATGAATTCAATATCTTCATTTGTCATTCTTTTTAAAATCCTTAACACTGTTTCTGCTGTTAATTTAACAGTAGGTTTATTGTTTACTGCACCGTCGCTATTTTTAATACCATCTGTATTTTCCCATTCGGCATAAATTTCGGACAAGTCTTGTTTATAAATTTTTTTTGGTTGTTTGCATCCACAACCATCTTCGGTCTCATCACCACATCTCTTAATCTTGTTGGCGTGGCTAAAAATAAAATCCCATCTTTTTTTAGGTGTCTTGTTTAAAAGGAAATCATACTTTTTTTTGCTAATTTTTAATTTTCCACATTTAATACAAATGCATCTTAATATTTTAATTAATGTGTTGATGTATTGAATATAAAATACAGGCCTCGCTAATTCAATATGACCAAAATATCCGGGCGTTTTAATATAATCTAATCCGTCTGTTGGACAAATTAAACCTGCTTCTATAACACCCATTCTTGGATCAAATAATCCATTTAATACTGGTTTATTATTTATATAGGTATCTCTTGTATTGATTTCTGCAACACTACCCTTTCTAATATCTTGCGGACTTAAAACGCTGAATTGAATACCAATAATTTTAGAAGATTTAATTTTATTTGTATCATTGTTAAACATCCTTTATATTTATAATAGAATATTTAGTTTATATTTTTTAAATCAATTTTATATTTTTTAAATCAAATATTTTTTAAATAAAATATTTTTTAAATAAAATATTTTTAAAATCAAAAATTTTTTAAATAAAATTTATATTTTTTAAAAATTGATTTTAAAATTCATTTAAAAAAAATATTATATATTTGAATATTAATAATGAGCGATGATGAAAATTCTCCTAAATCAATGAAAAAAAATAAAATGAAAACAAAAGCAAAAAAAAAAATAGTTTTTTCAGAAAGCGATGAAGATGATAGTGAGTATTTACCAGATGAGTTCGATGAAACAGAATTTTTAAATGATTCAGTCGAATATAAGAAATTTTTAAATACACTTTTTCCGTCTTCTTATTTATCTTCAAAAATTAAGAACGAAAAAATAAAAAAGAAATCAATTAAAAAAAAAGCTTTTGATAAAATTAAAAAAAATGTTAAAAATGATAAAATTAAAAAAAATGATAAAAATGATAAAAATGATAAAAATGATAAAAATGATAAAAATGATAAAAATGATAAAAATGATAAAAA
>Ga0115561_1002370_pt1 | contig 12623 bp, 16 predicted proteins | sample COGITO_mtgs_1105_4_FD_87201 | JGI IMG/M metagenome (GOLD analysis project Ga0115561, IMG submission 87201) | Pelagic marine microbial communities from North Sea - COGITO_mtgs_110512 | ecosystem: Environmental > Aquatic > Marine > Epipelagic | place: Germany:Helgoland, sampling site Kabeltonne...
CATTGGGTGCTTCAGAAGTGGCGATTGTTTTGCCGCCTAAGAAACGCGAAGACCGCGACACACTGTTAGGTGAGTTCGCGATTGTTGATGCCATCACGGATGGGCTTGGATACGGCACCGGGCGCGTTCGCTTGCTTGAGCCCGACGATCCAGATCAATTGGAAGCGGCCTTGTATGGCACTGCACCAGCAACAGCAATTGCCGCAAGTGATATCGGTGCCGCTGGACGTAAACGCTCAGTCCTGCGCCTGTCGCTTGATGCATTGCATAGGAAATCCCCAAGCCCGGTCGACGAGATTGTGCTACCCGCAGGGGCACCGTTTGGCCGCGTCCTTGTCGATGCAGAAAACTGTACCCTTTGCCTTGCATGCGTTGGCGCATGTCCAACGGGGGCACTTAAGGATAATGAAGGGCTGCCACAACTTGGCTTTACAGAAGATGCCTGCGTGCAGTGTGGTCTCTGTAAGAATACCTGCCCTGAGAAAGTGATCTCACTTGAGCCACGGTTAAGCTTCGCCGAAGAAGCGCGGTCTCATCAGGTCATCAAAGAAGAGCAACCGTTCCTCTGTATTCGCTGTGGCAAGCCGTTCGCGACCCATGCATCGCTGGCGCATTTGACCGACAAACTCAAAGACCATGCAATGTTCCAGGGACCTGGAAAGCTTGACCGGATCAAGATGTGCGACGACTGTCGTATCGTGCAAATGGCGACCGATGGCGACAATCCATTGGCACACGGCACCGTTCCTGTGCCTAAGACCACAGAAGATTATCTGCGCGAGCGAGATGACCTGCGCAAAAAGGCAAAAGATGATATGATCAAAAAAGGCCTGACCGATGGTGAGGCTTAGCTTTTACATCGTCATTCCCCAAAAAGCGGGAACCTAGATAAACGATGTGCTGGATCCCCGCCTTCGCGGGGATGACGAATAGAGTTAACGTGCCTATATTAAGGGTGCGGAAGAAATAAGGACTGACACTTTGGACGGCATAGAGAGCAAAGCAGACAAAGATTCGATGATCGACCCGTTTGGTCGCCACGTCAGCTATCTCCGCGTTTCTGTGACGGATCGATGTGATTTCCGTTGCGTCTACTGCATGTCTGAAGACATGACCTTCCTGCCCAAAAAAGATGTCCTAAGCCTCGAGGAGCTTGAGCGCATGTGCACAGCCTTTGTGCGCAAAGGTGTCAAAAAGCTGCGCCTAACAGGTGGCGAGCCTCTGGTGCGTAAAAACATCATGAGCTTGATCAACAATCTAGGCAAACTCATCGACACCGGCGAACTAGAAGAACTCACGTTGACGACGAACGGCAGCCAATTGCATCGCTATGCCGATGATCTGGTGGCCGCAGGCGTTAAACGCATCAATGTTTCTGTTGATACACTCGACCCCGTTAAATTTCAGGAAGCGACCCGCTGGGGCAAACTGGAACAGGTGATGACGGGCTTGGCTGCTGCCAAGAAGGCCGGGCTTCAGGTAAAGATTAACGCCGTCGCGTTGAAGCATCTGAATGCCATGGAATTTGATGATATGATCCGCTGGTGCGGCGAGAACGGTTTCGATTTGACATTGATTGAAACCATGCCGCTCGGTGAAATCGGCGAAGACCGCGTTGATCAGTATCTCCCCTTGTCTCAAGTCCGTCAGGACCTGGAAAAGCGCTGGACCCTGAAAGAAATTCCTTACCGTACCGGTGGTCCAGCACGTTATACGGAAATCGTCGAGACGGGTGCAAAGCTGGGTTTCATTACACCGCTCACACATAATTTCTGCGAAAGCTGCAATCGCGTTCGGCTCACCTGCACGGGTACACTTTACATGTGCTTGGGCCAGGAAGACGCCGCTGATCTGCGCGCCCCGATCCGGGCAAGCGAAGACGATGCATTGTTGAACGCAGCTATTGATGAAGCCATTGGTCGCAAGCCAAAAGGCCATGATTTTATTATCGACCGTCGCGACAGTGCGCCAGCCGTTGGTCGTCATATGTCTGTCACCGGCGGTTAATTAGGTTTTCTGATGAAATATATTCTCCCCCTCTTTCTAGGCCTGTTGTTCTGGCACCCTGTATTCGCTGTTGCAGATGTGACCGAAGCCACCTGCAAAGCCGACTATAATGCGATGATTGAAGCCACTGAGCAGAACCGCGAAGCCTCACTTGCTGAATTAAACGCCTCTCTTCGTCTGACAAACGACGAAGACGCTGCGGGCAGCATCAATAACCAGATCAATCAGACCTGGGAAATGGAAGAGCAATTCCGCAATCATGCCGCAACTGCGTTTCGCGATTGCATGAATTATGTGAAGTCTGTCGGCTCATAACGCCTCCCCTTTGTTTGCAGTTGCGAACAAATTCTTTCCCTAAGCCCATTCATATGGCAAAACCGTGCTCCGAGCGCGTCTGTTCGCGCATCCGAATTTCTATCCTTGAGGAGCATTCCATGGATTTCCAGAACATTATTGCCGAGAAAAAAGATGACGGCGTCGCCCTTATTACTCTCAATCGCCCAGATGCGTTAAACGCTCTGAACGACGCCCTGATCAATGAGTTAGGCACTGCCATTGATACGTTTGAAACTGATACCGATATCGGCTGTATCGTCATCACCGGTTCAGAAAAAGCCTTTGCCGCAGGCGCAGACATCAAAGAAATGCAGTCCAAGTCATATATGGACACATACATGTCGAACTTCATTTCCACGTGGGAGCGTGTGGCAAAATGCCGCAAGCCCGTCATTGCTGCTGTGAACGGCTTCGCCCTTGGTGGCGGATGTGAGCTGGCCATGATGTGTGATTTCATTATCGCCGGTGATCGCGCCAAGTTCGGTCAGCCAGAAGTCAAGTTGGGCATCTTACCCGGTGCTGGTGGATCGCAGCGCCTGACACGTTTTGTTGGTAAATCTAAAGCCATGGAAATGTGCTTAACCGGTCGCATGATGGACGCTGAAGAAGCTGAGCGCGCTGGTCTCACCAGCCGCGTTGTACCAGCTGCTGAATTGCTTGAAGACGCGCTGAAGACAGCGTCAACCATCGCCAGCATGTCGACACCGACAACCATGATGATCAAAGAATCAGTGAACCGTTCTTACGAGACAACGCTTGCTGAAGGTATCCTGTTTGAGCGTCGGACTTTCCACGCCGCGTTCGCAACTGAAGATCAGAAAGAAGGTATGTCCGCTTTCGCTGAGAAGCGCAAAGCCGATTGGCAGAATAAGTAAGTATTTAAGAAAGCCCCCTCACCTAACCTCTCCCCCTAGAAGGGGGAGAGGGATAAGTGGAACTCTGCATTGATCCGAGAGTTCCTCTCCCCTACGCAGTGGGGGAGAGGACAGGTGAGGGGGCGTTTTCTAAACCTTTCGCGCCAGCGTCAGGCCATCACCAATCGGGATTAGAGACAGCTCAACCCGCGTATCATCTTTTAGCATCGCATTGAATTTCCGCATCGCCTGAGCATTCTCGGACGTTGTGTCTGGATCCGCTGCATTGCCATCCATAAAAATATTATCGACGGCAATCACGCCACCGACACGAAGTAACGAAAGACAGCGTTCAAAATATTCTGGATAGCCCGGCTTATCTGCATCGATGAAGGCAAAGTCGTAATCCCCCGTCTCGCCCGCCGTGATCATTGCATCTAGCGTTTCTGTCGCAGGCGCAATCCGAAGATCGATTTTGCCCCGAACCCCAGCGTCCTTCCAGAAAGGCTCACCCACAGCGGTATAATCTTCAGAAATATCGCACGCGACGATCCGCCCGTCCGCAGGCAGCGCCAAAGCCACTACCAAAGATGAGTACCCCGTAAAGACCCCGACTTCGATACAGTTTTTGGCATCCAGCATACGCACCAGCATCTGCATCAACTGCCCTTGCTCTGGGGAAATCTGCATAATCGCCATCGGATGCTTAGCGGTCTCGTCGCGCAAACGTCTCAGAACCTCTGGCTCGCGGAGTGAAATATCCAGCATGTAGGCGTAAAGACGATCAACGATATCAATCGTGTGGGTGCTCAAGGTTTTCTCTCCATAATCTGGTTATGCGCATTGAAGGTGAGGCAGATCATGCGCTATTTTAACCGCCAAGAACAATACTGATATATAATCCGTTTCATCCCCATAGAAAGAAAAAACCAATGCAGAAAATCGGCATGATTGGCGGCTTAAGCTGGGTCTCCACCGCAGAGTATTACCGCCTGATGAACGAGATCACACAGGCTGAACTCGGTGGTGTGAATTCTGCACATATCGTCTTGGAAAGCGTCAACCGCGAGCTTTATGCCGAATATGTCTATCGTCGGAACGATGAAGATGCAGCGTTCGAGATGATCGCATCGGCAGCTAAATCCGTCGAACGCGCAGGCGCTGAATTTATTGTCATCACCTGTAATGACGTTCACCGCTTCGTGCCCGAGGTCGAAAAACTGATTTCAATTCCCTTCCTCCATATTGCCAGCGCAGCCGCTGAGAAAATTAAAGAAGCCGGTATCTCGACCGTCGCATTATTGGGTGTCCGCAAAACCATGGAACTTGGGTTTTATGCGGACGTGCTCAATGACCATGGCATCAGAACAATTATCCCGGACGATGATGAGCGGACGTTCGTTGATGATTCGATCATGAACGAAATGGTTGCGGGGAAATTCCTCGATACCACACTTGAAGAATATATCGATCTGACGAAAAGCCTGGCTGCGCGTGGTGCCGAAGGCATTGTATTGGGGTGCACCGAAATCCCCCTATTGATTGATGCCAGTCACACGGACGTCCTATTGTTCTCAACCACGGACATCCACTGTCATGCGGCCATTAAACGCGCGATTGCGAATTAAATGGCCCACATTAAGCGCTCCCAATAGAAGATAAATCGTCATCCCGGCAAAGGCCGGGGTCCAGAAACTCTGAATGATGTTTTGATACCCTGGATTCCGGCCTACGCCGGAATGACGACTTGTATGATCATTGATGATACGAGAGGGGCATAATCCGCACTGTATCTCAAGGTCATCATGCGCTACGTTGCCATCATGAACGACAAAATCATTTATCATATGTGCAAGGCTGACGAGTGGGCCCAGGCACAAGCCAGTGGATCATATCCCGGCTCAAGTCAGGATCAGGCCGACGGCTTCATCCATTTCTCAACCTACGAACAGGTCTGGACATCCGCAGCAAAACATCGCTGTGGTCAGGATGGCATTCTGTTACTCGCCGTCGATACGACGGCCTTGGGTGATGCATTGAAGTGGGAAGCTTCGCGCGGCGGTGCATTGTTCCCGCATCTATATGGTCCATTGAATACAGACGATGTTATCGACACTGAGCCGTTGCCTCTGGATGATAACGGCATTCACATTTTCCCAAGCGGCTTTCCACCACCTGAGTTGGACTAAAACACGTGCCTGATCTCTATTCGATGCTGCGTCCCTTTATCGGCTGTGTACAGGCCGAGACCGCTCATAACATGGCACTTTGGGCACTCAAACGACGTCTCGTCTCTGGGGCCCCGTTTTCTGATCCGGTTTTAGAAACAAACTTATGGGGCCGCGACTTTGCTAATCCTATTGGGCTTGCCGCAGGGTTCGACAAGAACGCTGACGTACCCATGCAAGCTTTGGCGCTTGGATTTGGCTTTGTGGAGATCGGCTCTGTCACGCCGCGCCCGCAAGCTGGCAATCCAAAACCACGGTTATTTCGCCTCGATGAAGACGAAGGTGTGGTCAACCGCATGGGCTTTAATTCAAAGGGCGTAGACTATACCGCAGCAAACCTCTCAGCCCTGCCACCGACCCGGGGGCTTGGTGTCATTGGGGTTAATCTGGGTAAGAATAAAGAAACCGAAGATGCTGCTGCTGACTATGTCATTGGCATCGAGAAACTGGCTCAGTATGCGGACTATATGGTCATCAATGTTTCTTCGCCGAACACGCCGGGGCTTCGGGCATTACAAGACAAGGCTGAGTTGGAAGCACTGGTATCGCGCGTCCGGGACGTGCTCGACAAAACTGTCCCCACCAACACACCGCCGCTTCTGGTTAAGGTCGCACCCGACCTGACCGATGATGACATTGCAGATATTGCGACTGTTGCAGGCTCCAGCGCCGTCGACGGCTTGATTGCCACCAACACAACAATTGATCGCCCTGCGAGCCTGATCAATGCGTCAAAGTCAGAAGGCGGCGGCCTGAGTGGCAAGCCACTTATGAAACCATCGACAAAAATTCTCAGTGATCTCTATAAGGCGACGAACGGTCAGGTGCCGTTGATTGGTGTCGGCGGCATCATGTCTGGTGAGGATGCTTATGATAAAATCAGAGCTGGCGCATCACTGGTGCAATTCTATTCATCCATGGTTTACGAAGGCCCATTCCTGCCCGGTCGCATGTGCCGGACACTTGCAGGCCTGTTAAAACGCGATGGATTTGAGCACGTTGCCGATGCCGTTGGTGCTGATCACCGTTAATCACCCTCTTCATGCTTGGGCGGCCCAAACGGCATTCGACTAACCACTGAAATCGCCATCACAATAAACAAGATGCGGACGATGTGATGCGTTGAGACGAAGGCTGTATCAATGCCCATCGCCAAACTGATCAACGTCATCTCGGCCAATCCGCCCGGTGCAAAGGAAATCCAGAGCGCATGGTAATCCAGCTGCGTGATATTATGCAGTAATGACGCCGCACCCAATGCCATACCCAACGTTACCGCCGCACCGATAATACCAATACCTACGGGATTGATTAACTGACGACGTTCGACGCCAACAAAACGACACCCCACGTTCGTGCCAATGACAAGCTGAGCCAGGTTCACAAGCTCGCCGGGTGGCTTCGCTGTCGTAAAGCCCATGAAGTGAACAATGGCGCTGACGACCATAGGACCCAGTAACGCGGCTGCGGGTAGCTTCAGGCGCTTCGCCACAACATAACCAACAAAAGCACATGCGGCTAAAATCAACCCATCTTGTAGACCCATTTCTGTCACCGATCCCATCGGTGAGATTTCCGGCGGCTGATAGCCTTCAAAGATACGGAAATACAACGGGATCAACATCACTGTGAACATGACACGTGTGGCATGAATAAGCGAAATCGCCCGCACATCAACACCATAGGATTCAGCGATCAAAATCATCTCGCCAAAGCCGCCGGGGGTTGCCGAAAGTACCGCTTCAAATTTGGTCATCTTGCCAAACTTCTGGAACGCCCAAGACAAGAACACCGTGATCACGACGACAAAAACAATCAGCACAGCGATACTTAAAATCCAGCTTGAAGCTTGCTCGAGAACATCCGGCGTGAATGCGCTGCCGAGCATGACGCCCAGCACCGTAATCATTATAGCACGACCTTTCCCGGGTCCTTTAAGGCGCACACCTGCAACGGCAATACCTGCCGTAAAGAACATGGAGCCAATCATCCACGCGAGTGGAATACCCGCGAGCGAGAACAACCAACCGCCCAGCGCACCCCATAAAAGGGTCGCTATCATTACAGGGAAGCGTTGTTTCCAATCTCGGGAGTCGGGTTTCTGGGGACGGTCTTCGGCTTCTAGATATTCACTCAAGCGCTAAACTGCTCCTTTAAGACCCGTTCTTCGAGGTTATGCTCGGGATCAAACAAAAGTTTTGGCGCGAGGCTACGATCCTCGGATATTTCCACGCACACAACATTACGGACTTCATTGAAATCGGCTGTCGCACTAACACGACGATCATCAGGATCATGGACTTCAAAAGCGATCTTAGCTTTGGCGGGCAATAAAGCGCCGCGCCAATGACGAGGCCTGAACGCACTGATTGGTGTCAACGCCAGTAGATCATTACCCAATGGAATGATGGGGCCTGAAGCAGACAAGTTATACGCCGTACTCCCTGCTGGCGTCGCAACCAAAACACCGTCACAGATCATCTCGTCCATACGCGAGACACCATCGACAATAATTTTGATCTTGGCGGCCTGACGTGTTTCACGCAAAAGCGATACTTCGTTAATCGCGATACTCGTATGAATTTTACCGTCCAGGTCTGTCGCACTCATCCGCAACGGATGCATCTCAATTAGTTCGGCACGGTCAAGACGCGCAGGCAGATTCTCTTCTGAAAACTCGTTCATCATAAAGCCAACGGATCCACGGTTCATCCCATAGATCGGCACATCGCGGTCCAAAAAATCATGGATTGTATGCAGCATCATGCCATCGCCGCCCAATGCCACGATCACATCAGCCTTATCAGGGCTCACGCCGCCATACTGTTTGATCAAGCGGGCCGTCGCCTTTTCGGCCTCAGATGATGGGGCTGCGACAAACGCAATATTTTTTAAACTCATGAGAAAATGTCCTTCTGAACATAAACTTAGCGACTTCGGCGCGGTGGAGAAAGCCCGTTGTCATAAGGGATATATTATTCCGCGATCAGCGCCCGGCACTCGACAAATTTAAACACACTGGCCTCGGTACCATACAAGACGACAAGCTCTATGTTCGCGACCACCGTCTCTGGCAATCCTGTCTCAATATCGATCAGCGCATAACCCGATATGTTGGCGCGCATGGGCGGCGTTATATCAGCCCGGTCGAGGCGAATGGCGAGGAAGCGTTGTGTATCAACTTCGGCCACCCCTGCAACGACGCCTTCGACACGCAAGGGAACCGGCCCGGCATCTCGGAATAAATCTCCTAAGTCCCGGCGCAGTACAGTCAATCGTTGACCCGTATGCAAACCACGCTCTAGAAGTTCCAGGATCATGCCAAGGACTGGCTGCATAGCCTCAAGAATATCAATCCGCGCATCTTTTTCGCGCTTGAATTGAGACTTACCCGCCGTGTCATCCGAACCCGCACGCAACTCTAGTCATCGGAACGGCGGAATCCGCCCAGTATCAATCAGACTTAAGCCCAGGTCCGCAAATTGCGCTCGGTGTGCTTTGCTATCGAGACCGGGCAAACGGAGTTCAAGCTTTCGGTATCGACCCAACGGCGTGATAAACGCAGTAATACCGCCCTTATCCTTGCGCTTGATTTTCTTAGGCCCAAACGTAAATGACGTCGCTTCGCGGGTCATCTTAAGAACCGGTCCATCCTTGTCAGAGGTAATTTCCAACGTCCCCGTCGCATTGAGGCGATACAGGCCAGGTGCTTTTTCAGGCCCCCAGATGATGTCTGTCACAAATCTGCGCTTAGGGGCCTTATCATAACGAATACCGACATTAACCGGTGTCTTCAGCGCCTGAATACGGTCTGGATAGGGGCGGAGCAGAATGTCGTTCAGGTCGGCATCGGCGGCAAACCCAACAGGTGTCCAGATAACGCCTAGTGCGACAACCAAAGCGGCTGTCCATGTCTTAATCATGGACGCGTTGCGGGGGGCTGTGGTTCGGATTGCCCCGAGGCTGGCGGCGCACCGGCAAACGCACGCGCAATGGCATTGCCTGTGCCGCCGGACTTACGATCTTCCTGAAACCCCTGGATACGTTGCCACAACGTCTTGAGGCCACGCCACAGTTTTGGCAGCACCCACATCAGGAATAACCCAAACATCACCATCCAGATGAGGAACACCGTGGGACTAAACAACGCCAACAATAATCCAATAACGACAATGACGTCCTCAAAAATGGACGCGAACCAGTTTGAGAATGGCTCAGGCGACGTATTAATAATCGCGCGCGATCCCATTTTGGCAGCATGCGTGCCCGCACTGACGACGCCGCCGAGTAATAACGCAGCCACGACCTACCATGACTCAGCTACATCAGACACACTCCCCATCGCCAGCAAAGCACCCGCCGGGATACGAATAAACGTATGCAGCGTATCATTCAGGCTATCGATACCAGGAATTTTGTCTGCAAAGAATTCAAGGGCATAGAGCACGCTAGCGGTGATCAGCACAGGGGGTGTCTCAAGCACTTCTAAATCTGTTGGCAGATCAACAACGCCGAACGCGCCCAGGCTACCCAACACAAGTGTCGTTGCATAAAGATTAAGACCGCTGGCCCACGATGCGCCGAGGGCTAAAGCTATTGCACTCATCGCATCCACGGGGCTCTCCGTCGCTGATGGTTGTATGCTGTCATCATGATTCTGCCATGATAACGAACCGATTAGAGTACGTCGATTGCCGTGACAATTATGTACGCACCCGTCACGAGTAGGGCAACAAAGAAGACTTTACGGAAACTGTCTTCCGAGAACTTGGCGCGAATACGCTGACCCAGCATCATACCAACAATCGCAGGCAATAAGCCCGTCGCCGACATCACTCCTTGATCGCTATTTAGCAAGCCATTGCCACCGAGCGCCACGCCAAGTGCCAATGTCGACAGCGTGAAAAGGATGCCCATCGCCTGGATCAGCATATCGCGGCTTAATCCAATGGATTGCAGGAACATCACACCAGGCACCACGAACGATCCCGTCATCCCTGTGAGCACGCCGTTGATTATCCCCAATACCGGGCCAACCCATGTTTCTTTGCGTTCTGTGATACTCAGGCGCACACCGATGAGACTAAGCGCAGCGTATGTTGCGATAAGTGCGCCCAGCAGTGCGGAGAGCACCGATAGATCGACACGCGTCAGCGCTAAAGCCCCGACCCAGACCATACACGTCGCTGTCGCGAAAAAGAGCCACAACCGTGCAATCAGCTCACGTGCATGACCGCCGACCATGGCTTGCCAAAGATTGGTGACAAACGACGGCACCAAAAGCAGCGCCATGGCTTGCGGCAGATCAAACGCGACCGTCAAGATCGCAAGGCTGACCGTAGGCAAGCCCAAGCCGATGACACCTTTTACAGTGCCCGCTAACAGAAATGTGCCAAAAATAATCAGGAGTGTTGTGACGTCGATCATGGACGCATGCTAATCCGCTGAAAACCCGCTCACAAGCCTCCTATTTAGAGGGCCGTTTATCGGCGTTACACATCTAAATCGATGCGTCGTCCTTCGGCATCAGAAAGATAAACCGCCTCGACGATTTTCGGGTTCGATAGATAATCAACGGCTGTATTCTCAGGCGTCTAACCAGCCTGCAGTTTCTCCAGAACATGCGCGCATAATCGATATACACAATCACCGCCATAGCCGTGATCGTTCCACGCATAGTCCAAAGGCTGCTCATCATTGCTTCCATCTGCGCGAGAGAACAGATGCGCATCCCAATCAAGGCGGAGCGTGCCGGCTGAGCCTTCCACCCACATTTCGCCCATCACCAATCGGCGATTCTTTGCAGCATGATCGACCAACCGGTTGCCATCGATCACAGCGCGTTTGCCATTTTTAAATGAAAGGATAATCACGCCTGCATCTTCGCCTTTGATAGCCGGGTTCAAGCGCTGGAGATCAGCAAACACATGGCTCACATCACCAAACAATGCGCGGAATACATCAATCAGATGCACCAACGTTTCATGGACTAACAATCTTGGCATGTCTTGAAAGTAAGGCTGGCGATCCAGATACGCCGACGGTCCCTGCCCGTCACCGGGGCGAAGACGGAACGTGCCTTGATACACATCGCCGAGTGCACCTGCCCCCAGTAGCGCTTTATTCTCGCCATACCACGGCTGGAAACGGAAGTTCTCGAGGACGATTAAGGGCACACCCGTCTCGGTCGCAATGTCAGCCGCTTTTGTGGCGTCATCAAGTGACCCGCAAAAAGGTTTTTGACAGATCGTGGCGACACCATTGCGGAGGGCCTGTGTCACGAACGCAAGATGGGTTGGTGGCGGCGTGACGATATCCACGAGGTCAGGAGACGTCGCTGTAAGCATCTCGGCAAAATCATCAAAGATCTGACAATCCGGAAAGTCTTTTGCGACCAGCCCAGCAACATCGTGATCCAATGAACAGATACCAACCACGTCAACATCAAGCCGCGACCATGCGTCAAAATGAAACTGGCTAAAGAACTCTGTCCCTGCAACTGCGACACGCATCGTCATACCTTTTGCAGTGTTGTTAATTGTCGATCCTGAAGCTTCGATAAGATGACATAAGCTGTGATCGCGCCGATCAACGCCATAAACATATCAGACTGCGTATCCCACGGATCACCTTGTGTTCCCAAGAATGCTTGGGCGTTTTGATCAAGGGCAATCGCCGCCCACCATTCGATCAATTCATAAAACGCACTGAACGCCAGCGGTATGGAGATACATATAAGAAAAAGCATCTTGCCCGGCACCAGCGGCGTTTTCCTCAACAGGATTTCGCGGGTCAACAAGGCAGGTACAAAACCCTACCAGAAATGGCCGATGCGATCATAAGGATTACGTTCAAAATCGAAAACGTCTTGCAGGTAAAGCCCGACCGGGACTTCGGCATACGTATAGTGCCCACCCATGACCAAGATCGGCCCATGGATAAAAATCATCCACAGCAGAATCCTGCTCAACGGAAAGTCAGACTTAGTGAATACCAGCAACGGCGCAGCGACCATAACCGGCAACACTTCGAGGAACCACGTCAGTCGGTCGGTCGGATCAAAGGCAGATATCACAAGGACCAGCACCCAGATACATACAACCAGCCAGACTTCTTTAGATGACGCCATGCGTACATTCGCCTCGTTCAAACGTACGCCAGTATAGCTGTGATACTCGGGCTTGCTAGTCATCTATGA
>Ga0115561_1002372_pt1 | contig 12616 bp, 10 predicted proteins | sample COGITO_mtgs_1105_4_FD_87201 | JGI IMG/M metagenome (GOLD analysis project Ga0115561, IMG submission 87201) | Pelagic marine microbial communities from North Sea - COGITO_mtgs_110512 | ecosystem: Environmental > Aquatic > Marine > Epipelagic | place: Germany:Helgoland, sampling site Kabeltonne...
AGGATAGGCCCCATCCACTAGCTTGGAAGTAAAGCAGTAGTCAGTCCCAGTAATACGGATATGGTTGGCGCCCATGGACAGTTGCACCTCTTCGTCGCCGAGAAGTCGAGACAGCTCCATAATGCCTTTACGGGGCAGAATCGCTGTTATAGTACCATCCACCTGCACATCACACTCACCGTCACAGAGAGCCATTCTATGGCCATCTGTAGCCACGGCGCGCAACTTGTTAGCCGACACCTCCCACAACATGCCGTTGAGATAGTATCTAACATCCTGCTGGGCCATAGCGAAAGAAGTGGCTTCGATCAGGCCTTTTAGAATGCTGGCCTGAACCCCGAACTCAATAGTCTTCTCACCCTCATCCACCGATGGGAACTCGTTGGCTGGTAGAGTAGCCAGCGTAAATTTGCTGCGACCGCTATTTAATTGGGCTTTGCCATCACTGCTAGAGAAATCCACCATCGCACCCTCGGGAAGCGAGCGGCAGATATCCAAAAACTTCCGTGCTGAGACCGTTACTTCACCGCCCTCATCTGCAGAGGCCACCTCGGTGGAGCCCACTATTTCGACCTCGAGGTCGGTGCCAGTCAAAGATAGACGAGTACCCTGGAGGCTTAGCAGTACATTAGACAAAATTGGCAGAGTCTGGCGACGCTCAACAACACCGACAACAAGCTGCAATGGGTTTAATAATGCTTCGCGAGAAAGGCTAAATTTCATGGTAACTTGTCTGCTCCAACTGTCCAAAAAGGTAATTTATTTAAATAGCGCTAATCAGGTTGATAGCGTCCTGTAAAGGTTCTTCAGATCCCTTTGCACTTCCCTATCAATGGTCTCCAGCTCTTTAACCTTGCGGCACGCATGCAAGACAGTAGTATGGTCTCGACCACCAAAGGATTCACCAATTTCCGGCAAACTGTGGTTGGTAAGCTCCTTAGCTATGGACATTGCCACTTGACGGGGGCGTGCCACAGAGCGACTACGGCGCTTGGACAGCAAATCCGACATCTTAAGCTTATAGTAATCCGCTACCACCCGCTGGATATTGTCTATGGTAACCAGCTTATCCTGCAGTGCCAACAGGTCTTTAAGGGATTCCCGAATTAAATCTATATCAATGGCCCGGCCAGTGAACTGAGCATGGGCCATCACCCTTTTCAGCGCTCCCTCCAGCTCGCGAACATTGGAGCGAATACGCTGGGCTATAAAGAATGCCGCGTCCTTAGACAGTGACATACCCACCTGCTCAGCCTTGTTGATAAGAATAGCCGCACGGGTCTCCAACTCTGGCGGCTCAACCGCCACTGTAAGCCCCCAACCAAAGCGGGACTTAAGCCGCTCCTCAACACCATCGATTTCTTTAGGGTAGCGGTCGCAGGTTAAAATCATCTGCTGCCCGCCCTCGAGCAATGCGTTATAGGTGTGGAAAAACTCTTCTTGAGAGCGCTCTTTACCGGCAAAAAACTGAATATCGTCAATTAGCAGGGCGTCGACCGATCGATAAAAGCGCTTAAACTCATCGATTGCCTTCAGCTGCAGGGCCTTGACCATATCAGCCACAAAGCGCTCCGAGTGCAGATAGACAATTTTAGCGTCGGGTTTTTTAACTTTTAGCGCATTGCCCACGGCATGCATCAAATGCGTCTTACCCAAACCAACGCCACCATAGATAAACAGCGGGTTATAGGAACCCCCGGGATTTTCAGCCACCTGCTGAGCCGCAGCAAATGCCAGCTGATTAGACTTGCCCTCGACGAAACTATCAAAGGTAAAGCTACTATTGAGGTTGGTTTTCAGGCTAGTCTCGGCCGCCGATTTAATAATAGCCGGGGCATCAACAATAATCTGCGGGTCACTGACAAGCTGATTAACGGCAGCCCTGTCTCCATTGGCCCCCATTACAGGTTCGCTCACCTCTGATAACCCGTTGCCTGTAAATCGATCGGGAGTCTGCAAGCTGTTTTGGAATTGAGCCTGACGGCTGGGTTTAGCGGTAACCCCAAGTGAAATTGAGCGACCACCCAGTTGGTTAAACAGCTCTTCAATGCGCGCAAAAAACTTACTTTTGACCCAATCTTCTATAAAGCGATTTGGAGCTACTAATCGAAACCCAGTCTCACCATTAGCGGGAGCTGAAGCCGCCTCAATGATCAGAGGTCTAATCCAGGTATTATATTGCTGTTCAGGCATCTCTTCGCGGAGCTGACTCTGACACTGAGACCAAACCGTTTCTGGCACATCAAACCCCATTGAATACAACCTTAAGATTCCCAAATTAAGTTTCCAACAATTAAAACAACCCTTCCCTCTAACCAGGATAAACACAGCGCCTTAATTAACCGGAAAACCGCAATTTAATTATTATTTTTGTTTTTTACTGCTTGAAAAGATTCTATACCCTGCAATAGGGATTATCCACACCACAAAAAACAAACCAATTCACAAGAGAAATATAAACCCGATAAAAATCAACATGTTGCATAAAAACAATATTTTTTTTATCAACAGCAGCAAGAAAAAAACTGATTAAAAAACAATCAATTTTTGGGGATAACCTGTGGATATACAGTATAAAACCAGTGTTTAACCGACAATTTATGCTTTAAACAATAATGCCGTCTACAAACAGTAAATCGATGGTGACCAACACAGGATATATGGTCACTTTCCAATACAAAAAGAAGAGAAGATGCGGCCCAGTAAATCATCAGAGGTAAACTGGCCAGTTATTTCAGACAGATGATTCTGTGCCTGACGGAGATCCTCGGCAAGAAGCTCCCCAGCTCCAGACCCCTCGAGCTGTTGAATCCCTGTAGTCACCAGAGCTAGCGCCTTGGCAAGCGCATCCAAATGGCGTCGACGGGCAGAAAAAATGCCCTCAGCCTGATCCTGATAGCCAGCCACATGCTGCAAATGTGTTGTTAACTGAGAAATTCCCTGCTTTTGTTTAGCAGACAGGGCAAAGGTCCCCTCCCGGTCCTCCACAGCCCCAGGCTGGAAGTCGCAGCGGTCTATTTTGTTGAGTACTAAAATCACCGGCTGGCGAGCATCAGGATAGCGGGCAAAATATTCTGGCCAGATTGCCCTCAGATCCGGCTTGTCCGTCTCGGTAATATCAGCCACAAAAAGAATTAAATCGGCCTTTTCAATTTCACTCCAGGCTCGCCGCACACCCTCCCGCTCAATCTCATCCGAGGTATCGCGCAGTCCAGCTGTATCCACAATATTAAGAGGTAAACCATCGAGGGTTATATTTTCCCGCAGCACATCTCTGGTCGTTCCAGCCACCGGCGTTACTATGGCCCTTTCATTTCCTGCCAGCGCATTGAGCAGGCTAGACTTGCCAGCATTGGGCTTACCCGCCAGAACCAGCGTCATACCTTCGCGCAACAGAGATCCCTGCTGCGCTCGAGACAGAATCTGTCTAAGCTCCGCCTCCAGATTATGCAAATTGGCACGCAGGTTATCGTCAGCCAGAAAGTCTATTTCTTCCTCAGGAAAATCAATCGCAGCCTCAACATAGATTCTCAACTGGACCATGGTTTCAACCAATGAGGTAACCAGCTCAGAGAATTCTCCTTGCAGGGATGCTATTGCCGAGCGAGCTGCCTGATAGGAAGAGGCATCAATTAGATCTGCCACTGCTTCAGCCTGGGCCAAATCCATCTTATTATTAAGGAATGCCCGCTCACTAAACTCACCAGGCCTGGCCAGCCTGGCCCCCAGCTCTAGGCACCGCTGTACCAGACGGTCTAGAACCACCTGGCCACCATGTCCCTGCAACTCCAGCACTGTCTCACCAGTAAAACTATTGGGCGCAGGAAAATACACCGCAACCCCCTCATCAATCACATCCCCACAGCCATCAGTAAAACGACCATAGGTCGCTAATCTTGGCTCCAGTGTTTTACCAGCACCCAGAATACCCTGCACAAAAGGCTGCAGATCAGCGCCCGATAGCCTGACTATGCCTATGCCACCGCGACCAGGTGCCGTAGCAATAGCCACTATGCTATCTCGTTGATTAATTAGGGATAAAGATTCAGATGTCATAATATTGATTATGCCAGAGAAAAAAGGCCCCATCAGGAGCCTTTTAGAATACAGCGATCAGCTCTTTTTTGCGGTAGCCAATTGGCGGTTAACATACCATTGCTGTGCCATTGACAGCAGGTTATTAACTGTCCAATAGAGCACCAGGCCAGCCGGAAAAATCATAAAGAAGAAGGTAAACATAATTGGCAAAAACTGCATCACCTTGGCCTGCATGGGATCTGTGGGCATTGGCTGCATCTTCTGCATCAGCATCATGCTCGCACCCATAATTATAGGCAATACAAAGAAAGGGTCCTTGGCCGAGAGATCCTGAATCCAGAATATCCAGGGTGAATGGCGAATCTCAACAGACTCCAGCAACACCCAATAGAGCGCCAGAAACACCGGCATCTGCAGCAACATTGGGAAACAGCCGCCAGCGGGGTTAACCTTTTCCTTTTTATACAGCCCCATCAATTCCTGAGACATTTTTTGTCTGTCATCCCCATATAACTCCTTAAGACGCGCCATCTCTGGCTGTAAATTACGCATCTTAGCCATGGATTTCAGGCTGGCCGCTGATAGGGGATAGAGGAATATTTTAATAACCAAAGTCAGTAGAATAATTGACCAGCCCCAGTTACCTAGCACCGACTGAATCATCTTTAAACCCGCGAAAAGGGGCTTTGCCAGCATCCACAGCACACCGTAATCAACCGTCAGATCAAGGTAATCAGCCAGCTCGGATAGACGCTGCTGGTCCTTTGGGCCCACATAAAATTGAGCTCTATATTCCCCGAACCCTCCAGGAGCAACAGACAGGCGTCGCCCGGTAAAGTCCATCAAATAAAGATCCTTGGTAGATCTTTTGCGAAGACTAAACACATTTTTATCTTCAGCCGGCGGAACCCAGGCGCTAACGAAATAATGCTGCACCATGGCTACCCAACCACCCTGGACGGTAGTTCTAATTGATTCATCTTCCATATCGCCAAAATCATACTTGGCGTAATTCTTATCTTCTTCTCTTATAGCTGCGCCAAGAAAAGGCATAACACCGCCACTGGATTCACTGACTGGCGGCTGTGAGTCCCTTCTAATCTGCCCATAAAAATTGGCGTTCCAGGGCTCGGATGTCAGGTTATTAATTAGGTAATGTACGCCAATGCTGTGATCGCCAGCTGCGAACTCAAAGCGTTTAACGATTTTAACGCCGCCCTGATCCAGAGTAAGGTCAACATTGATGTTATCAGCCATACCCAGACTATAACTACTACTAGCAACTGCAAACTCTGGCCGGCCCTCAGCCGTATCGGTGCCGTTTTCACCTATTAACCCGCTCTGGGCTACGTACAGACTGCCAGCAGATCTATTCAGCAATGTGAATGGGACGCCGTTATCATCCGGCATGGCTGTAAAGTGTTGTAGCAGTTGCACCTCAACTATATCGCCACCCAGAGTATCTATGGTTACCTGATGCACATCTGTAGTCACCACCACCAAACGACCATTGCTTTTGGGAGTAACATCAACGACTGGTTGGTCAACAAGACTGGGTAGCTCAGAGCCCAGATCACTACTCTGGGGCACAGGCAGATCAGTGATTTCAATCTCTTGCGAGTCAACCTGAGACGAAGCCATCTGCTGGTCCTGTTCACGGTCAAACTGTTCCCATTCAATAAGTAACAGCCAGGCAACCAAGCCTATAGCAACCAAATTTAGTGTTTTCTGCCAGTCCATACTATTTATTACTCTGAGTGATTAGTGGTATCAGTGTCTGCTGGTTTGTTTTCTCTGTCTGCAACTACTGGATCGTAGCCGCCAGGATGAAAAGGATGGCATTTTATAAGTCTTCGCGCCGTCATATAACCCCCTTTAAAAAAACCGTAGGTATTAAAAGCCTCCTCGGCATAGACGGAGCAACTGGGATGAAACCTGCAATTGTTACCCAATAGAGGACTAATAGCATACTGGTATAACTTAATCAGACCTACAGCGACTTTACGCATTTTTATTTACCCTGCCTTCACAGCGCTGCAGCAGTCTGCCCCAAGATTGCCTCAACAACAAGTTCAACTCAGTATCGCCTAGCTTATCGATATCTCTACGAGCCAAAAATATAATATCCAGGGACAGAGGAAAATCCGTTTGGCGAAAAGTCTCCCGAACCAACCGTTTAACTCGATTGCGGCCCACTGCCGTAGGAATATTTTTTTTGCCGACCACCAACCCAAGGCGAGCCTGGTCACAATCGCTTTTCATAGCTAATAAGAGTAGTTTTGGGTGGGCAACTTTGAACTTATTGCGGTCGAAAACCTCCTGATACTCAGAGGCTTTGAGAAGACGTCGATTCTTGCGGAAGCTATACCTGGGCACGGGGCCCAAAAACCTTAGGCTGCCAGGCGCTTGCGGCCTTTAGCGCGACGGCGGTTCAACACTGCGCGACCGCCTTTAGTGGCCATACGAGATCTAAAGCCGTGGGTACGCTTGCGCTTAAGGTTGCTAGGTTGAAATGTTCTTTTCATGGCTATAAATCCAAAAAATAAATACTGGTACTTTGTAAGGCGGGCGATTCTAATGAAATTAGCCCGCTATATCAACGCTTTATTGTGTAATTCTTATTTAAACTCTACAAATCGCACAACCATCCCAACCCCAAGCAGTAACAGTAAAATATACCAATAAACGCACAACTTATCCCCAGATCAATTAAGCCAGACTCAGCAACGGCCAGTAAAAAAACTTTTCTGTGGAAATCACTGTATTAATACCAATTTGGTGCACAAATATTCAGGGTTATACCAAGGCTTGGGGAAACACAAAAAACTATTACCAACCAAAACATAAGTGTTAACAGGCTGAAAAACCATTAGAGCACTCAGTTATACAGGCAAAAGAGACAGCTAACTCAATGAAAAACATAAAGAATTTAAAATTATCACCAAAATCACCAGATGCTAATAACAACAGCAATAAACTAAACTACTTAATTAAATAATAATATTACTAACCTATAAGTTTAAAACCTATAAGTTAACCACAGCACCAGCTGCGCAATAAAACTGCTTAATATTTGTTGATACAGCCGTATAATGGCCAACTTAAATTTCTTCAAGATTAAATTTACCATGCAGCATCCAGATACATTTGACGTGATTGTGATCGGCGGCGGACATGCAGGCACTGAAGCCTGTTTGGCATCTGCACGCATGGGTTGTAAAACATTGCTGTTGACTCACAATATTGAAACCCTGGGTCAGATGTCCTGTAACCCCGCTATTGGCGGCATAGGCAAGAGCCACCTGGTCAAAGAAATTGATGCTCTGGGTGGAGCAATGGCAACGGCTGCAGATCTGGGGGGTATTCAATTCAGGGTTCTTAATTCGCGCAAGGGCCCCGCGGTGCGAGCGACCAGGGCTCAAGCTGACCGAGTGCGCTACAAGGCAGCTATCCGAGGTATCTTAGAGAATCAACCCAATCTAACAATTTTCCAACAAGCGGTAGATGATCTAATTATTCAGGGTGATCGGGTTACCGGTGTTGCTACCCAGATGGGTCTGACTTTTTCAGCGCAAACCGTTGTAGTAACCGCAGGCACATTCCTTGCTGGCAAGATTCATATTGGTCTGGAGAACCACTCCGCTGGTCGAGCAGGTGACCCCCCTGCTGAGAAGCTAGCCCATAGATTACGGGAGCTGCCTTTCCGTGTGGAGCGACTGAAAACCGGTACACCACCAAGAATTGATGCACGCACCGTCGACTTTACTAACCTTCAGGAACAGTGGGGTGACAAGCCAGAACCTGTGATGTCCTATCTGGGATCTGTGGAGGATCACCCTGAGCAAACCTGCTGCTGGATAACCTACACCAACACAAACACCCACGATATTATCCGCGGTGGTATGGATAGATCGCCCATGTACACTGGTGTTATTGATGGTGTCGGCCCTAGATATTGCCCTTCTATCGAAGATAAGGTGGTGCGCTTTGCCGATAAAGATCAGCATCAGATATTTGTTGAACCCGAAGGGCTAGACACCCATGAGCTGTATCCCAACGGCATATCAACCAGCCTGCCATTTGATGTTCAGCTTAATTTGGTACGCTCTATCAACGGCTTTGAAAATGCCCATATCACAAGACCAGGTTACGCTATTGAGTACGATTATTTTAACCCCCAGGATTTAAAGTACAGCCTTGAAACCAAAGCAGTGCAGGGCTTATTTTTCGCCGGGCAGATCAATGGTACAACAGGCTACGAAGAGGCCGGCGCCCAGGGTTTACTGGCTGGCACCAATGCGGCCCTGCAGGTACAGGATAAAGAAAGCTGGTGTCCCCGAAGGGACAACGCCTATATTGGCGTGCTTGTAGACGACTTGATAAGCATGGGCACAGCAGAGCCCTACCGTATGTTCACTAGCCGTGCAGAATACCGGTTGTTGTTGCGGGAGGATAATGCCGATTTGCGGCTCACCGAAAAGGGCCGTGAACTGGGCCTGGTGGACGATACCCGGTGGCAGCAGTTTAGTGAAAAGCGCGAGGCCATTGAGTTGGAGCGTCAGCGTCTCAAGAGTATCTGGGTGCAACCCGGCACCGCAGCTGCAGACAAACTTGCCGATCATATCGAGAACCAGCTGTCTCATGAGTACAGCCTGTTTGAACTACTAAAAAGACCCGAGCTCAACCATGGCATTGTCGATTCCCTATATCCAGATAAAGATCGAGTCCTCAACCCCAAAGTTGCTGAGCAGGTGGAGATAGATGCCAAGTACAGTGGTTATATAGGTCGCCAACAGGATGAAGTTGATCGCCTGCAGCGCCATGAGAACACGGCGATACCCAGTGACTTTGACTATAAAAGTATTCGCGGCCTGTCCAATGAAGTAAAACAGAAACTTGGCGAGGCCATGCCCGAGACACTGGCTAGAGCAGCCCGTATACCTGGGGTTACTCCGGCTGCTATTTCCCTGCTTCTGGTGTCACTCAAAAAACATGCCGCCTGATAATCGCAGTCTGTATGGCAAGGGCCTAAAGACGGCCAAGCGACAAAGGCTGCAAGCTGGGATTGATGACCTGGGTATAGAAAGCAGCCCGCAACAGGTAGATAGCCTTCTCCTTTATCTGGAAATGCTTGAGCGCTGGAATAAAGCCTATAATTTAACCGCAATTCGCGACCCACTGCAGATGATTGATCTGCATTTTCTAGATAGCCTGGCGGTACTGCCTTTTATAGACAAATCTATCAATATTATCGATGTAGGCACTGGCCCTGGTTTGCCAGGCATACCACTGGCCATTATGTGCCCGGACAAAACCTTTACCCTACTCGACAGCAACGGGAAAAAAACCCGCTTTCTGTTTCAGGCTATCAGCGAACTTAAACTGGCCAATGTGGTTGAGGTGAATGCCCGAGTAGAGGAATTTCAACCCCAAAAGCTATTTGATACGGTGCTTAGCCGGGCATTTAGTTCTATTCCGGATATGCTGGCAAACTGTTCACATCTAATCTCAGAGTTGGGGGACTTTATGGCTATGAAGGGTAAAATCCCTGAATCAGAGTTGAGCCAGCTAGATAAAAACTATAAGGTCTCAGACTTGTGTCGATTAGTAGTACCAGGTGTTGAAGGCGAACGGCACCTTATAAAAATTAACAAAACTAATCGGTCGCCAGGTTTAAACCTTTAAAGGTAAGTGCAGTGGTTCGAATACTCTCAATAGCAAATCAAAAAGGCGGTGTTGGAAAAACCACCACTAGCGTCAATTTGGCGGCCTCTCTTGCCGCCTACAAAAAACGCGTACTGCTGGTGGATATAGATCCCCAGGGTAATGCCACCATGGGCTCTGGCGTCAACAAAGCAGAGTGCAAACGCAGCGTCTACCATGTTTTAACTGAAAAAAACGCCATAGAGGATGTTATTGTTACCGCCGAACAGGGTAAGTATCACCTTTTGCCTGCCAATGGAGACCTGGTGGCGGCTGAAGTAGAGTTGATGCAGGAGATTGGCCGAGAGAGCCGCTTGCGTCACGCCATTAAACGGGTTGAAGCCAACTATGACTATGTCATTATTGACTGCCCACCTTCTTTAAATATGTTGACCGTCAATGCGTTAGTGGCCAGCGATGGTGTTCTGATACCTATGCAGTGCGAGTATTATGCACTTGAAGGCCTGTCGGCCCTAAACAACACCATTCGCCAGATTGCCAAGTTAATTAACCCGAGACTGCGTATCGAAGGTATATTGCGAACCATGTACGACCCGCGGAGCAGTTTGACCAATGCGGTATCGGCACAGCTAAGAAAGTACTTTGGTGACCGAGTCTACAGGGTGAGTATCCCGCGCAATGTTAGATTGGCAGAGGCCCCCAGTCACGGTAAGCCAGCATTGGCCTATGATAGAAATTCAAAGGGATCTGTCGCTTACCCGGCGCTGGCTGGTGAGATTCTTAGACAGGAAAAGGCATCACAGACGCCGAAACCACAGGCAGCAGGAAGAAAATAGATGGCAGCAAAACGACAGAGTCTTGGCAAAGGATTGGATGCACTTCTGGGAATATCAGAGGATGCAGAGGGACTTCAGGATGAAGCTGTTTTTGACCCCTCCAGCGAGTCGACCAAACAGGCTTTAGTTGACGTTGTTCTGCCGTCAGACGGTACCCTTAAAAACTTACCAGTGGAATTTCTGCAGCCAGGCCAGTACCAGCCTCGGCGAGATATGAATCCAGAGGCCCTGCAAGAGCTGGCCGACTCAATTACTACCCAGGGTGTTATGCAGCCGATTATTGTCCGCCCCAAAGGTGACAATAAGTATGAAATTATAGCCGGTGAGCGCCGCTGGCGAGCAACTCAGCAGGCCGGACTGGATACTATCCCTGCCATTGTGCGGGAGGTTACAGACGAAGCCACCATTGCCATGGCTCTTATTGAGAATATTCAGCGTGAAGACCTCAACGCAATGGAGGAGAGCCTGGCATTAATTCGGCTGCAGGATGAATTTAACCTCACCCAGCAGCAGGTGGCAGACTCGGTGGGTAAATCCAGGTCTGCGGTTACCAATCTGATGCGCCTCGCCACATTGGAAAAAGCGGTCCAGGAACAGTTGGAGCGCGGCGAACTGGAGTTGGGCCATGCTAAATGTCTTCTCGGCCTTGAAGGCAACGCCCAAATTGGCGCAGCAAGAACAGTTGCCGCCAATGCTATGACCGTGCGCCAGACAGAGGCTCTGGTCAAAAAACTGCAAAACACTGATACAGCGACCCCCAACCCACAGACCGCTAATCCAGACATCATGCGCTTGCAGGAAGAGCTGTCCGAAAAACTCGGCGCCGTGGTCAGCATCCAGCACAGTGCCAAAGGTGCTGGCAAGTTGGTTTTCAAGTACAACAGCGTCGATGAGCTTGATGGAATCCTCGCTCATTTAAAATAAGCTTGGGTCCAAAGGTTATTGCCCCAAGCAATCGCCGCAATATACCTTCCAAAGCGAGTTGAATATCCCTAACACTATACCTATAATGCCGGTCCGTTCGAGGTAGGCCGATTTACTTTGTTGCGGAAATGGAACCAGGCAGAAAAAGGTGGCCGCTAATGACTACCATTTCTACACCGCCGCTGTACAAAGTCGCGTTGTACCAGTTGTTGATCCTGCTATCCTTTTGCGGGATGGTAGCCGGCTTCGACAAAATTCTAGCCAGCTCCATTTTATTGGGAGGCCTTATTCAAATAGGCCCCCAGGCTTGGTTTGCGCGGCAGGCTTATAGGTACACCGGTGCAAGACAGGTGGGTAAAATAGTTCGTGCCATGTATTGGGGCGAGTCCGGAAAGGTGGTTCTGACAGCAGCGCTGTTTATTACCACCTTTATAATTTGGAAACAGCTGAATTTTTTGGCCTTTTTTAGTGCATTTACCCTAATGATACCGCTGCAGTGGTTTATTACGGTAAGAATACTGAAAAATTAATACTAAATACTGTGCAGAAATTCTGCTCACAGAGCCACAGCTAAAACAGGCCTGGGCTCAGGTTTAGAATTGCACTGATTTAACGAGAGTTGAAATACATGGCAGGCGAAAACCCCGCAAGTACAACTGAATATATTCAGCACCATCTAACCAATTTGGTTTATGGCAATCATCCTGAAAATGGTTGGAGCTTTGCCCATGGTGCTGAAGAAGCTGCAGAGATGGGCTTTATGGCTATCCATGTAGATTCCATGGCCTGGTCGATTGGGCTTGGCATTATGTTTTGTCTGCTGTTCCGCACAGCTGCTAAGCGCGCTACAACAGGTGTACCCTCTGGCGTGCTTAACTTTGTCGAGCTGATAGTTGAGTTTATTGATGGCGCTGTTAAAGATAGCTTCCATGGCCGCAACAAAATGGTTGCACCCCTGGCGCTGACTATTTTTGTGTGGATTTTCCTGATGAACCTAATGGATCTGCTTCCTGTGGATCTGGTACCTGAGCTATTGATGCTGGCTGGAGTTAACTACCAGAAAATCGTCCCATCAACAGATCCCAATATCACTCTGGGAATGGCGTTGGGGGTATTTATCCTAATGCTCTATTACTCAATTAAAATTAAAGGCA
>Ga0115561_1002400_pt1 | contig 12555 bp, 13 predicted proteins | sample COGITO_mtgs_1105_4_FD_87201 | JGI IMG/M metagenome (GOLD analysis project Ga0115561, IMG submission 87201) | Pelagic marine microbial communities from North Sea - COGITO_mtgs_110512 | ecosystem: Environmental > Aquatic > Marine > Epipelagic | place: Germany:Helgoland, sampling site Kabeltonne...
CGTAAAAAACAGATTTATTTAGCCAAAATAGATAAACAACATATTGGTGGTGGAAAATGTAAGTTATGTGGGGCGGATAAAACTACTTCCAGAAATTGCCCTTTAAACGAAAATGCTAAAAAAGTTAATTTTAAAAAACATATAGAAGGGACGAAGGAATATGCTATTATAAACGCCAAGAAGGCAGCAGAAGCATTTGACGAGGAGGATTTAACTGTCGAAATAAGAAGATTATTGGAATTATCAGCCTTTCCAGCGCCAAAAATAACACCTAACGCTTCTACTGGTCAAGAAGATGCTGAATTAATTATACCACAAAGTAATTTACCCCAATATGCGCAGTATGTTATTAATCAAAATTATTCTCAAGAGGAAAAAACTTCTATATGTAAACAAATAAAAGAATGTTTTAAACATAAATATGAACTTTGTTCGTATAATGCCGGTGCCTATACCATTATTAATATATTTAAAAATTTAATACCTAATTTTAGTGAACTAATGGAGGATAAATCTTCTAGTCAAATAACTAAAGAAGATATTAACAGTATTATGCTTAAAATAAGCAGCGGAGAAATTAAAAACCCATTTACTGATAAGGTCGTGGTAATTGACGAAATCCATAATTTAATTTCACTTATAATGCCGAATACCGACAGTGTGAATTTTAATGGTGGGGTTTTATTCGAATTATTAATGAAAGCTGAAAATGTAAGATTAGTATGTTTATCAGGAACTCCAAGTATTAACGACGTATTTGAATTCTCTATATTATACAATATTATAAATGGACTTATTAAATCATTCCAACTACAAATATCATCTAAGGATGCGCTGCTTTCACTTGATACCGTTAAAATAGAAAAGTTTCTATCAACTCATAAAATTATTGATAGATATGTCTTAGGGAAAAATAAAGTAAATATCACCCGTATCCCACAAGGTTTCGTTAAAGTTTTTGATCACGAAAATAATTATACAGGGGTTAAAAAAAATAAACTTAACGATGGTTCTGATAAGGAATTTATAGAAGAGCTGATTCAATCCTTCGAATACGCGTTCCCTTCATACCAGATATCATTTGAAAAAATAAATAGCCATACTATTTTTAATAGTATATTAGATACTACTCGTTCTTGGGAGCAGAGAATGATTGGTGATTCGCAATTTGTAAACCAACAAATTAATTTATTTAAAAATACGTATATTGATTTAGATGAAAATATACTTTATCCTCGAAATTTTAAAAATAATATAGCCGGATTAACGTCCTTTTATAATGAAAGGAAAACTGACAACGAAGGCAATTTAATATTTCCAGAAGTAGAAACGATTCCCCAGAATATCGAATTTAGTATGTATCAATTTATTAAATATTGCGCGGCAAGAGAAGAGGAAAGAAAAAAAGAAAAACTTTCACGATTAGGTAAATTTATGAAGGGTTCCGCCAATATTAAATCATCCTTTAAAACATCCACAAGACAAATTAGTATTTTTGCCTTCCCACCCGAAATAACCAGAGTTACGAAAAAAAATTTATACGACGTCGAATATATAATGTCTGTTATCGAAGAATATATTACTATATTGTCTTCTGGGGGGAGTATTGGGCGTTACAAAACTATTAAGCATAAAAAAATTAAGGATAAGATAACGGAATTATATGAATTAAAAGTAGTTTTTTTAAATAGTATGTTAAAACCTGATATAATACACGCCCATGCGGAAAGAGGTGTATTTGATCCAGAAATTCTGTTAATGTCTTTCTTACAAGAAGAAATTACAGAAAGCCCTGCTACGGAAACACCCAAACAGGTGGAAGTATTGTCGTTAAAACTTAAAATAAATATTAAAACGGGGAGTGCAGAAGCATTTGAAGAATTAAATATTAATATGGATAAAAATAAGAATTTTTTTATTAGACTTTGTACTAAAATAAACGAACTCGTTCAAGAGAATTCGGGGGTTATATTGGCGGGGAATACCGATGCTATTTTAGAACTTATTAAAACCGAAATGGGTGAACATTATTTGAGTTATAATTTAGAATCTGATAAATATGACATATTCGAAGGTGTCGATTTTGATAGTGAATATGAGGATAATTTAGAAGAACAAATACAACGAATTACCGAAAGCGACTTATATTTGAATTTAGATAAATTTGTCAGCGGCGAATCATATAATTTATCATGGCTTTCTCCTAAATATATTAATATTTTTAACAATTTAATAAAATCGCCTGGTTCGGTTTTTATTTATTCGCAATATTTAAATGCCGAGGGGATTAGATTATTTACAGAAGTATTAAAAAAAAATGGATTCAAAGAATTAAATTGGAATAGGGGTGTATTTGATATAAGTAAAATACGGGACGAGCAATCTGGTAATGATTGGTGTTCTATTATGAATAATAAAAGAGTCTTAGAAGGGGAATTCAACGACGATAATACTATAGAACCTGGTAATTTAATAAGATGGACCAGGGAAGAAAATTCAAAATATATATCAACTACACATAGAGTAATAAAGGTAGATGATACCGAAATGATTATTACAAAAGTATTTGACCCAGAATCATCGGGTGATAAATATGACTTTATTAAATTAATGTACCAAAACGACGATTTGAATAGTTTTAAAAAATCGGATTTGATTAAAATTCCTTCCAGTAAATTTAAAGAAATTAGTATTTGTAGATATGTTCTTTGGACGGGGAAACAGACCGATACACAGGAAAGAATCGATATTCTAAAAAAATTTAATAGTGGTGATAATAAGTATGGACAGGATTGCTTAATTTTACTTGCTACCTCTTCGGGTGCTGAAGGTATTAGTTTAAAAAATGTTAGACAGGTTCATATTATGGAGCCTTATTGGAATAATGTCAGACGAGACCAAGTAATAGGCAGAGCGAGAAGGGTTAAATCTCATATTCAATTAGAGCCAGATCAGCGAAATGTCAGCGTCTTTACATATGTGTGTAAATTTTCACAAATTCAATTAGAACAAATCAACACTGCTCATGATTTGGATAGTGACGAAATAACCCAATTAATTACCGATATCAATAGTTTAGATAAAACTTCTTCTAAAACTCAGTCTGAGGCTGAAAATATAGAGACCTTTATAAAATTATTAAATAAACTAACCTCTGAGGTTAATAGTATTGACCGAGGAAAAAGCACTGATGAATATTTAACGATTATAGCCGAAAAGAAGGCAATTTTATTAAATAAGTTTTTATACATGATAAAGGAGAATGCGGTAGATTGTATTTTAAATTTAGACGAAAATATAACGTCTGACCCAGAGAATTTAGGCTCTTTAGAGTGTCACACCACCGACATATCGATTGATGGACTTTCAAAAAACAAAGGATATATATATAATTTTAACCCTTTGGTAAAATCAGAACAAACATTAGATAGTAATGTTCAAAAAGAACTGCAGACCACACGAGAGGCAAGTGTCAAATACCAGGTTTTAAATTTCAAACTTAGTAATGACGAATTGGGTTTAAATGATGTAAAGTTAAAATGTGTTTTATTTCCTAATAAAAATCAGCGACAAATTCAAAATAATAGCGTTTTATATAATTATTATTCATTTTTCTCAATTAACTTTTTGCAAACTGGAAAAAAAATTAAAATTGGTAAATATATAGATGCGACTCTTGAACTTGACAGTGATTTTTTACAATATGTAAAACTTTTTGATATTATAGATAAATGTGAGGAAGAAGTTAAAAACAAGAATGTGGAATTTAAATCAAACTTTTTAGGTAATGATGATAAAGTAGAAGCATTTAAAGATTCTGTTTACGAATGCTATTTGGATAAAATAAAACCAACAAAGAGTGTTTCAAAAAGTGCTTCAAAAAGTGCTGAGGATTCTACACCAGATAGTAAATGGCGGTGTCCCTTATGTGATACTATCAATAAAAATACTGATTCGATATGCGGAAATGATGAATGTGATATGGAATTAGATGATTTATAAATTAACAATAAGATTTTTTTTATAGTTAATTTAAATTTGCGAGATAATCTTTAAATTTCCCTCTGAAAAAGACGGATAAGTCGCTATTAATTTTATCTATTTCTTGGCGCGAAATAGTAGTAACATCACAAACCTCTTTATTCTCCAGATTTTTAGAATATGATATTTTGCCATCCTTTATTTTAAGGTAAAAATTCATTTGGGGTATTTTGTTATCATCGCCTTCGGTTGATGTGATAAAAGGTTCTTGGAATTTTAAAAAATATTCGGTTATTGCTTCGTCTGGATTTACAATTTCGCATAAAAAATAATGCCAAGTGTCGTTGTCTTCACCTTTTGTGTAGCATGTAGAAAGAAATATATTAGCTGGTATAGTTTGCCACTTATTTAATTTTATATCGACTGGTGTAAATTGTGTTTTTGTTATTACTACATCTAAACTAAAATATTTTTTTAAATCAGAACTACTTTCAGGAGTATAAATGTTTTTACTAAACACAATATTAGAGGACGAAATGTCTGTATCGACAAGGATAGGGTTTAAAAAATAAAATGCCGGATCCGCTATAAAATACTTTCCACCGCTTATAGGAACTGCAAGTGCTACATGTGAGATTGTTAAATATTCTGGCTTGCTGTATTTATCCGGAATTGTTGCGGGGATAAGACAACTATTAATATCATATTTATCTTTTAAATAATTTCTCATATACATGGAAAGTGCTACACAATTACCACTATTAGTTTGTTTAATTGCTTGTTCTGAATCTAGATTTTCAAAATAATATGGGAAAGTTGAAAAAGCTGTATGAGCATAACAAGATTCTAAAGCTTCTACTATAATAGCTTCGGTTACATGTATCGAATTATGGATGGGTATCCGTTTAGTGCGTAGTTTTTTATAAATTCCAATCATTAATATGTTATTATATAAAAAATTTGATTTATAAAGTTAATTAACCATAATTATTAGTATTCTAAAATGACCTATGCTGGTGTAATGGAAAACAATCAACTACAAAATTTGGACAATAATATTAATGAACTATTATGGCATAGTAAGGGGTGGGAGACTTTCTATATGAACAATACTGATATCAATTCACGAATTATCCAAGTTTTTAAAGAAAATTGCCCAGAGTATTCGAATGAAATAAGAATGTCTACAAAAGATATATCAGATAAACTTGATATAGATTTTGAATATATTAGACTTGCTTTAAGTATTTGGTGTCGATATAAATGCACCTTCTATAAAAAAAATGGACATATTAATTATAACAACGAAGATAATAAATGGGTTTATAAGTTAGAATCAAAGAAGTAATAGAGTTTATATGTCTATTTCTTCTGATAATTCTACTCCTTCGTCTATTTCTTCCCCAATATTATTTTTTTGAGAATTATTTTCTTTGTCGCTGTCTTCGCTATTTTCATTAGTATATGCATCTTCGCTTTCTTCCAATATTTCCCCCAAATCTTCTTCCTCTTCTTCCTCTTCTTCCTCTTCTTCTATGATTTCCAGAACTTTTCCATCAACCGAATCTTCTGTTCGTAAATTTTTAAGTTTTTTAAGGTTGTATAAATAAAACCCCCCACCAACAATAGTTACACTTAGTAGAACACCCAAAATAGTATTTTTTTTTAAAAGAAACATTTATATAATACATAAATAAATAAATTCTAAATAAAATCCGAGATTATGTAGAATTTATTTCTGATATATATATATATATAGAGATGTATTCAAAAATAATTAATCCAAAAACTGGTAGACCAGTAATTGTAACAGGTAAATTAGGACGTCTAATTTTAGAAAATTATATTAACGTTTTACAGGGGGGATGGCCCCGGATGGCAAAATTCAAACTAAAAAAATAACACCCTGTAGGGGAAAAAGAGAAAGAGTGTGTAACGCGCGAGACCAATGTAATTGGATTCCATCGGTGTTTGGTAGTGGAAAAACCAAATCTAAGGGTAAGTGTGTGAAGAAAGAGGTGGTGGAAGAGGAAGAAGACAGCGATTGGGATGGCATGAGACCACTAACGTTCTCCGCGGACGCGTATACCTCAGTGGGGAAAGTACATCGCTCATCTCAGATGACCAATTTATGGGCATACGTGATGGAGGTGGTCCCTTCCGACCGCGAGAACCCTAAATTTGTATCATTCAAAAGGCTGACGACCAAATTGGTGGAGGGAAAGAGCGATTATGGATGGAACGCGAACGAAATTAACTTTTCAATTTTAAAAGAAAATGACGTGGTTATTGATGAGGACGCTTACGGCGGAAGCACAGCCCCAGTTTGGTTGGTTGCTCCAAAAAAACCAGGAAGTAAGACGTGGGGGTTACATGTTTTTAAGTCGGGATGGGGGATGGTGGATTGGAACAGAGGGTTTTGGGATGGTGAATGGCACAACGAAGGCGGTGACATGATCCATCCATTAAATGGCAAATTAGTTGAGGGCCTAGCTTTCAACCACTAAAAAATTCTAAATAAAATTCTATATTATTTAGATTCTTTCAAATTTTTCAAACTGTCCTCCGCCCAAAGAATTAGAGATGTGTTGTTTATTTTGCTCTTTACGTTCTTCAGTCGAGCGAGAACTTTTCATGATATTAGCCATCATCGACTTGTATGAATTTTTCTTTTTATTCTTCTTCTTCTTTTTCGTCTTTTTTGGTTCCTTTTCAGAAGTTTTTTCTACATGTTTGACATCTGGTTTATTCACAAATTTAACTGCGTCTTTTATAGAATTTGTCTCTTCAACGATTGACACCATTCTTAATATAATAAGAGTTTTTTATTAAATAATCAAATTTTATTTTATCTCCCATTTACCATACTTATTATTAGACGAAAGTGTATATTTCTTCTTAAATTTATTAAGTTTTTTATTTACTTCGAAGATGATTTTTCGTTCCAAATCCTTATGATTTTGTTTTTCTGTTTTATTTTTAATTGACGAGCCTCTTATATTTTCCCAATCCATTTATAATAAATTATCACTATTGTTTTAAATATTTATTAATAATTATGGGTATTTTATTAATTTTACTCATGCAGTATGGACATCTGTTATGACTTTCCACATGTTTACTATCAATTATATAAGCCCTGATAAAACCTTTATAGCTAAAACAGTGCCCACAATTTAATTTAATTACAAAATCGGTTTTATCTTTAATAATTTCTTCTAAAGACTCATATGTTATTGGACAGGTTACATTTTTTAAATATTTTTTGTTTTTTACAATTGTGGTCATATATAGATAATTAATCTAAATATTATTTATATATAAATTAAATTAATAGTATTATATGAACGATTTATGAAAGTTATAAAAATTTACGAAAGTATTAATTTGGATAAAATTAAATTGAAAACCTCATATATGATTTCTAAACATAAAATAGTACTTGCTCCGATTGAATATGGGGAACATAATTTTATAGTACAAACACCCGATTGTAAAATTTTAAAATCTATCCCAAATGAAGTCCATAATAGATATTTTAAGTTAGGGCTATTGTTTGAACATTTTAAATTTAATTGCAATGATGATATTTTTTTAAAAAAACTGATTGAGATCGAAGAGTTTATATTTCAGAAATATATAAAAAAACGAAAATTGCAAGGTAAAAAACTAATATCAAGTATTAAAAAAGATAACTGTGCTAATGCTTTTTTTAATGTGAACATACAAATAAATAATCATACGCCGTTGGTAACAGTTTTTGACAGAGATAAAAATATAAGAACTTTAGAGTATATAGAGCCTTTTTCTTATGCTAAAAATCTAATTTATCTGAAGGATTTATGGTTAATAAATGATAAAATCGGTTTAAATTGGATATTAGTTCAGACTAAAATATATCCACCTTTTTTAACCATTAAAGAATGTTTAATAGAAGACGATGAAGTGTTTTGCAACACAACACCAAAAAAAGACAAAATTATCAAAAAAAATTATGATAAATTTATAAAAATGAAAAAATTTGGAGTGCATATGTCAGCGATTGAAATTGAACTAAAAAAACATCAATTAGACATTAACGAGTTTTTAGAGTTAATACATTCACCTGAAGACAAAGAACACAAGAAAGTGATAACACCTATTAAAAGGAATTTACTTAAAATAAATCCAAATATGTTGCAATCTATTAAATTAAAAAAACCTAAGAAGCGAAAGAACAAGAAGAAGAAAAAAATTAAAAATATAATAGATAAAGTAAAACAAAAAGGCTATAAACCCCCGTCAAAAAAACAGTTACAAAAAATACTTAAAAAACTTAAAAAACGCTAAGGGGTATTTTTCCTAAATAATTTATTAAAGCATTTATTAAATTTTTTTAAAATGGGTGTTTTATTTATAATAAAATTTCTATTATCTGTATGTAAATCTATTTCTAGAATACTCTGTTCTATATCAATTTCCCTGAGACAATCACAAATAGGGCACTTATATGAATATATTAAGGTAGGGTATTTTTTTTTTGTCCAACTATTTAAACAATCGACGTGGAGTTTATGACTACATTCGCAGAAAGTAACATACGTACTATCTACAATTGGATCTAAGCATATCATACATTCATAGCTTAATATAGGATTTTTTGTTTCTGAAACAAAATAACTCATTGTATAACTTAATATATATTTATATTAAATTATAGTTTTATTAATTAATAATTATATGGTATAATTATAGTATCCCAATCATTATTTACTATAGTCCCAATATCACCTCCGGCTCCTTGGTACCACCCTTTTACTCCTTCTATACGTCCATCCCCATTATTATTTTTATACCAATGTAGAGCTTTTACCCTTGGGTCGCATTTAGCCTTTTTTAATGCTTCCGCTAGAGTAATTCCATTAATTTGCCATATTTCTTCTGAACATCTTCTATTCTCTATTATACTAAAATTATTTTTAATTTTTATATATAAAGCGTCACCCCATTTTTGATTTGTCCAGCGAGTTTCTACTCTTATAAAATTATACTTTAATAAATAATCATCTATTTCATATACAAGGGCGCAGTTTTTATAAACATAATCTAAATTGACTTCTAGATAGACATAGTTAAAATATTTTAATAATTCACCCATACCCTTTAAAGCTAATAATTCGGCCCCTTGAATATCTATATTTAAAAAATTTGCAAAGGTTTTGGGTATATTATCTATATGATACATTGTATCAATTCTGCGATTTTTTACTTCAACGGAACCGTGATATTTTATAGACGGGTAGCTTTTCGCATGTGTTCCAAGTTCTAATATAGATGAAGATTGTCCGTTATTTGCTATATTTAATATTGTCGTACCTTCATCTGTATCACAACAAATGAAGTTTTTAATTATTCTATTTTTATCAACATTTAAATTTCTTTTTACTAATTCAGGATTTGCCTCAATCCAAATAATATTATGATTATTTAACCCATATTCTTTGTATGTTTCTAATTCTTCACAAGTATGAGCTCCGATATGTAAAATTCCATGAATTTTCATAGTATATTTTTTAACTATTTCACTAAAAGGTATTAACATATTTAATTCTATATATAATATTATATTACATTATATTATTAAATATTTCTAAAAGATTATTATAAGATATAATCCTCGTTGTAGATTTATCATAACCATGTATTGTCATTATATTATCCATATTAATAAATCTATCATTTTGACCAAACTGAGTATTTATGGGTAAGTCGGTTATACAATTATTTAATACAATTGACAAACACTGGGAATAATAAAAATCTTCGATGTAATTATTAGATATTATCGAGTCTTTATTGAGTTGTTTTCTATGAGTATTTATTATATCAGGTGTAATATTATTTAAACAATACAGCATAAAACTTTTTTTTCTAAATGATATACCCCCGTTATAAATTCTAAGAGTTGTATTTTTTCCTAGCATCATGAAATCAGTTGCCCCAACATATTTATGATTTAATATTTCTTTATCGAATTTCCTTAATAATAATGAGTCGGTTTGGAAAACAAAAAGATTTTCGTAGTTATATTTATTTAATAAACTTTTATTCATTAGTATTGACGAATATTCGGATGGATTGAGATTTTTATTAGATATTAATTCTATATGACATTTAAGATTAGGGAGTATTAATTTAAGATAATTAATAGATATCTTATTTCCAATAAATAATAAATCCCAACCAGAACCTAAAAAATGCATTACGTTTACTATTGTAGGTTTTAATCGATAATGAGTTCTCGGCTCAATTATTATCGCTAATTTATTTTTATAATTAATTTGTGTTAAGATGTCATAGTTGAAATTTTTAAAAAGATAATTATCTACAAGTGTGATTTTATTATCTAATTCGGGCATTTCTATTATATATATATATATTAACAATTTTATCTACTCGACAGCATATAATTTGTTTGAAACAAGTTCAGAGTATCCAAAAATAAATTTATTGATTCATTAATATAATCTGGATTTACGCAGTTATCGGCATTCACAATAATTTTTTTAGTGTCATACATAATGTATAAACTAAATATTACAATAGATACATAAGACATTATCCTCGAATACTTGGATTTTTGTTTATATCCCATCACCATCTCGATAAGCCTTGCGATAATCAAACCACTTAAACCTATAAAAAGATATAATCCCCAAGAATTTCTTATTAATTGTGGGAACGTGAACGCCATAAGTGAAAGGAGGAGAAGTATAATTAATGTTGTAATACCAACATGATGGAATAAGTCTTTATTATTTAGATAATAGGGGTATAAAAAAACCCCAAAAAGAACAATTAGAGTTATATATAATAAGTGCTTCGTAAAAAATAGTTTAGCAGGAGTAAATAATAGACCCATTAAAAGTCCAAATGAAGCTAAAAATAATAATATAGTGTAAGGTCCCGAAAATAATTCATTAAGCTTAACATTATTAGCACTTAAAAGTGAATTAGTGGCCATTACTATACCCCATGAAAGAATAAAATAAAGATAGGTATTTAATATATAATTATCACAGTGAAATTGAACTGGATTAAAATCTATAGAATTGGTTACAATCCCAAATACTACAAATCCAATAAGTAAAAAATAATATAAAACGCTATTATTCATCTATTATATATTAAATATTTTAGTTTTTTTCTAATAAATCAATTTTAGTGAAAAGAATTTTATTTTGTTTTTTTAGTTCCTGGACTTCTTTAATTAAAATAGGTATGAGTTATATACTCTATCTGGAAAACCGCATCAAATTAAATTTAACATATGATATTGGGTATTTTAAACAAATCTAAATATAAAATATATTACTATATCAATGAGTATTAATATACTTAATAATAAGTATTACTATTACAACATTCCTATTGGATTTGGTTCATTCTCAACTATATTTAAAGGCGCAGATTATTCGGACGACAAAGAAATAGCTGTAAAAAAAATAAATAAAATTATCGATAAACGCCATTTTAATAACGAGATTAATCTAATGAAATCTTTATCGCATGATAATATTCTTAAATTACACGAGGTAGTTCGTAAAACTCAAAAAGAAATTTATTTTATTTTAGAATATTGTGAGGGGGGTGATTTAAATGATTATATATCATCCGGGGATACAGAATTTGATAATAAATATTACTATGAGATTTTAGAGGCTCTAGAATATTTATATAAAAATGATATTTTACATCGCGATATTAAACCGCAAAATATACTTATTCATGAAAATTCTATAAAAATATCAGATTTCGGGTTTGCCAAAACCTTTGAGAAAAATGAGTTAATTACTACATTTTGTGGAAGCCCCTTATATATGGCCCCAGAAATCATATTAAACAAAAAATATAATTATACGTCGGATATATGGTCTTTGGGTGTAGTACTATATCAATTACTAACAAAACAACACCCATACCAATGCGATAGTCGGGAGATTTTATGGAAGAAGATGAAAGCCCAAGAGTTAAAAATAGATTTCGAGGTAATAAATTCTATAAATAAAAAAACAATTATAGCATCTCTTCTTAAGTTTAATGATAAACAGCGCATTACTTGGGAAGAATTATTTAATAAAATTAAACATTACCGGGATAGGTCTGTTAGTTTTGATAGGAGTTTTTTCGCGACTAAAAATGTTACGAAATCTCTATGTATACCTAAAAAACCTAAAAATAATTTAACACATTCGACTCACGTGCAAAATAATTTAACAATTGTAAATTATGACGATTGCGAAGTTATATCAAATTCTGCTCCAAATAGATTAGGAATTTATTATATGAATAAATACATTAATAATACATCTAATAACGGGGATAACATTCATATATTAGGTAATCATATCCCTCGTAATAATTCATATGTATTTACTAATTATTTAACAAAATCTATAAGTACCTTAAAGGGTTTTTTCTCTAACTAATATAAATGAAAACATTTTTTTATAAAATATCAAAAAATGCTTTTTTAAAGAGTATTAAATTTAAGAATAAGATAGACCTTATAAGGGCTGTTAAACTGGATTGGAA
>Ga0115561_1002402_pt1 | contig 12549 bp, 10 predicted proteins | sample COGITO_mtgs_1105_4_FD_87201 | JGI IMG/M metagenome (GOLD analysis project Ga0115561, IMG submission 87201) | Pelagic marine microbial communities from North Sea - COGITO_mtgs_110512 | ecosystem: Environmental > Aquatic > Marine > Epipelagic | place: Germany:Helgoland, sampling site Kabeltonne...
AGCATTCCAAAAGTAGTCACCCGAATCGAGATAGCTCTGCGCGGTCGCCAGGTCAGGTTTCTCAACGAAGCGTTTCACATTAAACACCGCGCGTCCGGCAAACTCACCGAGCGCATCCGCCTGCTGAATGTAGCCATAGCCCGTCGCAGGAAATGCGGCGGTAATGCCGACAGTTGCCAACACGGAGTTGGCCTCGGCAGCGGCAAACGCACTTTCTAAAGTAGAACGTAAACCCTCGGCATCGTGAATCACGGCATCGGCTGGCAGCATCGCAAACGATGCATTTGGATTTTCACGCGCCACCAAAATCGTCGCGAGGCCAACCGCGGCGGCGGTATCACGACCGACAGGTTCGCCGATCACTTTGGCGGGATCGAGTTCGGGGCACACTTCGAGCACCGCAGCGCGTTGCTCCACATTGGTGATCACAAAGGTATTCTTGGCTGCAACGAGTCCGTCCAAGCGGTCGATGGTCTGCGCCAGCATCGCCTTGTCGCCGACAATCGGCAGCAACTGCTTGGGACGAGCCAAGCGGCTTTCGGGCCAAAAACGTTCACCGCGGCCACCAGCCATAATTACTACATATCTATCTGCCATGACGCTAAGCTTGCGCGCTGCGTGCATTTGGCAAGACCAGAACCCACTTACACATACTCCCAAAGTGTTGCAAAGACGCATAATTTACAACGCACTACCCAGATGACACTTTCTGCTGCCGACAAAGAATCTCTGCGCCAATCCCTATGTGCGCTGCAGCGGGCAACACTGGAAGCCATTCTCAATGAACGTGCGAACCGCACCACCGACCAGCTCGCAGCAATCACCGAAGAGACAGCGGCGGATGTAATCTACGCAATTGATAGCATTGCAGATCAAGCGATTTTTAATTGGTTTGAGAACAACTGGTCTGCCGAGTGGCCGGTGCAAATCATCATGGAAGGACCGGAAGATGCGCACACGCTTTGCTTCCCGCTGGGCACCAAAATCGAAGACACTACACTCAAGTGCATCATTGATCCGATCGATGGCACGCGCGGCATCATGTATGACAAGCGCGCGGCATGGATACTGGCTGGTATTGCGCCACAACGCGGTAAGGACAATACACTGGCCGACATTGAAGTGAGCGTGATGACCGAAATTCCCACCACCCGTCAATGGCGCGCAGACCAACTCAGTGCGACACGCGGCGGCGGCATGCACGCCTCAGCCTTAGACATCCGCAACCAATTCAAACAGTCGCCTGTCGAGCTTCAACCAAGCCAAGCCAGCGACGTGCGCCACGCCTTCGGTACCATCTGCCGCTTTTTCCCGGCGGGCAGCACCCTACTCTCTCAAATCGAAGAACTCCTATGGGACAAACTCTACGGTGAATCGAGCGACGGCACGCCACTGGTATTTAACGATCAGTATATCTCTACCGGCGGACAATTCTACGAAATCTTAAGTGGGCACGACCGCTTCGTGGCTGATATCCGCCCGCTGGTTTTTCGCGTCTTGGACATCGAAGAAAATCTCAGCGCGCACCCATACGATGTCTGCTGTGCATTGATCCTAGAAGAGGCTGGATGCATCGTCGAGCACCCCGACGGCAGCCCACTGAATTGCCAACTTGATACGACCAGTGCGGTGAATTGGGTGGCATACGCAAACCCAGAGTTGGCTGATCATATTCGACCAGTACTGCAGTCAGTGCTAGGGCGGTTGGTTGGGTAGATAAATGGAGGGTTCCGAGCAGTGCGAAAAAAGTCCACTGCTTCCCCATTTTCATACGCAAGGCTGAAAGTGACCGAGCGTTTCCCTTCAAAGCAACAGACCCTCTGAAATGATATTACACAGCGCAGAGCACCATGGCTACATCTGTCAGCAGCAGCGCAAGGCGCTGCCTCTCCACCCACAAAAAAACCTTCGCTCAAAGAACGAAAGGCTTTTAGAAATGTTATAAAACGAAGACGTCTTAAGCGCCGATCTGATAGCGGACGAAACGCTTAACCACCATGTTCTCTCCCATCTTGGAGATCATAGCTGTCAACAATTCCTGAACGGTCTGATCGGGGTTCTTCACGAATGCTTGCTCTAGCAAGCAAGATTCAGCGAGGAACCTGTTAAGCTTACCTTCAACGATCTTAGAAATCGCGGCTTCCGGCTTACCTACAGCCGACGCTTCGACGACTTTACGTTCAGCGTCGATAATCGATGGATCAATGTCATCACGAGAGATACAGGCTGGGTCTACAGCCGCGATGTGCATTGCAATATCACGAGCGAGAGCCTTGAAATCATCGTTTTTCGCGACGAAATCACTTTCGCAGTTTAGTTCGACCATTACACCGACCTTACCACCGAGATGGATGTAAGTCTCGATAATCCCTTCGGATGCATCACGTCCAGCTTTCTTTGCTGCGGTCGCTTCACCCTTCTTGCGGAGGAGAGCGGCTGCCTCTTCGAAGTTGCCGTCAGTTTCAACCAACGCCTTCTTACAATTCATTAGTCCGCCTCCTGTGCTTTCGCGCAGTTCGCCAACCATCTTTGCTGTAATTTGAACACTCATGTTTCTATATTTTAATAATGTGAAAATTTGAAAAGCACTCTGAAACTGATTACTCAGCAGCAGGCTTTGCTTCGTCTTCGCCGTAACCTTCAGGAAGAGTCACGTCGACGTCTTCTTGCTGCTCGAAAGTTTGCTCACGAACCAAAGGAGCGCTCTTTTGCACCTTCTTAGCTTCACGATGAGCGAGGCCGTTTTGAGCTGCTTCGAGAATGGTCTCTACGATGATACGAATGGACTTAACAGCGTCATCATTACCCGGGATTGGGTAGTCGAGGATTGTTGGGTCAGAATTTGTATCAACAAGACCGATCACAGGAATGCCGAGGCGACGTGCTTCTGCAACTGCGATTTCTTCATTCTTAGTGTCGACAATGAAGAGTGCGGCTGGAAGCTCGCTGACGTTGAGCATACCTTCGAAATTACGATTCATGCGGCTCATTTGGCGGCGAATCGCGGCCTCTTCTTTACCTGGAAGTTTTTCGAGATCGCCGTCTGTATCCATCTGCAGGAACTTGCGATATTTACCGAGCGAAGTCTTAATGGTTGCGAAATTGGTGAGGCCTCCACCCATCCAGCGATTGACGCAGAAAGGCATTTGGCAAGCAGTTGCCGCTTCACGCATGATTTCCTGCGCTTGCTTCTTAGTGCCGATAAAGAGGATTTCTTTGCCGGAAGCAACGGTCTCTTCGATGAAAGCATATGCCTTTTCAAGCAGTGCGTGAGTCTGCTCCAAATCGATAATGGAGATGCCGTTGCGGTTATCGAAAACGTATGGCTTGGACTTGGGATTCCAGCGGCGAAGCTGGTGCCCGAAGTGAACGCCTGCGTCGAGAAGGTCTTTTGGTGTTACATCCATGATATTTGTTTAAAGCCCGAGGATAAATCCTGGGGAGAAATGATGGTTTCTTGTGTGATTATTGATTGGTTAATTTTGCATAGAATGAAGCCAAAGACCTCACTTTCCTCTAATCCACTGAATTAGAAAGCGGAGAGAAAAACGAGCCTACCAGTGCAAAGCAAGCGTAAAGCTGGCAGTTTTAGTTAAAAACAACCCGCCAATACGAACCAGTGGAGGCTATCCAAAAAAGGGCGGCATTAACAAAGCCGCCCTTGAATCCATTCGCCTGATGCATCAATTCACCTAAAATACATAAGTCATTAACAATCAATTGCTTGATTAAAGATAAATACTTTAACAAAGTTATAATAATGACTCAATCCTCGCCCAAAAGTGCCCACTGGCACTGAATCTGTCACGCTAGGGAAAGTGGCACGCAGGTTAAGCCAAGATACCACCGATATAATCACGGGATGCCAGCACTTCTTCAGTTGTCAATCGCGGGCTGAGTTCTAGTACCAGCGTATGCTCTGGGCGGACAAACTCGGCAATCATCTTAAAATCAATCGTGCCCGTGCCCGGCACTTGATGGTCGCGTCCACCATCTGACACATCATGTAAATGGAACCCCGTCAACCGATCCGCCATCGCAGTCAAATGTTCACGATGATCGAGTAGTCCAAGCTGGTGCTTGATCTGGGCATGGCCGGTATCATGCCAATAGCCGACATGCTCTGGCTCAGTCAGTTCTTTAAGGAAATCGGCATACTCCGAGTCGATCGGCATCTCTTCCATGCCTTCGCGATTTTCTAGGCACAATTTTAAATCACGCTCTTTCGCCCAAGGAATCGCACGCCCATAACTTTGTATAATACGTGGCATTGAGCCCTTCGACGCTTTTCGAATACGCTTCATCGCACGATCACGACGTGCCTCGAACGCTTTATTTCCCAACAAATCACAGGCCTTAACATCCGCTGCTTCGATCCACTTATCAATCTTCTGCTCTGGTGACTCGAAGAAATACCAAGTGCGGCCTGAGTGCATCACAATCTGATTTGCCCCCACCCTAACCGCAAAATCGAGTGTCTGCTTTGTGTATTGATCCCATAACCGCATCTCCCGCTTATCAGCAGTCGATGGCTCATAGAGATTCGGCGCTGCGTGCTGAACGCTATTCGGTAATGGACAAAAATTATGCACCGAAGATATCTTAATCAGTCCCTCTTCAACCGCTTGAAGAATACCTGGCACCAAGGAGATTCGGATGCCATGACTCAATTCAATTTGCTTAAACCCTAGCCCCACCATCTCTTCGATCATTTCATAGCCATCTGTATGCCGTGCCGAACACCAGCAGGTGGATAAAGATAGACGGTCGAAAATATCACTCATGGCAATAATAGGGCAGGAAAAAGTCCCGACACGCTATGCGCGGGACCGGGACTTAATCAAGAACAAGCGCCTGTAGCACCCGTACAAATAAACTTACATGTTCGAGTAACGAACGCGAAGCATATTATTAAAATCTAGTTCCTTACGTTTACGACGCTTCACCTGAGCAGGCTTTACGAAATAACGATTCGCACGGATCGTGTGAATCGTACCCTCGCGGTCGAGGCGTTTCTTGAGGCGGCGGAGCGCACGTTCAATGGGCTCGCCCTTACGGACTTTTACTTCGATTGACATAAAAAATAAATTCGGTTTCTGGAAAAGAGGCAGAAACATGCGCCTGAGATTGGGTGCGTCAACCCTAATTTTCGATTTCGCCAGCCAATTCCTGTTCTGATATAGGTGCGGCTACCACTGGTGGGCGCGAAGAGAGAGTCAGCGACACGACATTCTCGATATGGCGCGTATGCGGAAATAAATCGAAAGGCTGAATCAGAGTGATGTCGTAGCCTGCCTCTACGAACTCCTTTAAATCACGTGCCTGTGTCGCAGGATCGCAGGACACATAGACGATCCGCTGCGGGCGAAACTGCATCAATTGCTGACGGAAGCTCGCATCGCAACCCTTACGCGGCGGATCAATCACCACTGCAGTCTGTTCAGCAGGGAACTTCAGACCATTAAAGATCGCCTCAGCCTTACCGATCACGAAGCGCACATTTTTAATGTTACTAATCGTCGCATTCGCCTGTGCCCAACGCACTGCGGGCTCGCTGATTTCAACGCCGGCGGACAATTCAAACGATTTCGATGTCGAAAGCGTAAACAAGCCGACGCCGCAATACGCATCCACTAAGTAGCGCGCTCCATGCAGCGATGCCTCACGCGCCACGTGCTCGACCAGTTCAGGCAGGATAAAGGGATTATTTTGGAAAAACTCTCCAGCCTTGAACTGGAATGTATGATTCCCGATACGCTCGGAGACGATCTCTTGCGGATCAGTCACCACACCTTCGAGCACATCGCGCATAAGTATCGTGCCACCACGCTGTCGACGCTTCTTACCACCAGAGAGGCGTGCCTCTTCGCGTGCTGCCGGCAATGCGGCGTTGATTGCCTCGGTCGCTATCGGGCATTGCTCGACATCGAGAATCTGATTACGGCGACCGTATTGCAAAAATCCAATCGGCTGGGTACCATCTTTCGCTGGACGCTCATAATGCGGCGTGATCTTAGAACGATAATTATATTGCTTCGGCGAACCGTGCGACAACTGCACCGGATGGTTGATCGCTCCGAGCTTTTGCATCAACTCTTCAACATGCTGAGCCTTCTCCTTTAACTGACGCGCATAGGTCATATGCTGATACTGGCAACCACCACATTTTTGATACAGCAGGCAACGTGGCTCGACACGATCTGGCGACGCTTCAAGCACTTCAAGCAGATCAGCATCCGAATAATTTTGAAAGTTACGATAGATGCGCGCCTTCACTCGCTCACCAGGAATCACAAATGGCACCATCACCACCCAGCCATCAACGCGAGCGACGCCCATCCCTAGATTCGTCAAACTCTCAACGGTCACATCGACCTCTTGATGATACTCAAAAGGCTCTGGCACAAAATTTTTCGGTGGTTGCATCCCAATGCCCTCAACAATGCAACCGCATCCTGCAACCTTAAAAATCCATAACAAGCTTCCCATCGAACAACTTTCTGCCCTTATTAAGTTTCATAATATGGAAGACGCCTACATTCAGAGCCGCCAAAACGATCAAGTCAAAAATCTCGTCAAGCTTCGCGAACGCAAGCACCGCGACCGCCAAGAGCGCTTCCTGGTCGAAGGCCTGCGCGAACTCGGTCACGCCATCGGCTCTGGCTATGAAGTCGAAACCATTTACTACTGTCCAGAATACTTCCCTTCTGCTCAGCACGAAACCTTTATTGCCAATACCCTAGGCAATGAAGGCCCACCGCTGGTGCGCATGAGCGAAGACGCCTTCGGAAAGGCTGCCTATCGCGAAGGACCGGACGGCATTGTCGCGATCGCCAAACAGCAAAGTCACTCGATCCAGGAATTCGATCTGCCCACCACGCCGCTTCTGCTGGTACTCGAAGGCATCGAGAAACCTGGTAACCTTGGCGCGATCCTCCGCAGTGCTGATGGTGCTGGTGCGGATGCCGTGATCCTCGTGGACTGCGTACTTGACCTCTACAACCCCAACGCCATCCGTTCTTCCCAAGGCCTAGTTTTTGCACTACCGGTCATCTGCACCGAGCAGGCTTACCTATCAGAATGGCTCACGAAACATCAGATTCAAACCGTCGCCACCACTCCCGAGACCAAGAACCTGCACTGGGACATCGACTACAAAAAGCCCACCGCACTGTTGTTTGGCAGCGAAAGCGATGGCCTGAGCGACTTTTGGCTTAGCCATACAAACGAGCACGTGCGGATCTCGATGGCAGGCAGAGCCGACTCGCTCAATGTCGCCGCAGCCGCAGCCGTCTGCCTCTACGAAGCAAAAAGGCAACGCGCTTAAAAAGGTGCGAGGACGGCTCGCCCGAGTATCCATGACATTGGCTAACGCGGGTGAATGCCCACGCTATTCATTTCAAGTTTTCACCCCAGGACGATCCCTGCGGATCACCTCTTGCAGCACTTCGCGCAGTTTTTTCAAATTTACTGGCTTGGGCAGGAAGTAATTCATCCCCGCCCGCTTAAACTTCCCCTCGTCCGAGAGCACACCAAAAGCAGTCACCGCAACGATCGGCACATGCTTACCGAGTTCGCCAGCTTCCCCATTTCGCAGAGCCAGCGACGCAGCTACGCCATCCATAATCGGCATATCAATATCCATCAAGATCAAGTCAAAACCCTTAGATTCCTGCACTAGATCGATCACCTCTTGGCCATTTGTCGCAAAAACCACTTCTTGCTTCATATGCCCCAGAATCGTCCCCATCACCTTGCGGGCAATCGGATCATCCTCAGCCACGATCAACGAAAGGCACACTGGTAGAGCCAACATCGACTTGCTCGACTTCCCGCCTTGATCTAAACGAAGCCCACCAGTCGGCAATGCACCACTCGCGGAGGCTTGCATCTGCTCCATCTCGAACGACAACTGCGTGTGCACGCCCCCCGCCTCATAAGGGTTCGCATACATCACACCTTTATAGCGCTCCAGTAATGCAGACGATACCGCCCAATACAAATACTCCATCTGCAGTCGCGCATGATTCACCCCTGTCGTCATCTGGAAGACTTCCTGGATCTGTTGTTGCCGCTCTTGAGAAGGCTCCTCACGAGGATTTACAATATCAACTTTAACATCTACTCCATCCGTTCGCCATGTGATCTGTAAGACTTTTTTCTCAGTCGGAATCCTCACTAATGACACACTTTCAATCGAGCCCAGAATAGCGTTCTCGACAATCGCCCGCAGATGATCGCCATCGCCACGCAAACGCAAAGACTTATCTTGATGGCTCAGCTCAAGTTTGAGCCCGCGCAAATCAGCGCGAAAGACCAAGTCCTTCTTAATCTGCTCCATCAAGTCGTACAGATTTACCCACTCTCGATACTCCGGCAAATCATCCCATTCAGCTTGTATCTTCGATAAATTCACCATAGCCCCGATCACTGCGAGCATGTGCCGCGCGCAACCCTCGATCGCAACTCCATCGTCACTCGGGGCCTCCTCTTGCATAATCTGAGCAACCCCCAACAAGCCATTTAACGGCGTGCGTAATTCATGCGAAAGCGTCGCAAACAAGGCTGTCGAAGCCTGATCGACTCGAGTGGCCTCTGCAAGGACCGGCTCCTCTTCCTTAAGAATCGGGGCAAGAACCTCAGGCTTGGGTTTGCGCAACAACAAGCCAACTAATAATACAACGCCCCCAAGGAGCACCACAAATAGAACCAAAAGCAATACCGTTAAACTATTTAAGCTCGCAACAATCACTCGATAAATCCACGGATCAGCACCTCGATCGTCAACAAGCATTATTGTTAAATCGCATTAAAAAACTACGTTCCTAAAAATCCACTCTTACCTGTAGATGTGCCTCAACCAACTACACGCAGCCTTACTTACTCCGTTTTACACGTGGTCAGAGATTTGGATCGGCTAGGTCGAGTTGGCCTAACATCCATCATGCTTGGCTAAACAAGGATGCCCCACTCTGCTCATTTTCAAGGATCTACCACGTGACGCTCCTTGCGAATCACATCCAGCAGTACTTCGCGCAGTTTGTTCAGATTCACTGGCTTAGGCAGAAAGTAATTCATCCCCGCCCGCTTAAACTTCCCCTCGTCCGAGAGCACACCAAAAGCAGTCACCGCAACGATCGGCACATGCTTACCGAGTTCGCCAGCTTCCCCATTTCGTAAGGCCAACGCCGCGGCAACGCCATCCATAATCGGCATATCAATATCCATTAAGATCAAGTCACAGCCCTTAGATTCCTGGACTAGATCGATCACCTCCTGCCCATTCGTCGCAAAAACCACCTCTTGCTTCATGTGACCCAGCGCTGCAGCTAACAAACTGCGAGCAATCGGATCATCTTCTGCCACAATCAGCGAAAGGCGTACTGGCAGAGCCAACATCGACTTGAGCGGCTTACCACTCTGATCCAAACGGAGACCACCGACTGGCAATTCACTACTCGCGGAGGCTTGCATCTGCTCCATCTCAAACGACAACTGCGTGTGCACCCCACCCGCGTCATCAGGGGTCGCATGCATTATGCCATTATAGCGCTCCAATAATGCAGACGATACCGCCCAATACAAATACTCCATTTTGATGCGCTTATGATTCGCCCCCGTCGTCATCAAGAAAACTTTTTGTATCTCTTGTTGGCGCTCTTGAGAAGTCTCCTCACAAGGATTCACAATATCAACTTTAACATCTGCTCCATCTGTCCGCCATGAGACCTGCAACACCTTTTTCTCAGTCGGAATATTCACTAAAGATACACTCTCAATTGAACCTAACAGAGTATTCTCTATGATCGCCCGCAGGTGATCGCTATCGCCGCGCAGGCGCAAAGACTTGTCCTGATGGCTCAGCTCAAACTTGAGCCCACGTAAATCAGCACGAAAGATTAAATCCTTCTTAATCTGCTCCATCAAATCATGCAGACTCACCCACTCACGATATTCCGGCAAGTCATTCCAGTCGGTTTGTATCTTCGATAGATTCACCATCGTGCCGATGACTGCCATCATGTGCCGCGCACAGCCCTCAATCGCCACACCATTTTCACTCGGCAGTTCTTCTTGCATTAATTGAGCAACTCCCAACAGCCCATTCAACGGGGTACGTAATTCATGCGAAAGCGTGGCAAACAAAGTGTTCGAAGCCGGATCAATGCGAGAGGCCTCTGCCATTACCGGCTCCTCTTTTGGCTCAAGCGGCGCAATGAGCGCTGGCTTGGGTTTGCGTAACAACAAGCCAGCCAATAATACAATGCCCCCAAGAAGCACCGCACACATGACCAAAAGCAACACTGTTAAACTATCTATGCTCGCAATACTCACTCGATGAATCCACGGATCAGCAACTCGATCGTCAATAAGGATTATTACTAATATAACATTTAGAAACCACGTTTCTTTAAGTCTAATATCGTATGATTCAGTGCCTCTACCATTGGTACTTTGGCTAAATAGCCTAAATCTCGGCGCGCTGCACTGATGTCGAAATAGTGATCCTTAGCCAACTCCACAGCGACAAATCGAGTGATTGGCGGCTCATGCCGACGGCCGAGCACTTTCCACAACCCCTCGCACAGGGCACCCACAGTATACGCCACAGGTAATGGGATTTTGCTAGTCAAAGGCGGATGGCCTAAGTCCTTCAAAATCGAATTTACCCACGGCCAGAGCTCGACCGACTCTCCTTGTGAAATAAAATATGCCTGCCCTGCGCCCTTGCCTGCGGCTAAGGCATCGAAAGCATCCAAATGTGCGTCGGCTACATTACCCACATATGACACATCCACTCGACTGCGCCCATCGCCCACGATTTTCAAACGGCCCGCTTGCACACTCGCAATCACACGCGGCAAAAGATGTGGATCACCTGGCCCAAAGATTAGATGCGGCCGCAAGGCCACAATCTTCAAAGTCTCCGAATTCGCAGCCAACGCTTCTTCCTCAGCAATCGCCTTCGTTTGCGCATAATGACACAGCCAATTTTTTCCGTACGGCAGCGACTCATCGCCGCCGCAGATCGGCTGGCCATTAAACACCACACTTGGTGTGCTGGTGTAGATTAAACGACCGACGCCCTGCTCACGACATGCCGCCACGACATTACGCGTGCCAACAACATTGGGCTGATAATAGCTCTCCCAACTACCCCAGACGCCCGCACGCGCCGCCACATGAAACACCGCACTCACTCCCTCGCATGCCGCCGACAGCGCCGATGCATCAGTAAGATCGCCACACACGACATCCACTCCCTGCGCCTCCAACTGCGGTTGTGGCGATCGACCGATAGAGCGTACGGTGTAGCCACGCGCCAATAAGCGCTCAATTATATAGCCACCCACAAAGCCACCGCCTCCTGTCACCAAAATTTTCATCTATGGGCAGACTTATGCACCTGCAAACTTCCTCGCAAGCGACAAACGATGAATCTTCGCATTATGCCGCACATCCACTGGAAACGATTTCTCAAAAAAGAACGTGTCAATCTCACTGGTCATGGCATGTTGCTGTGCGATCTTACGTAGACTCTCGATAAACTCTTTTCGCGCTGAATCACCCGTCGGAAATGCGCCCGTCTCTGGCTCGATTACGATCCCGGGACGCCCCCTTCCGACATCAATCAGCGCCGAGCGAAACACTTGTGGATGTACATTAAAAATCGCCTCACAGCAATCCGTGTAGAGTGGCCCCTCAGCTGCCTGCACAAGCTCCACCTTGCGCCCACAGAACCACAGTCGCCCGGCTTCACCGATCCATCCTAGGTCGCCCATTCGGTGCCAATGCTGCTGGCCATCGGCAATCTTTGAATCTGCATCCGCATCTGGACGCTTATCGTAGCTACGCGTGACCGACGACCCGCTCACGATAATTTCGCCAATCTCACCGACTGGTAGTTCCACGATTTCAGCAAGCGTAGCAATCGGCCCAGCAACTGGCTCAATGATCCGCACATTCACACCGGGCAGCGGCGTACCAACACATGTCCCGTCGCCTAACGCTGTGCGAACCGCAGTTTCACTCAACACCTCCGTCGATGCAATCGAGCTCACTGGCAAAGCCTCAGTCGCGCCATACGGCGTATGGATTTCACCATTCGGAATGATTGCTTCCATCTGCCGCATCAACGCTGGCGGCACAGGCGCACCTGCCATTAAAATACGTCGCACACTCGGCAGCGTCACTGCATGCGCCTCACAGTAACGCGCGATCTTAGTCCACAACGCTGGCGAACCAAAACTATTGGTCACCGAGTTCTGCTGTATTGCCCGTACAATCTTTTCCGGATCGACCGTCGCAGGCCGGCTTGGGTTCATCTCTGGCACCACAGTGCACATCCCCAGCGCAGGATTAAATAGAGCAAACACGGGCAACATCGGTAAATCCACTTCGCCAGGCGCAATGCCATATTGCGCACGAATCGCCACCACCTGCGCTACAAACATGCCGTGTGCGTAGCAAACACCCTTCGCCGGTCCGGTCGAACCAGAGGTAAACAAGACTGCGGCCAATTCGTTCTCCGCAGAATCGACGACTGAG
>Ga0115561_1002412_pt1 | contig 12512 bp, 12 predicted proteins | sample COGITO_mtgs_1105_4_FD_87201 | JGI IMG/M metagenome (GOLD analysis project Ga0115561, IMG submission 87201) | Pelagic marine microbial communities from North Sea - COGITO_mtgs_110512 | ecosystem: Environmental > Aquatic > Marine > Epipelagic | place: Germany:Helgoland, sampling site Kabeltonne...
ATATCTGTTTAGCTGATGACTATTCTAATATGGAAGAAAAACTCACTTACTATATAGAACATCCTGAAAAAGCTCTAGCTATCATACAGAATGCTCACCGTTTTATTGATCAATTCAAGAATAAAAACAAAGAAGACCTTATTTCTCTTTTGGTACTTAAAAAATACTTTGAAAAGACGAACCAGATTTAAGGAATCAATAAGGATTAAATCCTAATTTTTGGAAATACTACCATTTTGTACTTATATTTGAAAAAGTATAAATTATTTCCCTATGTCTATTTCTTATCTAAAGGGTCGTGGCGCTCAACAAAATACTCCTAATAAATTTCTAGAGCAAGAACATACGGTAGATCCAGAATTTTTAGAATATTGCTATAAAGAAGGAGAAGAACCTTCTAAACTTGCTACCCAGTATCAAGAAGTTTTCCCTAAGACCTTTGTTAACAAAGTAAACAGCCCCGATGTAGGTATGGGGTATTCTGCCAATCCTTACCAAGGTTGCGAACATGGTTGTATTTATTGTTATGCTAGGAATTCACACGAATATTGGGGTTATAGTGCTGGCTTAGATTTTGAAAAGAAAATTTTGGTCAAGAAAAATGCACCTCAGCTATTAGAACAAAAACTACAGCGTAAAAATTGGCAAGGTGATACGATTATTTTTTCGGGAAATACAGATTGCTACCAGCCCATAGAAAGGAAGTTAAAAATTACTAGAAAGTGTTTAGAGCTTATGCTTAAGTACAAACACCCCACAGGTATTATTACTAAAAACAGTCTTATTTTAAGAGATTTAGACGTATTAAAAGAATTGGCAGAGCTCCATTTAATTAGAGTGAGCATATCTATAACATCCTTATCGGAAGAAACTCGTCGAATTGTTGAGCCAAGAACAGCAAGTATTAAACAGCGGTTAAAAGCAGTAGAGGTACTTGCTAAACATAACATTCCTGTAAATGTAATGATGGCGCCCATTATACCAAGTATTAACAGTCACGAAATCTTGCCTTTGGTGAAAAAAGTAAGCGAATTAGGAGCAAGATCTGTAGGTTATACTATAGTGCGTTTAAATGGCGCTATTGCGGAAATATTTAAAGATTGGATTGAAAAAACCCTTCCCGATCGTGCTGAAAAGGTATTACACCAAATTGAAGCTTGCCATGGCGGAAATTTGAATGACAGTCGGTTTGGTACAAGAATGAAGGGAGAAGGTGAGTTTGCTAAGCAAATAGCTCTTCAGTTTAAAATAGCGAGAGCAAAATATCTTTCTTCCGTAAAGGAAATAGAGCCTTTAGATAATAGTCATTACTTGCAACTTAAAAATCCTCAGTACAAATTGTTTTAGCATTTCCCTTCCCATTCGGTGTAAAATTGCTCTAAAAATTGTTCCATAAACTCGTGTCGCTTTTGAGCAAGTTTTTTTCCGGTCACAGTATTCATTCTTTCTTTAAGTAATAAGAGCTTTTCGTAAAAATGATTGATAGTAGGGTTTTCACCTTTTTTGTATTCTTCTTTGCTCATATTTAATTTAGGAGCAATAGAAGGGTCATAAATTTTACGATTTTTGAACCCACCATAATTAAAGGTTCTTGCAATACCAATTGCACCCATAGCATCTAATCTATCGGCATCTTGAATTACATCTAATTCGGGAGAAGTAAACTCTTGTTTAATATTGCCTCCTTTAAAAGAAATATTCTCAATGATTTTCACCACGTGATCAATAACGAAATCTTGTACGTGTAAACTTTCTAAAAAAGTTCTAGCTGTTTGCGGACCAACATTTTCATTTCCTTGATGAAATTTTGAGTCTGCGATATCGTGTAAAAGCGCACCTAAAGAAACGATTTCTAGATTAACGTTTTCATCCCGCGCCAAAAGTAAAGCGTTTTTATAAACACGTTCAATATGAAACCAATCATGACCACCTTCTGCATCTTTCAATTCACTTTGAACAAACGCTTTGGTGGCCTGAATAACTTTAGACTCTTCTCTCATCTTATTTTGTAAGTGCTGGGTTTACCCATTTAAAATGAGTTATTTTTTCGGGAATTCTTATACGCTGATTAACACGTTCCATTCTTGCTGGTAAACTGGTAACAAAATCTCTCGCTTTCTCACCGTCTTCTTTAAGGCCGGTAAGGTTTTCGATATCCCAACGTTTAATTAATCGTCTCATAATATCTACATAATCTTGACCAGTGTAAACGCCTATACGTTGAGCCGAATTAGAAAATTCATCAAATGCAGCTCCCATACTATCACCAGACTCTCTCAAAAACATAGCGGGCATAACAATTTTGTTTTTCATCATGTCTCTAAAAGCGATCATCATATTGTTGGAGTCTAACTTAAAGATCTCATCAACAAAAGTGCTGTAAGCATTAAAGTGGCGCATTTCGTCTCCACTTATAATTTTACACATTTTTGCTAAAGATTTATTGCCATAATTACGAGCTAATTTTGCAACACGGTTATGAGAAACATAAGTTGCAAGCTCTTGGAAACTAGTATAGACAAAGTTTTTGTAAGGATCTCTATCGGTTCCAATGTCAAAACCATCATTAATTAAGTGTTGTGTGGTACGCTCTACCTCAATCATATTTACCCTACCAGAAAGGTATAGGTATTTGTTAAGGGTATCTCCATGACGGTTTTCTTCTCCTGTCCAATAACGAACCCATTTAGACCAAGCAGAACCTCCATCGTGTTGGTTAATTCCTTCTACATCCATCAACCAAGATTCATAGGTAGGTAAAGCCTCTTCAGTAATTGTATCACCTACTAAAACCACCCAAAAATCATAAGGAAGCTCTTTAGCGAGCTCTCTAATTTCTTTTACCTCATCAAAAAACTGATCGCCTTGAGAGTTAGGTAGAAAGTCGGTAGGTTGCCAAATTTCTTCCACAGGAATAAGAAATTGATCTATAAAGCCATCAACCTTACTTTCCAGTTGTTGCATTACTTCTAGTCTTATATTTTTTTGAGGTTCCATGGTGATGTGTATTTTATAGATTTTTAATGTCTTGTATGATAACTTGCTCTACTTTTTCTATTAATTCTTCTGTAGAGTAATCACTTACTTTTATTGTAGGTTGAACTTTGCATTTTAAATGTATCCCTAAACTTAACGGAAATTGTCCATTTTTCACAATTTTCCAAGAGTTATTAATGGTTAAAGGAACAATTACAGCATCGGGACAAAACTTGAATAACATTTTTAATCCGTTAGGAGAAAACTTTTTAGGCATTCCTGTTTTACTACGTGTTCCTTCAGGAAAAATAACAGCAGCTCTATTAGTATCGTTCAAATATTGTGCAAATTTTTTAATTTCAGGCAAAGATTGTCTTGGGTTTTTTCTGTCTATTAAAATAGAACCCCCATGCCTTAAGTTATAGGAGATACTAGGAATACCTTTTCCTAACTCTTTTTTACTTATAAATTTAGGGTGAATTTTTCTTAAATTCCAGATGATAGGAGAAATATCGTAATGGCTCTGGTGATTGGCAACAATAATATGGGGGACATCTTGTTGAAGCGTTTCATTATTTTCAAACGTAATTCTAGTTCCTAAAATATTAAGACATCGAAGTAGCGAGAAATTAAGATAATCTACACTTTTTTTATGTGCGTTATATCCAAACACATTAAAACAAATCCATTGAATGGGATGAAAAATCACCAAAACCAAACCAAAACAAAGGTAATATATAACCGAAACAGGATAAGATAATATAGTCTTCATAACAAATACGACGTCTAAGCAGCAAAAATAAGTTTTAAATTAGAGTAGTGACTATTATTTTTTTAAAACAATTGTGCTTGCATAATAAAAAAAAGCCGTGCAAGAAATGAACGGCTTTATTATTTATTAAAATGATTGAATTTTAGCAATACTCGTTATAAGCATCTTTTAAGTTTTCTCCAATCATTTCGGCAGGTCTACCTTCAATGTGGTGACGCTCTAACATGTGAACTAATTCTCCGTCTTTAAATAAAGCCATAGAAGGAGAGCTAGGAGGGAATGGTACCATATGAGCACGAGCTTTATCTGTAGCTTCTTTGTCTACACCAGCAAAAACCGTTACCAAATTTGCAGGTTTTTTACTGTTGTCTAAAGACATTCTAGCTCCTGGTCTTGCATTCGCTGCAGCACAACCACAAACCGAATTTACAACTACCAATGTAGTTCCCGATTGGTTAATAGCACTGTCTACTGCTTCTGAGCTTTGTAATTCTTCAAAACCTATAGAAGTTAATTCTTCTCGCATAGGTTTTACTAAATCTGCTGGATACATATTTTGATATTTTTTTGTATAAATTATAGAATACAAAGATACCAAAAACTAGTTACAACTTATATCTCATTTTCTAATACATCTATAGGATATTTTTATTCATACCTTTAAAACCAAAGAAGCTTATATATTTGCATTTCAAAGCAAAATTATGATCAAGTGGATTGGAGCCATTCTAGGAATGGTTTATATGAAATGGCCAGGAGCAATTCTTGGGTTTTTATTAGGTAGCCTTATAGAAGTTTCTTTAAAAGGGAAACGAGCAAAAGGAGGAGGAAGTGTTTTTCAAGATATGTTTAATCAACAAAAGGGGCAAAATGTCTCTATGGGTGATTTTGAATTAAATTTACTCACCCTTTGTTCTGTTGTAATTAAATCTGACGGGAAAGTAAATCAAAAAGAACTCGACTATGTGCGTTCTTATTTTGTGCAAGCCTATGGTAAAGAAAGGGCAAATGCGACTTTTAAAACTTTTAATGAGGTTATTAAAAACCGTGAAATAGATTCTGCAAGAATTTGTGCTTATATGCGTTCTAGAACTACCTATGAGGTGCGTTTGCAAATTCTTCATTTCCTTTTCGGAATTACCCAAGCAGATGGTCATATCTCTAATGCTGAGGTAAATGAGTTAAGAAATATAGCACATCATTTGCAAATTAATCAACGGGATTTTGAGAGTATACAAGCGATGTTTGTAAAATCTAATGATACTTCAAGCGCCTACAAAATTTTAGAGATTGATAAAACTGCTACAGATGCTGAAGTGAAAAAAGCTTTTAGAACTATGGCGAAAAAATACCATCCCGATAAGTTAGAAAGTATGGATGAGGCTTATAAAAAAGGAGCTCAAGAAAAATTCTTAAAGGTTCAAGAAGCTTATGAGAAAATTCAAAAAGAAAGAGGTTTATAACTACTAAATAATTTAGTAAGGGTTAAAACAAATAGCCCCTTTTCAATTGTGGAAAAGAGGCTAATCTTGAACAACCAAAGTTTAAGATCAACAAAACTTTTAGTTATTGTTTTACTTAAAATTAATTTAGACAAATCTAAATATAATATTTAACTCGACGAAATTTAGAATGAAATATTTTCAGTAAATCTTAAACTAAGTATAGTTGGCTTCTAGAATAACATCAAAATTCCCAACAACTATTTAATATCTAATAAAAATAAACTCTTCAAAAAAGCTAATTTTTAAATTGTAGCTTTCTTGAAGAGTTTTATACATTAAATTTATAGTGTATATGGTTTAAAGTAATTGCAATAATTTTTTTGTAGTATAATATTCGAAAACTCTTGTTTGGAGCCTAAAATCTTTGTCAAATATTAAAGTAACAGGCAACGAGAAAGGAATATTTTTTCTTGAAGCTAGTAGTAAGGGTAATTGATGTACTCCATTACGTTTTGTTTTTGATTGAATATTGCTAAATTTTTGACCATCAAAATGAATAGTATCTTCAGTTTCTACATCCATCTCTACGGCATAATATTTTTTATTTAATTTTTCGATAACTTTTTTTTTGGTGAAAATTTCTCGTTCAATTTTCTTGCAGTAGGCACACCATTCTGCATGAAAAAAAATGAATACTGGTTTAGGGTTTTCTTCTAAAGCACGATCTAGTTCCTCCCAAGTTAACCAGTTAATTTCTTGGTTTTGTTGAGCCCTTAACGGATAAAATAATCCGAGGAGAAAAATCAGTAATATAGAATACTTTGTTTTCATTATTTATTTTTAAAAATCACCAAATTTTAACCCTATAAAAAAAGTTCTTGGACGGTTAGGGCCATAAATGTAAACAGAATCCCTAAGTGGTCCTTTATCAAAATCATCTTGATAGCTGTCAAATATATTTTGAACACCTCCACTTAACTCAACGTGAAAATTTTCTATAGGATCAAAATGATACGTTAATTTAGTAGTCATATCAAAAAAAGCTTTCGTGTCTACTAAATCTATAAATCCAGAATCACTTATTACGTGTGGAGCAATCATCGATCCAGTATAACTTCCGGTAAGATCTACATTAAAAGCTTCGGTTATGCTCCAATTCGTATTCATAAAACCATATACATTGGGAGAACGTACAAAATCATCTAAAATAACATCTTGCTCACCTTGTACACTTCCATCGGCTTCAAAAAGCAATTGATCTTCTTTAAAAACAGAGCGTTGAATCGTCGCTCCAGTGGTAAACATAAAATCTGAATTTGGAGAAACGCTTAATTCTAAATTAATACCTGTTACATAAGCGCCAGAACCGTTTCTAGATTCTTCTAAAATAGAACCATTAGGCAAAGAAGTCCCTGTGCTTACAATTGTAAAGGGATTTTGAAGGTCTGTATAAAACCCTTCTAATAAAAAGCTGGTTTGGGTTTTATTAAAGTCTTTACTGTAGTTAAATGAAGCTGTGTAGGCATTTGAAAATTCACTTTCTAGATTATCTGAAAGAATTACAAAACGTTGTTCTCCTCCTACAGAAGAAATATGTAAATCTTCATTAAAGGCTTGTGGTGCACGAAAACCTCTTGAATAACCCCCTCTAAACTGCAGTTCTTGAGAAATGTCGAACAAAACTGTCAACCTTGGACTTAATACGGTTTCATCTACCTGTGAAGAACGTGCAATATCTTGAATGGTATAAAAACCATCTACATTAACATGGTCTAAACGAGTACCCACAAGCGCTGTAAAACGTTCGGTAGGTTTCCATTCATATTGTCCGTAAAGTCCAATACTATTTACTTGTTGGTCTACTAACCTATTGTATCCTAAGATAGCATCTTCAGTATCGTTTAATTGATATTCTGCCCCAACGGTAAGAACGTTTTTATTGTTAAAAGTATGAGCATATTTCGCTCCAGCTACCATAGCAACATCAGTAGTTTTACCAAATGCACTATTGGCAGCAATAGAGTCGGCAGCGGTTCTGCCACCGCCCAAACCACCATAATAACTGTCGCGATTTGTATGCTGTACAGATATATAAGCCGTACCAGTGTTTTTACGTTCATCGTCAAAAAGTTCATAATCGATACCAGAGAAAACGGTATTATGATCAAGTTCTTCGGTCACATCAGTAAACTGAGGGGCTAATTCAATGCGATCTCCACCACGTCTGTATTCACGAATTCCCGTAAAATCAAAACCAATACGGCTATTGTCATTAGGTTTTAAAAATGCTTTGGCGCCAAGAGAATTGTTGGTTAGTTTTGTAATTTCACTAAAACCATCGTTGTTGGCGTCATAAGCATCACGATCACGAAAAATTCCGTAAACTGTAACGCCGCTAGATAAATCTTCACTTACAATAGAAGCATTTAAATTTACGTTACGATCTGCTGTGGTACCGTCAATTAGTCCTAAGTTAGATGTTACTGCCCAACTATTATTAATTGGTTCTTTAGTGATAACATTTACGGTACCTGCAATAGCATTAGAGCCAAATAGAGCAGAGCCGCCACTGCGAACTACTTCTACACGATCTATAATACTTACTGGGATTTGTTCTAAACCATATACTCCATTTAATGCACTAAAAACAGGGCGACTATTTACTAAAACTTGAGTGTATTGTCCTCCCAATCCGTTAAGACGAACTTGTGTAAAACCACAATTTTGGCAATTGGTTTCAACACGAACACCTGGTTGATAATTTAAACCGTCTGCTAAAGAGATGGATTGTGTGGCTTCAAATAATTTTGGACTCAGCACATTTACAATGACGGGAGCATCTTTTTTTCTTATTCTATTTCGGGTTGCACTTACTACGACTTCCTCCAGCCCCAATAAATCTTGTTTTAATTGAAAGTTAATAGAATTTTTTTCAAAATCTTCAGGGGCTATGTTTTGTTTAAGTGTTCTAAACCCTACCGCTTGTATTTGAATAGTGTAATTACCTGGTTGCAATGTTAATTGGTAGTTTCCGTCAATATCTGCGGCTGTTCCTACGTTCGAATTGATAACCGTAATGTTAGCAAAGGGAATAGGAGTCTCTCCGTTGCTAATTTTCCCTTTAATGTTATTATTTTCTTGAGAAAATATATACAAGGGTATCATAAAAATAATTAGTAATAAGTTTTTCATTTTTTAGTCTTGGTTTAATTAAATTTTAGGCAAATCTAAATATAATTTTTTAAATTATAAAATGTATATTTGCATTGACTTAAAAAAAACAAAATGACGTTATCGGAAGAAAATTACTTAAAAGCGGTATATCATTTAGAATTAAACTTTTCTAAAGGTGTGCCTACCAACGCTATTGCAGAAGAAATGAAAACTAAAGCCTCTTCTGCAACTGATATGATAAAACGCTTAGCGGAAAAAAAATATCTTTCTTATAAACCTTATCAAGGAGCCAAACTTACTTCAAATGGTAAAAAAAGTGCTATCAAAGTAATTCGTAAACATCGTTTATGGGAATGTTTTTTAGTTGAAAAACTAAATTTTAATTGGGATGAAGTGCACGATGTTGCAGAGCAATTGGAGCACATTCAGTCAGAGAAATTAACAGAAGAACTTGACAAGTTTTTGGGTAGGCCAACTTACGATCCGCACGGAGATCCTATTCCTGATGCAAATGGAAATTTGCCAAAATTCACAAAAAAGAAATTATCCGAATTAAATGAGAATGAAGAAGGAATCTGTAAGGGTTTTAATGATGATTCTTCATCTTTCTTAAAATTCTTAGCTAAACAAGATATTGGACTTAACACCCATTTAAAAGTTACTCATATAGAATCATTTGATGAAAGTATGACAGTACTTATTAAAAATAAAGAGATACTACTTTCTAAAACAGCTACAGATAATATTTATGTTGAAAGCAAATCATAAAAAATTATAGTTTTTAAAATTAGCCTTTTACATATTTAAATGCACTCAAGATTATGATCAAAAAAATTTTATTTTTCTCTCTTATTTTCATCTTTTCAATTAGTTGTGTTAATTCTAATAAAACAAAAAAAGGTGATAAATTATATGTGGTAACTACAACCACTATGATTACAGATTTAGTTAAAAATATAGGGGGAGATGTGATTGAGGTAAAAGGTCTAATGGGAAGTGGTGTAGATCCTCACCTTTATAAGGCAAGTGAAGGAGATGTTTCTAAGTTAACAAATGCAGATGTAGTATTTTACAGTGGATTGCATCTGGAAGGGAAATTAGTAGACGTATTTGAAAAAATGGGAAGAAATACCAACACAGTTGCGTTAGCAGAAGTGTTAGATAAAAGAGGTTTAATAGGTTCAGAATACTTTGCTTCTAATTATGATCCTCATATTTGGTTTAATATCAAATATTGGAAAGAAATAACAATCTATTTAACTGAGAAATTAAGTGAATTAGATCCCAAGAATTCTTTGCTATTTGAAAAAAATAGTAAAGCTTACCTTGATAAGCTTGATATTCTTGAAAATAAGATTATTCAAACTATAGCTACACTACCAAAAGATAAACGTATCTTGATAACTGCTCATGATGCTTTTAATTATTTTGGAAAACAATATGGTTTTGAAGTTATTGGTTTGCAGGGCTTAAGTACTGCGACAGAGGCTGGTGTACAAGATGTACAGAACTTGGCCAAACTTATAATAAAAAAACAAGTAAAAGCAATTTTTATAGAATCAAGTGTTCCCAAAAGAACCATCGAAGCACTCCAAGAAGCTGTAAAAGCAGAAGGTTTTGATGTGAAAATAGGTGGTACATTATATTCTGATGCACTAGGTAATGCAGAGACAAATGAAGGTAATTATATTGGGATGTTTCAATATAATGTCAATACCATAGTGAAAGCTTTAAAATAAACCAAATTATAAATTTTGAATTTTAAAAGAAATGATTCAAAAAAAATACGCTATTCAAATAGATGACCTTACAGTAGCTTATAACTATAAACCCGTACTTTGGGATATAGATTTATTAATTCCCGAAGGGGTGTTAATGGCGGTTGTTGGTCCTAATGGTGCTGGAAAATCTACTCTTATTAAAGCTATTTTAGGTATTATAAAGCCTATTGCTGGTAGTGTAAAAATTTTTGGAAAACCATACAAAAAACAAGTAAATAAAGTGGCCTATGTACCACAAAAAGGGAGTGTAGATTGGGATTTTCCAACAACCTCGCTAGATGTTGTAATGATGGGAACATATGGTAGTTTGGGATGGATTAAACGACCAGGAAGTAAAGAGAAAAAACAGGCTCTGGAAGCATTAGAGAAAGTAGGAATGCTTGAATTTAAAAATAGACAGATAAGTCAGTTAAGTGGAGGTCAGCAACAACGTATATTTTTGGCAAGGGCTTTGGTTCAAAATGCCTCTATATATTTAATGGATGAACCTTTTCAAGGGGTAGATGCTACTACGGAAAAAGCAATTATTAATATTTTAAAAGAGCTACGTAAAGCAGGTAAAACATTAGTGGTGGTTCATCATGATTTGCAAACCGTACCAGAGTATTTCGATTGGGTGACATTTCTCAATGTAAAAGGAATAGCTTCGGGTCAAGTCAAAGAAATTTTCAATGACAATAATCTTACAAAAACCTATGGTATCAATTATAAAGTAGCTATAAATAAATAGCAATTATGGATTTAATAGATTTTTTTACCAATTATACATTGCGTACCATAACTTTAGGAACTGCCATTTTGGGAGCTATTTGTGGAATGTTAGGTAGTTTTGCGGTATTACGCAAACAAAGCCTACTAGGAGATGCTATTTCTCACGCGTCCCTTCCAGGTATAGCTTTGGCATTTATAATTACAGGAGTAAAAGATCCAAATCTTATTTTACTAGGTGCTCTTATAAGCGGACTTATAGGTACTTTTTGGATTAAAGGTATTACTAAACGAACACGCTTGAAAAGTGACACTGCATTAGGTTTAATACTTTCTTTATTTTTTGGTCTAGGGATTTTATTGTTAACCTTTATTCAAAAAATGCCAAATGCCAATCAAGCAGGCTTAGATAAATATCTTTTTGGACAAGCTGCTACTTTGGTAGAACAAGATGTTTTAATTATGGCATCGGTTACAGGGGTAAGTCTAATTGTATTGCTTCTTTTTTGGAAAGAATTTAAATTATTACTTTTTGATCCAGATTATACTAAAACCTTAGGGTTTAATACGCGGTTTTTAGATATTCTTATTACTTTTTTTATTGTGCTCGCCATTGTTTTAGGATTGCAGACTGTTGGTGTTATTTTAATGAGTGCAATGCTCTTGGCGCCAGCAGCAGCAGCACGACAATGGACAAATAATTTGAGTACTATGATTGTATTGGCTTCAATATTCGGAGCTCTTTCTGGTATTTTTGGAACAGCAATTAGTGCCACCCAAAATAACCTCTCTACTGGTCCAGTAATTGTTTTAATTGCAGCAAGTTTTGTGCTTATCTCATTTGCTTTTTCTCCAAGTAGAGGTTTGATTTTTAGAGAAATGAGGTTCCGCAGAAATCGAAAAGAACTTCATTTAAAAAAGACTCTAACTTTTATGTACCGCATTGCTCAAAACCATGATAATATATCGCACCCCCATGCTATTCGTATCCTCAACAACTTTCAAGGTTTTACCAAAAAAAGCTTACTTAAATTAGAAAATCAAGAACTTATAAGTTTAAGTGGTAAACAATGGGCACTTACAAAAAAAGGATATGAAGAAGCTGCATCTATAAATAAGAAATTAGGAAAAAGCGATGACTAGCGCACAATTAGAAATACAAATTATAGCTGCATTGGTAGCGATGGCTTGTGCAATACCAGGTACATTTTTAGTATTAAGAAAAATGGCAATGATTAGTGATGCAATAAGTCACTCCATACTTCCAGGCTTGGTTTTGGGTTTTTTCATTACGAATGATCTTAATTCTCCATTTCTAATTTTATTAGCAGCTATTACTGGAGTCGTTACTGTTGTTCTAGTAGAATTTATTCAAAAGACAGGTCTTGTAAAAGAAGATACGGCGATAGGACTTGTATTTCCTGCATTATTTAGCATAGGTGTAATTCTTATTGCTAAAAATGCAAATGATGTGCATTTGGATATTGATGCAGTATTACTAGGAGAACTTGCTTTTGCACCCTTCGATCGTTTAGAGGTGAATGCAATAGATATAGGACCTAAATCTCTTTGGGTAATAGGGACTATATTGTTAACAACAATTAGTCTGTTACTTTTATTTTTTAAAGAACTCAAATTGAGCACTTTTGATAAAGG
>Ga0115561_1002428_pt1 | contig 12479 bp, 15 predicted proteins | sample COGITO_mtgs_1105_4_FD_87201 | JGI IMG/M metagenome (GOLD analysis project Ga0115561, IMG submission 87201) | Pelagic marine microbial communities from North Sea - COGITO_mtgs_110512 | ecosystem: Environmental > Aquatic > Marine > Epipelagic | place: Germany:Helgoland, sampling site Kabeltonne...
GAACCAGGCCGATAATCTTTACGGTCGCACGCCACTTTACTGGGCGAGTTTCCAAGGCCACGTCGAGGTTGTCAAGTTGCTTTTGGCGGCTCCGGGCATAGATGTGAACCAGGCCGCGAATAATGGTTACACGCCACTTTTCATTGCGAGTCAGGAGGGCCTTGCCGAGGTCGTATCGATGCTGCTAGCGGATCCACGCGTCGACATCTATTCAACCCTTTTTGTTGCATGCCGCAGCATAGACGGAGACCAATCAGCAGTGGTGCGTCGATTGCTGAGAGTACCGGACATGGACCCCAACACGCGCGATGAAAGAGGTTTCACGCCCCTTATGATTGCCACATTCTATGATAAAGCAAATATAGTCAGTATTTTAATGGAAGATCGAAGGGTCGAGTATCACAAAACCGTATCTCTAACAGCGTTGGAGTTGGCGGCTAGCGCGCGGCATGCTGGACTTCAAAGACAAATTCAGGAAGCAATAAATCGGCGAAAAATTGAGCAACAACGCTGGCTTGCAAGACTGTTGTTAAATCGAGACCGGCAAACAACGCCACATCTACCGTTAGATATCGTTAAACACCAGATTAACGAACATTTAGATCATGAAATAAATACAGAGTTAAAGTTTTAATTTGAATAGCTCTCGGAATTAGATAATAAAGACAAAGTGTGTAGATTGTATTCTTATGCTTTCATGGGTGCTTGCAAGCGACCCGCTGACGAGTAATTTTGTAGTGTAATTTGACTGGCGTCGATTTCCCAAAGGTGGTCGTCTTTTGGCCTATCAATCTTCACGGTGGGCAACGATGTTGGTTCGCGCAACACCTGCCGCTGACACACGTCGTAATGTTCTCGATAGATGTGCGCGTCGCCGATTTGCATCAGAACGCGTCCGGGCCTGCGATCTACTTGATGCGCGATCAGCGACAAAAGCAGGGCCGTCGAAGCAATGTTGAACGGTAATCCCAAGAAAATGTCTGACGATCGCTGGTACATTTGCACCGAAAGGCGGCCGTCGCTCTCGACGTAGAATTGGTACAGGATGTGGCACGGCGGCAGGCACATTTTGTGCTGTTGAGCCGGATTCCATCCCGACAGGACTATGCGACGCGCGTTTGGCGTTGTCTTGATAAGTTGAATGATGGTTGATATTTGGTCAATGCCTTCGCCCGTGTAATCGGCATGACAGTCCGTGTATTGTGCGCCAAAGTGTCTCCATTGAAAACCGTATACGGGACCGGCGTCGTAGGCTCTCTGTTCCGAGTTTCCGTCCCATATATGCACCTTTTTGTCGCGCAATTCCTGCACATCGGTCGATCCTCTGAGAAACCAGGCAAGTTCTTCGACAATGCCACGCCAAAACATTTTTTTTGTGGTCAGCAGCGGAAACCCGTCGGCAAAGTCACATTCTAGAGACGCGCCGAATACCGATTTGGTCCAACCGTTGCGCCCTACGCGCTCTGTTTTTGTTTCTAGAACCCTCTCGACAAGATCCAAGTATTGTTGTTCCATTCTTACTGACACTTACCAACTTAAATACCTTACTTTGAAATGATTGGCATTGGATGCCTTGAAAATTTGTAGTGTTCACTGAGGTGGTCGTGTATAAAGACGAGTTCTTCCATGTCTTGTATGAGTCCACGCGACAGTATCATTTCGTATCCGTGTCTGCACACCTCGGCTGTCTTGCGTACGAGTTTACCATCAAGCATCGACGATATTCTGTAAGCAATCGCACCCCATCCGACTTTGGTGAGTGTCGCGCGTATAGGTGTGTCAGTTTCTCCAAAAAACCCAAATGTGTTACAGTCCAGGTCGTGTAAAATATCTTCTAGATCGTGTTTGTCAAATTCGCAGAGCAATTGGCTTTCGTACGATCCTGCAAACGCATCGTGGCTTAGACATCGCAAACGCATATTGGAATGAACAATGTGTTTTAAATAGTACACGGTGAACGGAACGCAATTGCCGATTGAAATTTCAGCAAACGCAATTGCCATTCGAATTTTGTGCAAACGCAATTGCCAATTGAAATATCCGCAAACGCAATTGCCAATTGCCAATTCAGATTTGAGATTCAGCAAACGCAATTGCCAATTGAAATATCCGCAAACGCAATTGCCATTCGAATTTTGTGCAAACGCAATTGCCAATTGAAATATCCGCAAACGCAATTGCCATTCGAATTTTGTGCAAACGCAATTGCCAATTGAAATATCCGCAAACGCAATTGCCAATTGCCAATTCAGATTTGAGATTCAGCAAACGCAATTGCCATTCGAATTTTGTGCAAACGCAATTGCCAATTGGAATTTCTGCAAACGCAATTGCCATTTGAATTTTGTGCAAACGCAATTGCCAATTGGAATTTCTGCAAACGCAATTGCCATTTGAATTTTGTCTATCCCGTATCGTATAGACATTCGCACTCGTAAATGGATCTATCAAGAAAGAAGATTGTAAAATTATAAAATAAACAAGTGCTGTCTTTATGTATAGTTTAATCGATTTGTGGTCTCAACTAAATCACACGTCGAATCGCATCTCGCAGATCCTCTGCATTCATCGCTAAAGACTCTGCATAATTATACAAGTCATTTTGATACGTTTCTGCAACCAACAGGCTGCGGTCGTAAGATTTTTTTGCCAATGTGTCTAACTCTTCTCGTAATTCCCGAGCTGCTGACGACCCACGAAAATCTTCCCATGTGTAATCTCTTTCAAATTCAAATGATTTTCCAATCTCATCAGCAACTTCGCGAATATCATCCTTTACTTCCTGCAAGTTTTGTTTGAGTCTATCCTCGTATATTTGTTTTGCGCGCCGCAGGCGTTCATCATACGAGTGAAAGTACGGGGTTGGGACATGGTCCTCTGGTATCTCTCGCAAACTTGTTAGAAAATCTTGTACAAAATCGCGCGTATAACCGAGTGACACGCCTTCACGCTCATATGTCAGTAATAAATGCTCTATGTCTCTGTCTGAGAGAGGTTTAATGATGGCCTTCCGTTGTTCGTGATATGTATTTGCAACGCTATTGACAATGTCTGCCTCGACAGTCTTTTTCCTACCTTTTTGCTGATATCGCGTGCATGTATTTCGGACGTCCTGTTCAGCTGAATCTGGAGATACTTCCCAGTCTTTTGTATCTGGGAGCTTTCGGGCCGCTAACGCTGACAAAGAAGGTATTTTTGCGGGTCGAATCAATCTGCCATTTAATAACCCGTGTTTTGTATAAATGCGGTCTTTCCTTACGCCTTTCTTCTCACCACGATTTTTTACGTAAGAGTGGTATGACATTTGTACATATGAACTTGTTTATATAGTAAGCATATTTAGTTGTGCATTTTCTATTCCCAGAATCCCTGTTCCTGGCAAAATGTTGTAATTTCCTTTATGATTCGTGAGTTATTATTCACCTCGCCAAATTCTTCTTTAAAGTAATCATTCAAATCGTCGATGACATGTTCAGAGTTAAGAGCGTGGAATGATTCTGTATCTAGAATCGTTTTGTCGTCGTCTGAACCAGTGACGTAATAAAAATGGTATTCTGGTCTGTACGCTCCGGGCATAAAGTTTTCGCCGGCGCCAACATATATTATATCACCTGGGTGTATATTCTCCTGCGTATTTATGTAACCACATATATCTTCTTTTTCAAGTGGTGATACTTCTCCATGCTTCAATTGCTCAATCCATTCGTCTTCGAAAACTTTTACTTTTGATAGGTCGTGGAATGCCTGTGTGGTTTTGACAACCGGTGCCATTTTCATTTGATCTTCTCTTCTAAAGATCGGTTTTTTGTTGTTGGAAATGAGCCAGTCATGTATTTTGACTTTCCACCCTTTTTTTGTCCTCTTTACAAGTGTTCCTTTTTTGCCTTTGTATCTTCCGTTTCCTGTGATGATAACTGACGCGTTGAGTTGAAAACTTGCATCTGGTTCCGAATTTGAATTGGCTGTGCTATCATCATGTTTACTCTCGCCTGCGCTGACACCGCCTGCGCTGACACTAGTTGCGCGCATACGCTCCATCAGGACTTTCATATTACATTTGTCACAGCATATTCCTTCTGCTAGTGGTTGTGCATTATGACCATAACCAATAATGTCTCCATTACATATGACGCATTTGTTTTTTGCGTGTTGCGTGTACATTAATTTTTTCAAATGGGAATGCTCTTATATATGTTCGTATTACAAAGTGATTTTCGCGGCCATCCTTTGAATGCCCTTGACGTGTACTGATAATAGAGCGTGCAATACGTTTGTGGGTTCATGAGCCCACCTGTACGTTATTGTTGGTGCGACTTCTATTAATATCTGGTGTGTAATGAGCATATACATTCGTAGTAGATGTTGTGGCGGTGTTTTTATAAGAATGTCCCAGAGTTCAAAGATGTCGTCCCAGGGCACTGTCTGAGCAAACCATATCATGAACCATTTGCAGGTGACAAGCGCTGAGAATTCTTCTTTGTGTGGTTCGATAATAGAATGAAGCTGTGGCCTTGATTTTCTGATTCGTGTGTATAGGTTATTTGTCCAATGTTGTCGTGACCAATGGAACCATGTTATATTAAAGTCAGGTATCAATGGTCTTATGAGTCCAATGACTTTCGAAAAACACCACCAAGTATCTGCAAAGGCGTGTTCTGATCCACAGAAGACATTGTATAGAATTGTCATATGATAATTGAACCCCTGTAAGTACGAGTCACCCTTGTGTATCGCCGCATACATGACAAGAAGTATTTCGATATCGTACGCGTGCTCTTGTACCCAATTTACATTTGGAAATGTTCTTGGCAAATCTGCTTTGATAGTTTTGAGTATGTCGTCTTGGACGTCTCTCCGACCACTGACATAAAGTGAAAAGAAATCACGCTTACGCTCCACAGATGCGGGCTCGCCCATGAGACACCTGCGCCATACGTCCCTGCGTTGTTCCATATGACAAGTGTAACATGTGTATATAGTTCTTTTCTGGTTGAGTGAATCCATTTTTTTAACGATAAACACGTACTTGAGAAACGTGACTAAGAGTAAAATGTTTAGCAAACTCGCACTCCTGACTCTGGCAGCATCAGCTTCCGCACTCGAACTCACACCAGATACCTGGGACGAGCAGACTGCTGGCAAGACTGTATTTGTGAAATTTTTTGCCCCGTGGTGTGGACACTGCAAGGCCATGAAGCCCGCGTGGGACTCGCTCATGTCTGAATATGATGGTTCAGACACAGTGCTTGTAGCAGACGTAGACTGTATTGGAGACGGCAAGAAGCTTTGTGAGAAGGTGGGTGTAAAGGGGTTCCCTACAATCAAATACGGCGATCCTTCAGCTCTTGAGGATTACAAGGGCGCTCGAGACGAGAATGGTCTCAAGGCATTCGCAGTAGATCTCAAGCCTCTCTGCAATGTCGCTACGCATAGCAACTGTGATGACGAACAAGTCAAGGCTGTCACTGAGCTGAAAGATTTGAATCTCGATGATCTCGAAACAAAGGTGAAGAATCACGACAGTGAAGTCGAAGCCATTGAAACAACCTTTGCCTCCTCTGTCCAGGAGCTTCAGTCGAAGTATGAGCAGATAGCGAAGGACAAGGAGATTTCTATGGGTGTTCTCAAGAAGTCCTCAAACATTGGACTTGTGAAGGGGGTTATTGCACACAAGAAGGCCTCAAAGGAAGAACTTTAGAATATTCAGCGGGAGATAAACAAATAATATAAAACTAATCACTAAATAATTTCATTGACTTGCATATACTTTACTTCTTGCCTGTCGGAAAATAAGCAGCAACAACATAGATAGTAACAAATCACATTCAATCTGTAATAACATTTTCGACATGGTTCGCAGGTGAGACAGCTCAGTGCGTACTCAATTGCCCAAACCACCAACAGAAATACAATCACACCGCCTCCTATCATGACGTATATGGCCCAATCTGGCAAGTGGTTCGTGTCCACAATCATTTTAACAAACGGTCTAACCCTAAATACTTACATTTCCACAGTGAGGTTTCTATCACACCACTCATCAAATTGGAACGTGGATTGCCAAGCCAGCGCAATTTTTACCTTGTTGGGACCGTCACGAATCAAATTTGTATGACCATCATCTGTCACTTCGACGGCAGATTCGACCATTACTGCATACTCGGGATGCAAGGCAACGCATAGTGCAACGCCATCAAACATGACAGATGATATCTTGCCAGGCATCTCTGGTCTCTCACCTGTTGGCATCGTGCCACGCAAAATATGACCGGTTGGCTTTTGCTTACGATACCAAGACGTATACATCCGAATAAACACCTCTGGGAGTTTTCGCAATCTCAATTCCCAATCTTTGAATCGCGCGTCACCCGCAATGTCAAGCGGAACAATGGTTGCGTCCATATGAGATACCACATTTCGCCAACCATCTGGATTTTTTCGCACATTGTACTCAGCAATGTGATCTTTTATGCCGTCAAAACTTGTCCCAAAGCAGCCACCCATAAGGTACAGGCTCAGACTACTTCTGGCTCTATCTCCAAGCCTGTCCAAAAGAACCGCAATATTATCTAATGGTCCAATACATACCAATCTAACCTTCTGCGCTTGTGCAAGAATCAAATCAACCACTGAGGACAAGTTTTCCTCGAATTTAAGAAAATCGTGATACGCCGCCGGTGGCATGTAGTTGCAGTTTGACAGTTTGGCGTTGCCTCCTTTGGATCCCATATATATAGGAACGGATATAGAGCCAAGAATCGAAAGCTGCAAACTGTGAACTAGTTCAGCTCGCTTTTCATGCGATCCTTCCCCGGACGTGATCACACATAACAATTTAATCACACCATCTTTATGCAACTTAAACGCCAACATTAAGCAAAACGCGTCATCGATATCATCTCCGATATCGGTATCGATTATAATTGGGATTGGTTCTGCATCTTTGGACTCGCCAACGGACATGTGCTGACCATTTGAAGAACACGGGACTGAATATGTCGAGAACATTTTGTAGACTATGTGTCCTTATATACGATAAGTTCGTTCAAAAGATTCTTATACAATTCGTTGAATATATGATATTTCAAACGTGTCTAACATATGATATTTAAAACGTGTCTAACCCTAAGACTGTCACAATGAACACTTGGGTGAGCCATGAGCAGCCTCTTATGACGTTGCCCATTTCATATTTGGATGTTGAGTCATTAGGCAAATGGAGGCACGCCTCGAAGGAAAATATGTGTACCACTCGCGCATTCACCAAGATGAATTGGCTAGACTATGCTGCTGACAAAATTCGTATTCGGAAATGTCTCATCTGCAATTGCACTCGCAAAATAAAATCTATGTTCCATTGCCCTAAGTGTTCACGAACGGTGTGTGGAGAACACGTGTGCGCTTGCCATTTGTGTGACCAATTATTGTGCTCAGATTGTGTGGAAGGTTGTCAAACATGTTGGCAAACTTGCGGCGCGTGCTAAGAAATTCAAGTATAATACCCTGCGAACATACAAATACATGGATCTTAACTTGGAACTATCCATGACGTACCAAATGTCCGAAGAGACGCGCAAAGAGATTCGCAATGGAGCCAATGTTGTTCTTCGGGACCATGGCCATTTCTACAGAGCGAATTATTCACGTCCAAGCGCTCGTTGCTGGACTGAACATACGTCTTTAGACCCTGTTTATGACATAATTGGTACTCGCGGAACAATATTGGTCGGCATGACGCTGGATGGTTGTACTTGGGTCCAATGGGAACGCTCTGTCTGTTGCTCTATGCGTCATTTCTGGGATTGGTGTCGATATCGGGCTTTTGGAATGAATCAGGGGCCTTTTGGGGAATCTGCACGGACAGAGTCCAACCCAATTGAACTAACACCTAGTATAAATGTGTCGCTACTTCTTTTATAAAATGGAGCGTGTCAAGGAAGCAGCATCCAAAGCTCCGCCCGCGCCTTCTGGTCTGCACTCTGTCCTTGTTTGGCTCGAAGTAAACGTAAGGACAAACATTGAAGGTTCTCTCTTGGATAAATGGATCGCAACGCCTGCAAAACAATATTACAAAAGTGCAAAGAGACTAGATTAACTTATTTGGCATGAACACCAGCCTTTATCCTCAAAATCTTCGCGAACGATAGTTTCGACCTCGTTTATTTTCTTAATGACATCGCTTGCTAATTCGACAACCTTTCCTGGCATCCCCGCACTCACAAATTTCAAGACGTCTTCTTTCATATTGTTGAGTTTGTCCAAAATGGCGCTCTCTGTCCAGGAATACCACGCCGCGTCCACATAGACTAGCAAATCGGACTTGATCGCGGCGGCTTTCTTTGAAGTTTTCAAAAATATTTCTTTAAAATGCGGCTGACTCCAAACTTCGTTGACGAGGACGGCGTATGGGGAGATACGATAGGCTTCTGGGTTCTGGACATTGTACTTCGGTTGTAAGAATAGGTTACAATATGCTCTCACAACACTGTACAATGCATCGATAGTTTCACGTTTCATACTTTTTACAAACAAATTTGTTTTTAAGTAGTCATTTTTTTAAACCATGTTTCATCGTCCTTCGTCCACGCTGGCAGTGATAGGTCTAGTTTGAATGACTTGATATGTTTGCATTGTCTGCGGCGAAATGTATGGTCTGGACAAGTGCACGAATGTTCTGTGACAAAATATTTCTTGTTGGGGTTTGAAAAAGATGTCATTGTCCTTTTGCGCTTGCAAGCGCATCTCTGCTTGTTGGCAGTTCTCTTAGCCTTCATCCTACGCGCAATCCGTTTTGCGAGTCGTTCGAGGTACTCCCGGTCATCCAACTTCTTTCTCGGGGGCGTTCTGGGGACCATGGCTTTGGACGACATGCTACTGTGCTGGCTTGTAGAGTAACGAATGAATGTTTGGAAAGAATAATAAGATAGATTGACTGATTTTAAATGTCACGCAGAATTTAAATGTCACGCAAAATCCCAAATCACGCGAAGCAGTACTATATATCGGCCAATTTCCTTTTAGATGTTGGTAGTTTGGCTCACTGGTATAAATTTAGCCATGTATTTTGCATTGTTGTCTTTTCCTTCACGAAAAGACTGGCTATATTTTGTTTCTGTAGCAATGTGGAGTTTCAATCTTGTTATTTCACTAACTACGTGCATAAATTTAGCGTCATTGTACATTTCTCCACATTCAGCATTGAATAATACATTGGTCCAGGTCAAGGCTCGTGATTTATTGATGTGTGCTCGCTCTTCTGTACCTAATTTATTCAACGAGTGGACACTCTTGGACAAGTGTTTGGAATCAGCTCATGTGTACAACATCACGGCCGGTCGTATTCCATATGATCGGTCATCGCTACGTCATACACCGATTGCTTTTGTGTTCATGGCCGCGAAGGACCGCTCGATTTTCGTGACACCAGAGTACCAGGGTCTTTCGTTGTATCTAAAGGCACTTGTATTGATTCACGAATGCGCTCATATAGGACTGGGCGCCGTAGATTTCGCTTATACTTGGCAACCAGAATATCTTCAACTGAGCGAGCAACAACACTATCAAAATGCTGATTCATATATGGATGCAGTATTTTATCATTGTATTTAATATCTTCTACGTTTCTTGCGACCGCCTTGTTCGCGTGATCCCTGTCTATTTTGGTAATGATTGCGCGTGCCTCCCCTGTTTTGTGCTGAGCTGTGAGACCGAGTGTTCTGATGAAATTGGTTTCTCTCGTCTGCGTAATTCGACCTTGAACCTCCCCACTGTGGAACGTTCTGTGTTCTTTGGCGCTCTCCATGGGAATGACGTTCGTAATTTGGCGAGGGAGACCTGTATCTTCGCGGTTCCGAGACGAACATGGGAGACATGGGTCGCTTTCCAGTTCGTCCGTGAGTATTTCGACGGTGCTGATCATGCGTGGAAGCGGTGGGTGACCTAGACCGCTTTACTTTTCGCTGCCTGTGATCATTCTGACGAAACATTGGTGACATGGGTCGCTTCGCATTGCTTGTGGACGGCTTTCTATCAATGTATATGTCACGGCTAATTCTTTCACGTCTCGGCAAGTAATTTTCCCACCATTTACGCCGAGTTTCTCGCATTGGCGGTTTGGACGTGCGTGGCTTCCTTTGACATGCATCAACGACGTCCTTGGCTATCTTCAGCTCGGAAGTCCTGCACTTGTCGATAATGTCATTGGTCGCTTCTTTGTTGTATCCAGTTCCAAGTTCCAAAATATTTTTGACACAGGACACAAACGTATCGTATTCGTCAGTACCTTTTGTCAAGCCAATATCGGTTGCTAGATCGTACACTGACATGATTCAACTCAAGCACACATCCTTAAATACCTGTCTTAGTAAACCCACTCTGGAATGCATCCTTGATTTGTAGGTGAACGTTGTAAAATGTATTTTATGTATTCTTTCAAGCGTTTGTTTTCAACATACAATGATTTTATAGTCGTCCATACAATTTGTCTGTTTGCCAAACGCAGGGGCGGTGGGGGACTATCTTCGAGTTGCAAATTTTCCAATTGTGATATGATTGTATCCATGTTTGTTTTTTCACGGGTGTCTTTTATACGTATTCGACAACAACATAGTCTGTTAGACGTCCTTCTGTTTGTGTGCCTATGTTCACGCGCGGTGGCGGCACCACCGGGGGTTCTTCGTATCGTAAAAGCCGCGATGCTACGATACCCAGTCCAATCCCAATAGATATACAAAATAAACTGTTATACAAATTCATTGTCTGTTCTTTTTTCATTTAAATACTACCATGCGTCATCGCTGAGCGTCAGACGGATTGTGTTCGTCACTGTCCAGGCCCAACAATTACAGAGGCAAATGCTTTTGGGTCAATGTGGGTTTGAATGGCATTGTTGACGTCTTCTCGAGTGAGTTCGCTTAACATGTTTTTGAATGTCTTCAGGGCCTCGGCGGTGTCTTTTCCTTCGAGGATATGTTTTAATGCAACGGCGTGGAGGTTGTCGACGGTGTCCATCGCAATTGTTTTGGACCCTAGCATGTTTGATTTCGCGTCTTTGAATTCACTTGGCGTGATGCCGTGGTCTACCCAGTCTTGCACGAGCTCCCTTGTACATTCTAATCCCTCGTCAAGAGACGATGGACTGAAAGTCCCTTGAATGCAGAACAAGCACGGTGTTTTCGGGCTTATAGTTTGCATGACAGCGTAAATCCCGTAAGTGCCCAAGCCTCTAAGAGACCGAACAGTGTGCATGAGTCTCCCGGGCATGCCTCCTCCGAGCACAGTCGCAGCGCATTGGAGTGCCACCGCATCGCGTGTCAATGGCTTGACACGCGTTGTTTGGCCCATAAGTATCTGCACTGTACTGTAACCGGGCAGCACGAGCTTTTGTTCAGACGCCACTCTCTCATTGGGCGTCCACGCCAGTGTGGTTTGTGGACACTGTTCGTTGGCAGGGAAGATTTTTCCAAGTGTAGATGCTGCTTCTAATGTCGGTGTGACCATCGTTACATAAGTATCATTTGAAGAAGCAATCCATTTTGCATGGAATGCGCGCACGTCGTCTGCCGTCAGTTTGGAAATATTTTCGGCGCGAACATCTAGTGGGATGTGGTACTTTGTGCGCTCGAATAAAGCTTTTAAGAAGAGTTTTTTGGCTTGGAAGCTCTGGTCGGTTTTTAGGGCATGTAGTTCAGCGATGAGATGACGTTTCTGTTGCTCAACGAGTGTTTCAGAAAATTTAGTTTTTTTCCACTCTTGTTCAAACATGATATTGGATGCTTTTTGAAGACCTGGCGTGGACAGAGGCATCTCCATGGCCATGTGCATAAATTCGTGGTCGTGGCGAAAGTAACGTTCCGTGTGTAATGCCATGAGGGCGTCTGTTGTCGTAATGCCAGAAGGCATGGATCCTTTCCCCATACACGACGTCATCACGGTGGCAATGTCGTGTTCTTCAGGCGAAAACCGTGCCGATAGAGTTGTCCGTACGTACGCCGCATTTGGCACGTGCAGTATATGAGTTGTTGGTGAAATGGCTTGAATCTCCCACAGTGTTTGGTTGCCAGGTTTGGGAACTTTGGTGACATGGGGTGCAACTGACGATTCTGCCGATAGCATGTTGGTAGAAGGCATTGGCTCAAGGTGTTTTTTTGTGGGAATGACGTGTGTCACAGTCATGCGCGTGTCTTGGAATACGTCTGTGGCAACTTTTTGAATGTCTTCGGGGGTCATTTGTTGCAGCGTGATGTTGCGATCGGCAAAGTCTTTCCAGTTATTCGTTGCCGCCCCTCTTCCTAGTTCATTCATAATGTCTGTCACAGATTCGAGGCCTCTATTCCATTCGTCAGCCATGTTCATCTTGACAGTTCTCAACTCGTCAGTCGAAACTTTGTGTGTGCCAAAGCTTTGTAGGGTTTCCAGCATTTTGGTTTCAACCGACAGACGAATGGCTGGCGAAGTGTTTTCTTGAGTACCATGGAAAA
>Ga0115561_1002438_pt1 | contig 12450 bp, 8 predicted proteins | sample COGITO_mtgs_1105_4_FD_87201 | JGI IMG/M metagenome (GOLD analysis project Ga0115561, IMG submission 87201) | Pelagic marine microbial communities from North Sea - COGITO_mtgs_110512 | ecosystem: Environmental > Aquatic > Marine > Epipelagic | place: Germany:Helgoland, sampling site Kabeltonne...
GTGACGCACGACTTCCAAAGGTACTCATTCCTATGATTCGTCGTACATTCCCTGAGCTTATCACTAATGAAATCGTAGGTGTTCAGCCGATGTCTGGTCCTGTTGGACTCGCATTCGCTCTTCGTTACAAATACGAAGGTGACACTCTTGGCGGCGGCGATTCTCGCCCTTCTAATGTAAATGGCGCAGGTATTGACGGCAAAGAAGCTGGTTACAATAACCTCGACACTCGTTTCTCAGGTACAAGCTCAGATGCTCTAACTGGAGACGCTGACGGTCACTTCCCAATGGTTGGTGAAGACCAAGGTGTAGCTGATCTTCTTAAGAACTTCGAGATTAATGACCAAATCCCACAAATGACTATCGGTTTCGAAAAAACTGCTGTGGAAGCTGGTACACGTAGACTTGCTGCTAAATGGTCAGTTGAGCTTGAGCAAGATGTTCGCAACATGAACGGTATCGATATCGATAACGAAATGACTAATGCGATGTCTTACGAGATTCAAGCTGAGATCGACCGTGAAATGATCATGCGTATGATCCAAGTAACTCTTTCTGCTGGACGTGGTAAAGGTTATTCCATCTGGGAGCCAGCATCTGCTGACGGTCGTTGGATGGGTGAGCGTAACCGTCACTTCTACCAAAAGATTCTTGTAGAAGCTAATCGTGTTGCTATCCGTAATCGTCGTGGTGCTGCTAACTTCATCGTTGCTACTCCATCCGTTTGCGCAATGCTTGAGTCACTTCCTGAATTCCAATTCATGCCTGTAGCTGGTAACGTTAATACGCAGCCAGTAGGTATCGCTAAACTTGGTACTCTTGCAAGTCGTTTCAACGTTTATCGTGACACTCGTACCGAAGCTCAGTATGTTTCTGGTAGCCGTACTGCTGGTATCGATTACGCTCTCCTTGGTTACAAGGGTCCAGAGTTCTTCGACACTGGTATCATCTACTGCCCATACATCCCAGTTATGGTACAGCGCACAATCGATCCAGTTCGCTTCAACCCAATCGTTGGTCTTATGACACGTTATGGTGTTGTTGATCACCTATTCGGTGCTGACCTGTTCTATCACACAATCATCGTGAAGAACCTTGACGTAGCGTTCGCACCTGGCGAAACTTCAGTATTCATGACTGAAGACCACTACGTATAAGTCGATTATATAAAATTATATCTAAACCCCGTCGATATTTCGACGGGGTTTTTTTGTGGGTTAATTATTGACAATTGGGTATAAATCATATAAATACTTGAAATGAGCCGTAAAAAAACATTTGAAGAGTATATTAAAGATTTTAATTTAATACATTATTCATATTATACATATACTAACCCCCAAATAATAGACGGGAATAGGAGTAAAATAAAAATAAATTGCCCAAACCATGGTGAATTCATTCAGCAGATCTCAGCACATAAAAGTGGGCAAGGATGTCCCAAATGTGCAAAAAATAAGACAGCTCATGCGAAAAAATTAAATACAGATAGCTTTATAAAGGATGCTACAAGTATTCATGGCAATAAATATGATTACACTGATTCAATATACGTTGATAATAAAACTAAAGTTGCTGTAGTTTGTCCCGAACATGGTGTATTTTATCAAACAAGAAATAACCATATTATACAGAAACAAGGTTGTCCTCATTGTGGTTTAAAGAAAAGAAAGAATTCTAAAACATTAACAACATATGAATTTAACGAAAAATCTAAAAATATTCATAATGATTTATACGATTACACTAACGTAGAATATACAAATTCAAAAACCCCAGTTAAATTAATCTGCAAACATCATGGTGAATTTGATATTATACCATATAACCATTTAAAGGGTGCTGGGTGTAAAAAATGTAAAGCTGAACAACAAAGATTTAAACTATCTAGAAAAACTGAATATGTAGATAGAGTTAATGTAATACATAATGATAAATATAGGTATCCACTTTTTGATAATGAATATATTAACGTTGGATCAAAAATCACTATTATGTGTACAAAACATGGTGAATTTACTCAAATCGCTAAAGATCATTTGCGTGGTTGTGGTTGCCCAAAATGTAGTAACCAGATATCTAAATATGAAGAATTTATTAAAAAATATTTAGAAAAAAATGATATAAAATACAAAGAGAGAGATCGTGATTTAATAAAACCATATGAAATAGATTTCTTATTACCAGAATATAATATTGCTATAGAGATAAATGGTGTATATTGGCATGGTGAGCAATCTGGTAAAGATAAACATTATCATAAAAATAAGACTAATATGTGTAAAAACTCTGGTCATAGACTTATCCATTTTTTTGAAGATGAATTGCAAAAAGAAAAGGTGATTTTATCTAAACTTAATACGTTACTTAAAATTAACAAAAAACCTATATATGCTAGAAAATGTCAAGTAAAGGAGATTGATACTAAAACTAAAGTAAAATTTTTAAATAAATATCATCTACAGGGTAATTGTAAATCAAATAAATCTATAGGTCTATACTATAAAAATAGATTAGTATCTGTTATGACTTTTGGTAAAAATAGATCTGGTGAAACTGAGTTGAATAGGTTTTGCTCGGTGTTTAATTTTTATATTATCGGTGGAGCGAGTAAATTATTTAAACACTATACTAGACAATGTGTTGATGATTACGTTGTATCATACGCTGATCTAACTCTTAGTGATGGTGAAATGTATCATACCCTCGGATTTCAATTGGATAATAGTAAAAGAAGTTCTGAACCAGATTATAAATATTATAATCGATCAAAATCGTCATATATAAGGCATCATAAATCAAAATTCGCTAAGTCTAGATTAAATTGTGAAGTTGATAACTACGATCCGAATAAAACTGAATGGGAGAATATGAAGGATAATGGGTGGGATAGAATTTGGGATTGTGGTAAACTTAGGTTCGTTTATAATATTTTTAATTATTACGCATAATATTATAAATAATTTTATGAGTAATAGTGAAAAACAAATCTGTGGTAAGTGTAAACATTTTCAAGACCCCATGTTCGGAGTCCCTATATGTAAAAAATTAAAAACCGACACAACTAAACAATCACAACCTAAATCCAAAAATTGTTATGAACCTGTTTAATTTTTGTTGACAAAAATTAAAATACTAACATGATGGTTTTCATATATTAAATATGAAAACATTAACGAGTGAACAAAAGGTAGTTTATAAGAAAGCTGTAAAATTATCTAGGGGGTTGTACAAGTATAATTTTACTGAATTATTCCCTGACGGTAAAGATAGGTTTGAGGTACCTATTGATAATGTTGACCACACTGTAAGTGATTCGTATAAATTAGTTAATAATTACCTTACTGATAGTGGGTACATTGTAGATGATTACGTTCGTGGTTATGCTACAAAAACTGGGGTTAAGAATAAGTATAAGATTGGGAAAATTATTAAACATAATAAATACCTAACATCTAACTTTAGGGATTGTGTATATCGTCAGAATATTGAACTGGTTATATCTCGACACCCATATGATATCGCATGTGCGTCATGGGGTCAGGATTGGGATAGTTGTTTAAATATTGAAGATGGTCATAATAAAGAATGTATACATGATATGATAATTGCTAACAGTTGTATGATAGCTTACACTGTTTCTAAAACTAACAAAACTCCTCTAGGTAGGTGTTTTGTTATACCTTATTGTGATTACGATACTGGTGATTTTTGGTTACACCCTGCATCAACTCCGTATGGGTTGTTTCCGAAGGAGTGTAGGTCATCGTTACAGGAATGGTTAAATTTAAATTATAATGAAAAATACGTTGTACCAAAGTTAGATAAAAATAAAAATAGTATAAAATTTAAATTCCCTAACGATCTAGTTTATGATAATGAAGATGATCAGGAAATTGATTATATGATGTGTGATTATTGAAAAAATATTGTTTGGGTATAAATATTTAAACAATTGATAATTAAAGTTATGGCTCGTAAAAAGACTACTAAAAAGACTACTAAAAAGACTACTAAAAAGACTACTAAAAAGACTACTAAAAAGATTCCTAAAAAGGAAGTACCTGTAGAAATTGAAAAGGAAATACCTGTAGAAATTGAAAAGGAAGTACCTGTAGAAATTGAAAAGGAAGTACCTGTAGAAATTAAAAAGGAAGTACCTGTAGAAATTAAAAAGGAAGTGTCGCTTAATGAAAAGCGTAGACGTAGATTACTTGGTTTTAAATAAAGTTAAAAATAATTATCATAAACTAGTTTAATACAACAATATGATAATCAAGCGGTTATAGATTCATTAGTTTATAACCGCTTTTTGGTGAGCAGGTTACGAGAACGCGGGTTATTTTATAAATAATTAAACCAAAAAGTTACAAACGTTGTTGACTTTTAAATAAATTTAACTTAAACTACGTAAGTTAAAATAACCATATATATGAATAAACCAAAAATTTTTGACGAACAAGTTAGCCGTAAACCAGATTTATACCCGTGGACTGATCAATATATTAGAGCTATGTGGGAAGGTCATTGGACTGATAAAGAGTTCAACTTCTCTTCTGATATTCAAGACTATAATGTTAAATTAACTGAACAAGAGCGTGAGATTATTATTAGAACACTATCAGCTATTGGTCAAATTGAGATAGCGGTTAAAACGTTTTGGGCTAAATTAGGTGATAATCTACCACACCCTTCTATTAGAGACATGGGTTATGTTATGGCTAATATTGAAGTTATCCATAATAAAGCTTACGAGCGTCTAATCGACGTATTAGGTTTAGAACATGTTTTTGAAGAAAATTTGAAATTAGATTGGATCGATGGTAGAGTAAATTATTTACGTAAATACACCCATCGGTATTATAAAGATAGTAAAAAACAATTTATCTATGCGTTAATTTTGTTTACATTATTCGTTGAAAATGTTTCATTGTTCTCTCAATTTTATGTCGTTAATTGGTTTGGTCGTAAAAACTTACTGAAAGATACTAATCAACAAACAGCTTATACTGCAAAAGAAGAAGATATTCACGCTAAAGTTGGTATTAAATTGGTTAATGTTATCCGTGAAGAATATCCAGAATTATTTGATAATGAATTAGAAGAAAAAATTCGCCAAGAAGCTGAGGAGGCGTTTAAATCCGAATCTCAGATTATTGATTGGATGATTAACGGTATTGATGATGATAAATTAAATGCAAAACTTCTTAAAGAGTTCGTTAAGAATCGAATTAATGAATCACTTGACCAAATAGGTTATAAAAAGGTATTCGAAATCGATCAGGCTCTTGTTGAAAAGACTACTTGGTTTGATGAGGAGGTTCTTGGGAATTCGTCTACGGATTTCTTCCATTCTCGTCCAACTGAATATAGTAAATCTAATAAATCATTTGACGAAGACGATTTATTTTAATACTTTTAATAAAGTATTGGTTGTTGGTGAACTCGCGACCTTAAAATGATACTTAATACAGAGTTCTCATATATAATTAATAGATATAATAAAACAAAAAAAAATATGAGTTACGAATGGTTAAACGAAGATTCTCGTGTATTTTTATCACGAGGTTACTTAAAAGATGGTCAAAGTGCTGAAGATAGAATTTCAGAAATTGCTAATAATGCTGAAAAAATTCTCGGCATTGAAGGTTTTTCAGATAAATTTCAATCTTATGTGAGTAAGGGTTTTTATTCACTATCGACACCAGTTTGGACAAATTTTGGTAATGAGCGTGGTTTACCAGTAAGTTGTTATAACTCCCATGTCAGTGATACTATGGAATCTATTCTAGGTAAGACTGCCGAGGTTGGTATCATGTCAAAAATGGGTGGTGGGACATCTGGCTTCTTTGGTGATTTGCGATCAAGGGGAGCGCTTATAAGCGTTGGTGGAGAATCATCTGGACCAGTTCACTTTATGGAATTATTTGATAAAGTTGCTGATGTCGTTTCCCAAGGTTCAGCTCGTCGTGGTAGTTTTGCTGCTTATATGCCAATAGAACACCCTGATGTTGAAGAATTTTTACGTATTCGAGAGGAGGGTCATGCTATCCAAAATATGAGTATCGGTGTAACAATTGGTGACGATTGGATGGAGTCTATGGTTGGTGGTGATAAAGAAAAACGTAAGATTTGGGGTAAAATTATCAAAAAGCGTTTTGAAACGGGTTACCCATACATCATGTATAGTGATACTGTTAACAAAAACGCACCTCAAGTTTACAAAGATAAAGGTTATAAAATAAATTCCTCGAATTTATGTAGCGAAATTACTCTTCAATCCAATGATAAAGAATCTTTTGTTTGTGTTTTGTCTTCTTTAAACCTATTACAATGGGATGAAATTAAAAATACTGATGCTGTTGAAACATTAGTTTACTTCTTAGATTCTGTAAATGAGGAATTCATTGAAAAAACTAAAGATATTAAGTTTATGGAGGCTTCTCACAAATTCGCAAAGAGTCAGCGAGCACTTGGTATGGGTGTACTAGGTTGGCACTCTTATCTTCAGTCAAATGATATTAGCTTCGAAGGTCTGCAAGCACATGCTATCAATAATGACATTTGGTCAACGATCCGTGACCGAGCTGATCGAGCTACCGAAGAGTTAGCTGAAAAACTAGGAGAACCAGAGCTTCTGAAAGGGTATGGTCGTCGTAATGTAACTACTATGGCAGTTGCACCAACAACATCATCATCGTTCATTCTAGGGCAAGTGTCACCCTCTATTGAGCCTCTAAACAGTAATTACTTTGTAAAGAAACTAGCTAAAGGTAATTTTACTTACAAAAACCCGTATTTGATTAAGTTACTAGAAAAATATGATAAGAATACTAACGATGTTTGGAAATCTATTCTAGTTAAGGGTGGGTCTGTGCAACATTTAGATTTTTTAACCAATGATGAGAAGGGCGTTTTCAAGACATTTGGTGAAATTTCTCAAAAAGATATTATCACACAAGCTGCTAATCGTCAAAAATATATTGATCAATCTCAATCACTTAACGTTATGATTCCTCCAGAAACTAAACCAAAACAGGTTAGTGATTTATTGATAGAAGCTTGGAAATCTGGTGTAAAAACTCTATATTATCAAAGAAGTGCTAATCCTGCTCAAGAATTATCTCGTAATATTATGAGTTGTTCAAGCTGTGAAGGATAAATAATTATGATATGAATGAATTACCTATAATCGATTTAAAGAACGGGCTTTATAATAAAGATATTTCAAACTCTAGTTTAGATTTTGAAAAAAACCACCCTGTTAATAAATGTGTATCTGAATTAGACTTTCTTGATTCGGTTATAGGTATGTCGTTTAAATATATTGAGGATCATAAAAATATACGTAAATCATTGTTAAAAATCCAAGATAGACTAGTATATCTTAGATGTGAAATATTAACTCACCCACGCGATTGGTCCGAGTTTTATAAAAAAAATGAATGTATAAATAAAAAAGATATTGAATATCTAGATAAATGTTGTATAGATATTAATAAACATATTGTCGATAACGAAGAATTTGTAGGTAATTATGGTTCAGGTGGTGAATCATCTGCCTTTTTTGATTACGCTGAATGTGTGTGTAAAAAATTTGAAATAGCTTTACACGACTTAGGTGGTAATATACATAGTGTTAAAATATCAAATTATATAACTGGGTATGTATATAATTTGGGTTACTATTTATATTTAATAGCTAGATATTTAAGGGACTAATGGAATTATTTGGTATATTATACTCTATAAGTTTTATTATTTGTTATATACCTCAAATAATAAAACTTATACAAACTAAAAAATCTGGAGATATATCTATATCACTTTTCATTTTATCTATATTTGGTTACATATCCGCGTTAATATATGTTTTGACTGTGATCGGGTTTGATATAATCTTACTTATAAATTATTCAGTTTGTCTAATTTTCTGTATAATAATAACATTTTTAACACTAAAATATCGAAAATGTTATAAATAATTAAAAATAGAATTAACCACTAATACCTATGCTTTCAGTTAACAGTCAACAAATTTTTAATATTTCTCAAGCCGAAGATGGAAAATTTATAAAATTAGATACAACTAATATGCCAGAATTATCTGGATTCCCTCAAGGTGCTTATGCGTTATTAACCGTTCCTGTAAGCGAATTAGACGGTAGCAGTGATGGTAGATATCAAGATACACCTTTTTCTACCCAATTATCCACATCAGCTTCATCAAGTTCGCAAATAACTTCGGCTGACTATAAAGGTTGGTTAACTATAAGTGTTGATCCAGAATCATCAGATGTTGTATACGTTGGTTCAGGTGATGTCACAAGTACCGTTGGATATAAATTAAGTAGTGCCTTACATTCGATAACGGTATCTAGCGATCAGTTAAGTGAATGGCATGTTATAGGTTCAACTGGTAGTGAAACAGTTTTCGTGTGCGGTGCTTATATAGAACAATAACATGTTCAACAATTTCCCATATTTTAATGTTAAATCCGTTAGATTGGGGTCTCATTATATTACTAATGGTGCTGATCCCACTTATATCTTATCTGGTCCAATAACTGTAACCGAAGGTGATTCTGTTACCATATTATTAACATCAACCGATGTTGATAGTGGTGAAGTCGTTCCTTATATCATCACAGGTGTAACAACTGATGATATAAGCGGGGTTTCTTTAAATGGTGAGTTTGTCATAGGTTCAGTAGATTCTATAACATTAGATGTAACTGAGGATATTAATCTGGAAGGTTATGAAACTCTTGTTTTATCATTAGTTAATGGTGAAGATTCTATTTCAATAACAATTGATGATGGGATAATATCACAATTAGGTCAAAATATACTTAGTTTAGATGCTGAAGATGATGACAAATATGGGATTGATGTTGCAATAAACTATGATGGTAGTGTTATAGCTACTTCTAGCGCTCTTGCTGGTGATGCTAATCTTAAATCTGGTCGAGTTAGAGTATATCAACTTTCTAATAATAATTGGGCTCAAATAGGTCAGGATATTGATGGTGAAAATAGTGGTGATTATGGTGGAAACTCTATTGATATAAGTGATGATGGTAATATAATTGTAGTTAGTTCACACTTAAATGATGGTGGGTCAACAAATGCTGGTCAAGTTAGAATTTTCAGACTTGTTAATAATACATGGACTCAGATAGGTGAAGATATTTACGGCGAAGCCGCTGAAGATAGATTAGGTATTCGAGTAAGTATAAATTCCGATGGTTCGATGGTTGCTATTTCTGCTCCATATAATGATATTGATAGTATAGATAATGATAACTATGGTCATGTTAGAGTTTATCAAAACTTAAATGACACTTGGACTCAATTAGGTCAAGATATCGACGGTGAAAATGTTGACGATTTGTTAGGTTGGAGTTTAGATATAAATGGTGGAGGAACTATTATTGCAATCGGAACTCGTAATGATGATCAAGTATTCGATGATGCTGGAAAAGTTACAATATATCAGATAGTTGGTGGATCATGGGTTAAAGTTGGTCAAGATATTTATGGCGAAAACCAAGGTGATCTGAGTGGTCATGATGTTAGTTTAAATGATGATGGTACTATTGTTGCAATTAGTGCTCATCGTAATGATGATAACGGCAGTACTTCTGGTCACGTTAAGGTGTATCAAATTAATGGTTCAACTTGGGAACAACTTGGTTCTAATATAATTGGTGAAGCTGCTGGTGATCTGAGTGGGACTAGTGTTAGTTTAAATGCCGCTGGTGATATTATAGCGATTGGTGCTCCTAGAAATGACGATGGTGGTAGTAGCTCTGGTCACACGAGAATTTATGTTTATAATGGAAGTGATTGGGAGCAAATTGGTTTAGATGTTAATGGCACAGCTATAAGTGATTGGAGTGGGTTTAGTGTAGATATAAGTTCAGATGGAACTAGATTCATTGTAGGTGAACCGAAAAATGACGATGTTGCTGATAATGCTGGTCGAACTAGAGTATTTGAAATAAAACAGGAAACCCCTGTTGTAGTGTCAACATACAATCTGATCGCTGATTCATCTGTAAATGAAGGTCAGCAAATTACATTCACATTAACAACTGAAAATGTAGATCAGGGCACATCTATAAACTATACTATTATTGGTATATCAACTGATGATATCGATGGTTCATCATTAATTGGTAGCTTTGTTGTAGGGTTTATAGATTCAGTTACATTAAATGTAACTGATGATTTGTTATTAGAAGGTAATGAAACAATATCATTCATACTTGATAATGGTGGAGACTCTATTGATGTAGTAGTCAATGATGGTATAGTACCTATATATCAATTATCTAGTGATGTAATTAATATTGATGAGGGTCAAAGTGTTACGATAACATTATTAACAGATAATGTCCAAACTGGTACATCTATACCGTATACTATAACTGGTGTATCTTCAGATGATATCAGTGGGGCACCATTAACTGGTAACTTTATAGTAGGAACAACTGATTCTGTTACTCTTACTGTAACAGAAGACGCTTTAACTGAAGGTAATGAATCTCTCACTTTTACATTAGATAATGGTGAAGATGATATTGATGTTATTATCACTGATACATCATTAACTCCAATTTATAATTTAACTAGTAATGTAACTAATATTGATGAGGGTCAAAGTGTTACGATATCATTATTAACGGAAAATATCCAAACTGGTGTAAATGTACCATATACTATAACTGGTGTCTCATCAGATGATATTGGTGGAGCACCATTAACTGGTAATTTTGTAATATCGGAAACTAACGTTTTCCCTTATTCGTTCCCAGTTACTTTTGATGTTTCTGATAATATTATCAACTTTAATATAACAGAAGACTTTATAACTGAAGGTGTTGAAATATTCACTCTTACATTAGATAATGTTGGAGATTTTATCGACGTAACGATAAATGATACATCAGTTGAAACTTATAATTTATCTGGTCCAACTACGGTTAATGAAGGTGATATTATAGTTATTAATCTAACAACCCAAGGTGTTGTTAGTGGTACGTCTGTACCATATACTATAACTGGTGTATCATCAGATGATATTAATGGTGAACCGCTAACTGGTAACTTTATAGTAGGAACAACCGATTCTGTTACTCTTAATGTAACCGAAGACGCTTTAACTGAAGGTAATGAATCTCTTACTTTTACATTAGATAATGGTGAAGATGACATTGATGTAATTATTGTTGATACATCCAGAGACCCTATTTTCAATTTATCTGGTCCATCGATAGTTAATGAAGGTGGGTCTATTATTATTAATTTAGTAACTGAAAATGTTGTTAATGGAGTAAATGTACCGTATACTATAACTGGTGTATCTTCAGATGATATTAGTGGAGCGTCATTAACTGGTAACTTTATAGTAGGAACAACCGATTCTGTTACTCTTAATGTAACTGAGGATGCTTTAACTGAAGGTAATGAATCTCTCACTTTTACATTAGATAATGGTGAAGATAACATTGATGTAATTATTGTTGATACATCCAGAGACCCTATTTTCAATTTATCTGGTCCGACAACGGTTAATGAAGGTGATAATATAGTTATCCAGTTAGTAACTGAAAATGTTGTTAATGGAGTAAATGTACCGTATACTATAACTGGAATCTCATCAGATGATATTAGTGGAGCGTCATTAACTGGTAACTTTATAGTAGGAACAACTGATTCTATTACTCTTAATGTAACCGAAGACGCTTTAACTGAAGGTAATGAATCTCTCACTTTTACATTAGATAATGGTGAAGATGATATTGATGTTATTATCACTGATACGTCATTAGCCCCAACTTATACTTTAACAAGTGATGTTGACGTTGTTAGTGAGGGTCAGATTGTCACAATAACTTTAGACTCTGAAAATGTTAGTGATGGGACACTTATCCCATACACTATTACGGGTGACGGTATAACATCGTCAGAATTAGGTCTAAATAGCTTATCTGGTAACTTTGGGGTGAATAGTACTGATACGTTCCCATACACCTTCCCTGTGCCTTTTGGGTTATATGGTAATAAAATTATAATTACAGTTTCTAACGACTTTATAACCGAAGGTGTTGAAACATTTAATCTTACATTAGATAATGGTGAAGATTCTATTGATGTTACAATCACTGATACATCAGTTGAAACTTATAATTTATCTGGTCCGACAACAGTTAATGAAGGTGATAATATAGTTATTAATCTAACAACCCAAGGTGTTGTTAGCGGTACGTCTGTACCGTATACTATAACTGGAATCTCATCAGATGATATTGGTGGAGCACTATTAACTGGTAATTTTGTTGTAGGAACAACTGATTCTGTTACTCTTAATGTAACTGAGGATGCTTTAACTGAAGGTAATGAATCTCTTACTTTTACATTAGATAATGGTGAAGATGACATTGA
>Ga0115561_1002446_pt1 | contig 12428 bp, 9 predicted proteins | sample COGITO_mtgs_1105_4_FD_87201 | JGI IMG/M metagenome (GOLD analysis project Ga0115561, IMG submission 87201) | Pelagic marine microbial communities from North Sea - COGITO_mtgs_110512 | ecosystem: Environmental > Aquatic > Marine > Epipelagic | place: Germany:Helgoland, sampling site Kabeltonne...
AAATTAGAATACAAATTTTACGGTATGTCAGAAGAAAAAAAAGACAGTAAACCAAAAAAAGCTGTTAAAAAAACTACCAAAGCCGAGAAAATTAAAGCTCCTACAAAACCCACAAAGAAAGTAAAAGTTAAAAAAGAAATTGTTGAAGTTGTTGAAACTTTAGCTAACGAGGTTGTTGAAGTTGTTGAAACTTTAGATAACGAGGTTGTTGAAAATCAAACTGAAGAAACGTTAGTTGAAGAGCCTTCAGCTGAAGAATTTTTAAAAGATTTTGACTGGAATTTGTTTGAGGAAGGAATAGAAACTATCAAAGACGATAAACTTTCTGAGTTCGAAAAATTAGTTGAAGAAAATTTTGTTGACACTTATAATGAAAGTGTAATTGAAGGTACTATAATTAGTTTAACCGATAGAGAGGCTATTATAGATATTAATGCCAAATCTGAAGGGGTCATTTCTTTAAACGAATTTAGATATAACCCTGACTTAAAAGTTGGTGATAAAGTTGAAGTCTTAGTTGATATTCAAGAGGATAAAACAGGTCAATTAGTTCTTTCACATAGAAAAGCAAGAACTATAAAAGCTTGGGATAGAGTTAATGATGCTCACGATCAATCTACTGTTGTTACTGGTTTTGTTAAATGTAGAACTAAAGGGGGAATGATTGTCGATGTTTTTGGTCTAGAAGCTTTCCTTCCAGGATCACAAATTGATGTTAAACCAATTAGAGATTATGATCAATACGTTAACAAGAACATGGAATTTAAAGTTGTAAAAATCAACCATGAGTTTAAAAATGTTGTTGTTTCTCATAAAGCATTAATTGAAGCAGATATAGAACTTCAAAAGAAAGAAATTATAGGTCAATTAGAAAAAGGTCAAGTACTTGAAGGAACTGTAAAAAATATAACTACTTACGGAGTATTTATTGATTTAGGTGGTGTAGATGGTTTAATTCATATTACTGATTTGTCCTGGAATAGAATTAATCATCCTAGCGAAATACTTGAATTAGATCAAAAGTTAAATGTCGTTATATTAGATTTTGATGATGACAAGTCTAGAATTCAACTTGGTGTTAAGCAACTAAGTGCTCATCCTTGGGAATCTTTAGATGAAAAGCTAAAAGAAGGTGATAAAGTTAAAGGTAAGGTTTCAGTTCTTGCTGATTACGGAGCTTTTGTTGAAGTTGTTGATGGAGTTGAAGGTTTAGTTCATGTTTCTGAAATGTCTTGGTCAACTCATTTGCGTTCAGCTCAAGATTTTGTTAAAGTTGGTGATGAAGTTGAAGCAGTTGTTTTAACTTTAGACAGAGAAGAAAGAAAAATGTCCTTAGGAATTAAGCAGCTTAGTTCTGATCCATGGACAGATATTACTAAAAAATATCCTGTAGGTTCTAAGCATTCTGGAATAGTTAGAAATTTCACAAATTTTGGAATTTTTGTAGAACTTGAAGAGGGAATCGATGGATTAGTATATATCTCAGACTTATCTTGGACTGTAAAAGTTAAACATCCTTCTGAATTATTTACAGCTGGAGATAACATTGATGTTATTGTTTTAGAATTAGATTCAGAAGCTAGAAAGTTAAGTTTAGGTCACAAGCAAACGATGGATAATCCTTGGGATGCTTATGATAAAACTTTTGCTGAAGGAACTTCTCACAATGCAACAATTTCTGACTCAAATGACAAAGGTGCTACCATTATTTTTAATGATGATATAACAGCATTTGTTCCCAACAGACATTTAATTAAAGAAGATGGTAATAAGTTAAAGAAAGGTGATACTTCAGATTTTAAAGTTATTGAATATAATAAAGACTTTAAAAGAATTGTAATGTCTCACACTGTTTTGTTTAATGATCAAGAAAAGAAAAACGTTAAAGAATCTTTGAAAAAAGTCAATGTAAAAGAATCTGATAAATCAACTTTAGGAGATTTAGATGTTTTAGCTGACTTGAAAAAGAAAATGGTTGATGATGAGAAAAAGAAAAAATAATATTTCTTTAATATAAAAAAAAGCATCTTATTTAGATGCTTTTTTTTTACGATAATATTTCTTTTACTAACCAATCTCCAATTTCACTTGTTTTGTAAGCTTTATTTCCGTCTGCTAAATCTTCAGTTACTATTGATTTTTCAAGTGACAATTCCACTACTTTTCTAATTAAATTAGCTTCATCTTTCAAACCGAAAGTATCTTCAAACATCATTGCTGCAGATAATATTGTAGCTAAGGGATTTGCTATGTTTTTTCCTGCTGCCTGTGGATAAGATCCGTGAATAGGCTCGTAGAGTGATGTTTTAAGGCCAACAGATGCTGAAGGCATTAAACCCATTGATCCTGAAATTACAGATGCTTCATCGGTAAGAATGTCACCAAATAAATTTTCCGTTATTAATACATCGTAAGAATTAGGCCATTGAACAAGTCTCATAGCTACCGCATCTACAAACTCATAACTAACATTGACTTCAGGATAATCTTTTTCTAAAGATTGAACTGTTTCTCTCCAAAGTCTTGATGATTCAAGTACGTTAGCTTTATCAACACAGCATAATCTTTTAGATCTTTTCATTGCTAATTCAAAACCTTTTATTGCCAATCTTTTTATTTCTTTTCTTGTATAAGTACAAGTATCAAATGCAGTATTACCATTATCTAATCTTCCTCTTTTTCCAAAATAAATACCACCAGTAAGTTCCCTTAAAAAAACTAAATCTGTTCCTTCAATCCTTTCCCTTTTAAGAGGAGATTTGTCTATTAAAGATGGAAATGTAAAAGTTGGTCTAACATTAGCAAATAATCCTAAATCTTTTCTCATTTTCAAAAGTCCTTGTTCTGGCCTTACTTTCGCACTTGGATCATTGTCAAATCTTGGATGTCCTATAGCTCCAAATAAAACAGCATCTGATTTTAAACAAATTTCATGTGTTTCTTTTGGATAAGGATCGCCTACAGCGTCGATAGCGGCTGCACCTGTTAATGCATGCATCCATTTAATATTGTGATTAAATTTTTTTGCAATTGCATCAGAAACTTTAACTGCTTGTTCAATTACTTCAGGTCCTATTCCGTCTCCAGGTAACAGGGCTATATTTAATTCCATATATTTTAATTTGAGATAATATTTAACATTTTTTCTGTTGATTTAATTGCTGAAACAGTTTGGTCTGAATCTAAACCTCTTGTTACAAATTCTTTATTATCATTTTTCCATGTAATAATTGTTTCGCACAATGCATCAGAATTACTACCAGGCGGAATAGTTACTGAATAATCAATTAAATCAGGAAGAATAAATTTGTTTTGAGAGTATATAGTTTTTATCGCATTAATAAAAGCATCAAATTGACCGTCTCCTGTTCCAGTTTCTAAAAATCTTTTACCATTAATTTTTATTTCAACTTTTGCAGACGGTTTTTTTCCTTTTTTATGATTTAATATATAGGATTCTATAATTACTTTCTTTTTAAAATCTTCACTATTTATTATATCTGATATAATATAAGGAAGATCTTCAGCTGTAACCTTTTCTTTTTTATCACCAAGTTCAATTATTCTATTGGTTACTTTTTTTATATTTTCATTGTTTAATGTTAAACCAAGTTCTAAAAGATTCTTTTTAATATTAGCTTTTCCTGAAGTTTTTCCCAGTGCATATTTTCTTTTTCTTCCAAATCTTTCAGGAAGTAAATCATTATAATAAAGATTTTTTTTACTATCACCATCTGCGTGAATCCCGGCTGTTTTAGTAAAAACATTTTCACCTACTATTGGTTTATTTGCTGGTATTCGAAAACCAGTAAATGCAGACACTAATCGACTAACTTTATATAAAGACTTTTCTTTTAAATTAATCTTAATTTCAGGCAGAAAATCTCTTATTACTGCAGCGACACTCGCCATTGGCGCATTACCTGCTCTTTCACCCATTCCGTTTACAGTCAAGTGAAGACCTTGGCATCCAGCTTTTAATCCTTCTATCACATTTGAAACACTCAAATCATAATCATTGTGAGCGTGAAAATCAAAATGCATCTCAGGATATTTTTTAATTATAGATGAAATATATTTAAATGTTTCGTTAGGACTAAGTATTCCAAGTGTATCAGGAAGTAAAATCCTTTTTACCGGTAATTTTTTAATAATATCTAAATATTCGAAAACAAAATCTTGAGAATTCCTCATTCCATTACTCCAATCTTCTAAATAAACATTTGTAACAATTCCTTTTTTGTCAGCTTCATTTATCGCATTGATTACAGATTTAAAATAATCTTTTGGAGTTTGCTTTATCTGATGAGTTAAATGATTTAAAGAGCCTTTAGTTAGAAGGTTTTGTACTTTAGCTCCAGATCTTAAAAGCCATTCAAGCGAGATGTTATTATCAAGAAATGTAAGAATTTCTATTTTATTTAAATAGTTATTTTCTTTAGCCCACTCTGTGATTTTATTAACAGCTTCAAATTCACCTTTAGATACTCTAGCTGAAGCCACTTCAATTCTATCAACTTTTAATTCGTCAATTAATAATTTCGCAATAGCTAATTTTTCAGATGACGAAAAAGACATTCCTGAAGTTTGTTCACCATCTCTTAACGTAGTGTCCATTATTTCAACATGTCTAGTCATTTTTTAAAAATTATAGAGGGGTTGTTTTAGAAAATTTTATAATATCATCTTTAATATTCATTAGGTAATCAATATCGTCATATCCGTTCAACATATTTTCTTTTTTATATGAATTTATTTCAAATGATTCTGAGATATTCAATTTTTCAATTGTTACTGTTTGGTCAGGAAGACTTATGATGATTTCAGATTTAGGATCATCAAAAACTACTTTAAAAATTTTATCTAAAAATTCTGGAGATACCTGGACTGGTAAAACTCCTATGTTTAAGCAATTTCCTCTAAAAATATCTGCAAAAAAACTAGAGATTACACATCTGAATCCGTAATCATAAATTGCCCAAGCAGCATGTTCTCTTGATGAGCCTGAACCAAAATTTTTTCCTCCAACTAAAATTTTTCCATAAAATTTCTTATTATTTAAAACAAATTCCTTTTTAGGCGTATTGTCAGAGTTATATTTCCAATCTCTAAATAAATTATCACCAAAACCAACTCTTTCAGTGGCTTTAAGAAATCTAGCTGGAATTATCTGATCTGTGTCAATATTTTCAATTGGAAGAGGAACACAGTTGCTTTTTAGTATTTTAAATTTTTCGTAAGCCATATTAATATAATGTTCTTGGATCAGTTATTTTACCTGTAATTGCAGCAGCAGCAGCAACTAAAGGACTTGCTAACAAAGTTCTGGACCCTGGACCTTGTCTTCCTTCAAAATTTCTATTTGAAGTACTTACCGCATATTTTCCTGATGGAATTTTATCATCATTCATTGCTAAACAAGCTGAGCATCCAGGTTCTCTTAGTTCAAAACCAGATTCAATTAAAACATCAAGTAATCCTTCATCTTTTATTGCTTTTTCAACTTGATGAGAACCAGGAACTAACCATGCTGTAACATTAGATGCTTTCATTTTGCCCTTAACAATCTTAGTAAATTCTCTAAAGTCTTCTATCCTTCCGTTTGTGCAGCTACCTAGAAATACAAAATCAATATTTTTACCAATCATACTTTGACCTTCGCCAAAGTTCATATAATTAAGTGATTTCATATAAGTTTCAATTCCACTATCTTGGTTTTTTGCTAAAGGAATTTCTTTAGAAATACCAATTCCCATTCCAGGGTTAGTTCCAAATGTTATCATTGGATTGATTAATCTACCATCAAATTTTAATTCTTTGTCAAAATCTGCATTATTATCAGATTTTAATGTTTTCCAATATTTCATTGCCTCATTCCAATTATCATTTTTTGGAGTAAATTCTCTATCTTTTATATAATCAAAAGTCTTAGAATCAGGAGCTATCATTCCACCTCTTGCACCCATTTCAATACTAAGGTTGCAAACCGTCATTCTTCCCTCCATAGACATTTCTCTAAAAACCTCTCCTGCGTACTCAACAAAATATCCTGTTGCTCCAGACGTAGAAAGTTCTGATATTATAAAAAGAGCAACATCTTTTGGACTAACTCCTTTAGTGAGTTTTCCATCAATTGTTATTCTCATTTTTTTTGGCTTAGGCTGCATAATACATTGAGTGGACAAAACCATTTCAACTTCAGATGTTCCAATTCCAAATGCTATTGCTCCAAATGCACCATGAGTTGAGGTGTGTGAATCTCCGCAAACTATAGTAGCTCCTGGTTGTGTGATTCCGTATTCAGGTCCAACAACATGTACAATTCCATTTTTTTCGTGACCTAATCCCCAATATGAAATTCCGTGAAGCTCAGAGTTTTTTTCAAGAGCCAATAATTGATTCGCAGAAAGCGGATCTTTTACAGGTAAATGTTGATTTATTGTTGGAGTATTGTGATCGGCTGTTGCAAATGTTTTTTCAGGAAATAAAACTTTAATTCCTCTATTTTTTAATCCTAAAAAGGCAACTGGACTAGTCACTTCATGCACCATATGTCTGTCTATAAATAAAACATCTGGCCCACCGTTAATTTTATGAACTACGTGTGAGTCCCAAACTTTATCAAATAAGGTTTTACTCATTTTTATATATTATAAAGATTTTTTAATTATTTCAGGAATATCTTCATCTGTAACTTCTTTTTTTATATCGGCAAATTTTAGAAATTCTGGATAAATTAAATCTAATTCGTTTTTAGATAAATTAATACCAATTTTTTTGGCTCTGTATGCTAATGCAGCTCTTCCACTTCTCGCTGTAAGAATTATGGCTGATTCATTAACTCCAACATCCAACGGATTAATGATTTCATAAGTTTCTCTATTTTTGATAACTCCATCTTGGTGTATTCCAGAACTATGAGCAAAAGCATTTGCACCAACTATTGCTTTATTTGGTTGAACAGGCATTCCCATCCCTTCAGAAACTAAATTGCTTGTATCAAATAATAATTTAGCATTTATATTAGTATCAAGGTTAAGATTTGGGTGTTGCCTCATAATCATTACAACTTCTTCAAGAGAAGTGTTTCCAGCTCTTTCACCTATGCCGTTTATTGTACATTCTATCTGTCTAGCACCATTAATTATTCCCGCTATCGAATTAGCTGTAGCTAAACCTAGGTCGTTATGGCAATGACAAGAAATTGTAGCTTTATGGATGTTTTTTACGTTTTCAACTAAATATTTTATTTTTTCTCCATATTCATAGGGTAGGCAATAACCAGTTGTGTCAGGAATATTTAAAACAGTTGCTCCTGCTTCAATCATCTTTTCACAAACTCTTGCTAAGAACTCATTTTCAGTCCTTCCAGCATCTTCAGCGTAAAACTCTACATCTTCGACAAAAGTTTTGGCATACTTAACAGCTTCAAATCCTGTTTCCATAATTTTTTCTCTGGAAGATTTGAATTTATGTTGAATATGTGAATCAGAGGTGCCTATACCAGTATGTATTCTAGGACGTTTAGCTGTTTTTAAAGCACTTGCAGCAACTTTAATATCATTTTTAACAGCTCTAGTTAATCCACAAACTGTAGCATTTTGAACAATTTTAGAAATTTCTACGACAGATTTAAAATCACCGGGGCTTGAAACGGGAAAGCCAGCTTCTATAACATCAACTCCTAATTTATCTAGCCTTTTGGCTATAACTAGTTTTTGTGATGTATTTAATTTGCACCCTGGAACTTGTTCGCCATCTCTTAATGTTGTGTCAAAAATTTTTACAAATTCTTTTGCCATTTATTTTTTATTGCTATTTACTGACCGTGTAAGATGTAAAAGTAATAAAATAGAATAAATATATTTACTAATATTTGACTAATTAATACACAAATCCCAAATTATATTTTTTGGAGGATTCGCAGTTATTGTAATTATGTTTTTGGAGATAGGATGTTGAAATTCAATTTTTCTAGAATGCAGGTGAATACTACCATCTTTATTTGATCTTGGAAATCCATACTTTAAGTCACCTTTTATTGCCATTCCTTTATTAGAAAGTTGAGTTCTTATCTGATGATGTCTACCAGTTTCTAATCTAATTTCAAGTAAAGAATATTTATTTAATGTGTGAATTTGTTTATAATATAAAATTGATTTTTTTGCTTTTATATTTTTTTCATTTTTGACATATGATTTATTTTGTTTACAGTTTTTTAAAAGAAAGTCTTCTAATTTAACTTCTTTTTTTTCTGAAATTTTATTAACTATTGCCCAATATGTCTTTTTAATGCTATTTTCTTTAAACATTTTGTTTAGTCTAGTAAGTGATTTTGATGTTTTTGTAAAAATAATTATTCCACTAGTAGGTCTGTCTAATCTATGCGTAATTCCTAAATATACATTTCCTGGTTTATTATATTTTTCTTTTAAATAATATTTAACTTTTTCTCCTAAAGTCTTATCATTTGTTTTATCTCCTTGAGTTAATTCGCCAGGTTTTTTATTTATTATAATTAAATGGTTGTCTTGAAATAAAATATTTTTTTCAAAAAGATTAATATTGCTCATCTTGATTTGGAAAATCTAAATTTTTAACGTCTTTAATATAATTTTTGATGGCTACTGTCATGATTTCATTTAAATCGACATATCTCCTTAAAAACCTTGGATTAAATTCTGTTGTTAAACCAACTAAATCATGAGTAACTAGTACTTGACCATCCACATCAGATCCGGCTCCTATTCCAATTACTGGACTTGAAATCGAAGAAGTAACTATTTTTGAAATTTTTGCAGGTATTTTTTCTAATACTATTCCAAAACAGCCTAATTCATCTAATAATTTTGCATCCTCTATTAATCTTTTTGCCTCTTCCTCTTCTTTCGCTCTTACAGAGTAGGTTCCAAACTTATAAATAGATTGAGGAGTCAATCCAAGATGTCCCATTACGGGAATACCAGCATTTAATATTCTTACTATCGATTCTTTAATTTCAGAGCCACCCTCCATTTTAACAGCGTGAGCTCCAGATTCTTTCATAATTCTTATCGCTGACCTTAACGCTTCTCCTGAGTTTGATTGGTAACTTCCAAAAGGTAAATCAACAACAACTAATGCTCTTTTTACTCCTCTTACAACAGATGATGCATGATAAATTATTTGATCTAAAGTTATTGGTAATGTAGTTTCATGTCCAGCCATAACATTTGAAGCAGAATCACCAACTAATATTATATCAATACCAGAATTATCAATAATTTTTGCCATTGAATAATCATATCCAGTTAACATTGAAATTTTTTCATTTCTAGTTTTCATTTCTCTAAGCGAGTGAGTCGTTACTCTTTTATATTCTTTTTTAGACATGATTTTTTTTTACAAATGTAAATTTATTTTAAAAATAACAACTGACACAGTGTCATGTGTATTAATATGGCATAATGATTGAAATACAATAGATAATAAAAAAAATTTATAATGAGTAAAATAATTGGTATTGATTTAGGAACAACGAATTCTTGCGTTTCAGTAATGGAAGGTAATGAACCTGTAGTAATTCCTAATGCTGAAGGTAAAAGAACTACACCCTCTGTAATTGCTTTTGTTGAAGGTGGTGAAATTAAAGTTGGTGACCCAGCTAAAAGACAAGCTGTTACTAACCCTACAAAAACTATTGCTTCTGTAAAAAGATTTATGGGTAACAAGTTTAGTGAATCCAAAAAAGATGCGGACAGATCTGCTTATAAAGTAGTTAAAGGTGATAACGATACTGCAAGAGTAGATATTGATGGTAGACTTTACACTCCTCAAGAATTATCTGCTATGATACTTCAAAAAATGAAGAAAACAGCAGAAGATTATCTTGGAAGTCCAGTTACTGAAGCTGTTGTTACAGTTCCTGCATATTTTAATGATGCACAAAGACAAGCTACTAAGGAAGCTGGTGAGATTTCAGGATTAAAAGTTCAAAGAATAATAAACGAACCTACTGCCGCCGCCCTAGCTTATGGTTTAGATAAATCTGGAAAAGATCAAAAAATTGCTGTTTATGATTTAGGTGGAGGTACTTTTGATATCTCAATTCTTGAGCTTGGAGATGGTGTTTTTGAGGTTCTTTCTACTAATGGAGATACTAGACTAGGTGGTGATGATTTTGATGAAGAAATTATTAGTTTTTTAGCTGAAGATTTTAAAAAGAAAGAGGATATTGATTTGAGAAAAGATCCAATGGCACTTCAAAGATTAAAGGAAGCTGCAGAAAAAGCAAAAATAGAATTATCTTCTTCAACACAAACTGAAATTAACCTTCCTTACATAACTGCAACTGCATCTGGACCTAAACACCTTGTTGTTTCTCTTACTAGATCAAAATTTGAGCAACTAACAAGTGATTTAGTAAAAAGATCTATGGAACCAGTTAAAAAGGCAATTGATGATGCGGGTTTAAGTATAAATGAAATAGATGAAGTTATTTTAGTTGGAGGTTCAACTAGAATACCTGTAATTCAAGAGAAAGTTGAAAAGTTTTTTGGTAAAAAGCCTTCTAAAGGAGTAAATCCTGATGAGGTTGTAGCTATTGGAGCTGCAATTCAAGGTGGTGTTTTGACTGGTGATGTTAAAGATGTTTTACTTTTAGATGTCACACCATTATCACTTGGAATTGAAACTATGGGTAGTGTAATGACAAAGTTAATTGATTCAAACACTACAATTCCAACAAAAAAATCTCAAGTTTTTTCAACAGCTGCTGACAATCAACCATCCGTAGAAATACATGTGTTACAAGGTGAGAGACCAATGGCAAAAGATAATAATACAATTGGAAGATTTCATTTAGATGGAATTCCACCTGCTCCAAGAGGAACCCCTCAAATTGAAGTGACTTTTGATATTGATGCTAATGGTCTAATTCATGTTACAGCTTCTGATAAAGCTACTGGAAAGACTCAAGATATTAGAATTGAAGCTTCTTCAGGACTTTCAGAAGAAGAAATTGAAAAAATGAAAAAAGAAGCTGAAGCTAATGCTGAATTAGATAAAAAAGCAAAAGAAGAAGTTGATACTTTGAACAGTGCTGATGCAATGATTTTTCAAACTGATAGTCAATTAAAAGAATTTGGAGATAAGATTCCAGATGATAAGAAAAAGGCTATTGAGGATGCTCTTGATGTTCTTAAGAAGGCTCATGAGTCTAAAGACGTAGAATCTATTAAAACTGCTCTTGATGGTATTAATGAAGCTTGGAAAAATGCTTCTGAAGAACTTTATAAGGCACAAGCTGAAGCTCAGCAAGCAAGTGGAGCTGGTGCTCAGCAACCTGAGTCATCCGAAAAACCTAAAGATGATTCGGACGATGTTCAAGATGTTGATTTTGAAGAAGTTAAATAATTAAAATTTTTAATTTTTAAAAAGCGCATTAGTTCCTAATGCGCTTTTTTTTATATTTATAATATATGGACAAAAGAAAAATATTAGAAAGGATTAATTCATCAAATAAAAACACGTTGATGGATACATTGGACATTGAATTTATTGATATTGGTGAAGATTTTTTAGTAGCTAAAATGCCAGTCACTTCTAAAGTTTATCAACCAGATGGAGTTTTACATGGTGGAGCTACGGTTGCATTAGCAGAATCGGTAGGTAGTGCTGTTTCATATATGTCTGTAGACTACATGAATAAAACAGTAAGAGGAATAATTATTTCAGCTAACCATTTAAAAAGTGTTAAAGATGGATATATTTATGCCAGAGCTACACCTCTTCACAAGGGAAGATCAACTCAGCTTTGGGAAATCAAAATTACTGATGATAATAATAATTTGATATCTCATTGTAAGCTCTCTACAATGGTTTTAAATAAAAAATAATAAAAATGTTTTTAGAAAATGCTTTAAGTATAAAAAATAACCTTTGGAGATACGCTCTAGGTTTGCTAATAATATTTATTTTTACTCAGATAGGTACAATTCCTTTTGTTGTTGCAATTTTTCAAAAAGTTGGGTTAGAAGGAGCTGCTAAAATTAGTCCATCAAATATGATGACAGTATTAGAAAACAGTAATCTTACTTTTTTCTATCTTTTATTATCTTTTTTTATTGGTTTTGCTGGCTTTTTAATTGTTATAAAATTTCTTCATAATCAATCCCTTAAATCTGTTACAACAGCCAGAAATTCAATAGATTTTAATAGAATCTTTACTGCCTTCATAAGTATATCTTTACTTATAATATTAAATTTATTATTTTCTATTTACTTAAGTCCTGACGAATATATTTTTCAGTTTAGTTTAAATGATTTTTTAATTTTAGCATTAATAGCTATTATATTTATCCCCGTTCAAACCAGTTTAGAGGAATATGTATTTAGAGGATATTTAATGCAAGGTTTTGGTGTATTTTTTAAAAATAAGTGGTTTCCTT
>Ga0115561_1002448_pt1 | contig 12427 bp, 9 predicted proteins | sample COGITO_mtgs_1105_4_FD_87201 | JGI IMG/M metagenome (GOLD analysis project Ga0115561, IMG submission 87201) | Pelagic marine microbial communities from North Sea - COGITO_mtgs_110512 | ecosystem: Environmental > Aquatic > Marine > Epipelagic | place: Germany:Helgoland, sampling site Kabeltonne...
AAATTCAACCCGATTTTGAAAAAAATGACGGTTCATAAAGAAATTAAATAAGTCATGGCAAAGAAATCCGTAGCATCATTACAGACAGGTTCAAAAAGATTAACCAAAGCCATTAAGATGGTGAAAAAGGAAGGTAGTAACTCATATAGTTTTGTTGAAACTATTATTGCACCTGATCACGCCGTTAAATGGTTAGACAAAAAATAAGATTTTATAAATCTTAAAATAAAAGCTACTTTTAAGGTAGCTTTTTTTATACAATAAAGTTATGGGAAAACTTAGTAATTTTTTTTCAAAACAAGACCAAGATAAGCTTGATCATGGGCTTTCCAACACTAAGAAATCTTTTTTTTCAAGACTGGGTACGGCTGTAATTGGTAAAACAAAAATTGATGAAGATGTTCTAGATGAATTAGAAACTATTTTAATCCAGTCAGATGTTGGTGTTGCGACAACTTTAAAAATAATTGCTGCTTTAGAGGCGAGAATAGCAAAAGATAAATACTTAAAAACAGGAGATCTTATTCAGAGAATGCAAGAAGAAATTCTTGCACTTTTGGTTAATTCAGAGAATAATACTCAAAGTAGTTTTGAGGACAACCTTAAATCCCAACCTCATGTTGTTATGGTTGTAGGAGTGAATGGTGTTGGTAAAACAACGTCAGTAGGAAAGTTAGCTCATCAATACAAAAAAGCAGGTAAAAAAGTAATGTTAGGGGCAGCAGATACTTTTCGTGCCGGTGCAATTGATCAATTACAGATTTGGGCAGATCGTGTTGAGGTTCCTTTGGTGCGTCAAGAGATGGGAAGTGATCCAGCCTCTGTAGCCTTTGATACCCTAGAGTCTGCAAAAGCACAAGGTTGCGATATTGTATTTATTGATACTGCAGGACGCTTGCACAATAAGGTGAATCTTATGAATGAATTGACTAAGGTGAAGCGAGTAATGTCTAAGATTATTACAGATGCTCCTCATGAAGTCCTTTTGGTTTTAGATGGTTCAACGGGTCAAAATGCATTTGAACAGGCAAAACAATTTACTGCCGCAACTGATGTAACTAGTTTGGCAATTACAAAATTAGATGGTACTGCTAAAGGTGGAGTATTATTAGGAATATCTGATCAGTTTCAGATTCCTGTAAAGTATATAGGTGTAGGAGAGGGGATTGATGATATTCAAGTTTTTAACCCAAAAGCCTACATAAAAACTCTTTTTAGCTAATTATGATTAAAGATTATAGCCTAAAAATATTAAAAGTAATAGCCATAGTATTTTTAATTCTGGGTGCTATTTATTTAGTAGGGCCAAGGGTTGAGACTCCAGAGTTTAGCAATGAAGTCCCTGAAGTTCCTGACAATTTGGTCAAACTTCAAAAGTGGATTAATACAAAAGAAATTCTACAGGGGAATGTTCGTCCAGGCAATGCTTCTAAAATAATTTTTAACGATTCTATTCCCCAGAAAACAGAATATAGTGTCATTTATTATCATGGATTTACGGCATCCGGAATGGAAGGAGATCCTGTTCATCGTAATATTTCAAATGTCCTTGGAGCAAATCTATATATACCAAGGCTTTTTGGACACGGTCTTGAAGAAGAAGAGTCGATGTTGAATTTTAATAATGATGATTTTTGGAAATCAGGAAAAGAGGCCCTAGAAGTTGCTAAAAAACTAGGTGAAAAAGTAATTGTTTTGGGAACAAGCCATGGTGGGTCATTAGCACTTGCTTTAGGGAATGATCCTTCTATAGAGGCCATGCTTTTATTTGGCCCCAATATAGCTGTATTTGACCCCAAAGCTAAATTATTATCAAAACCTTGGGGATTACAAATTGGTCGTTTAGTAAAGGGAGGAAACTATCATGAGTGGGAAGCTAATGATGAAAAGAAAAAGTATTGGTCTACTAAAACTCGTTTGGAGGCTATGACACACATGCAGAAGTTTTTAGATGTTAAGATGAGGCGTTCTGTCTTTAAAAAAGTTAAAGTTCCTGTATTTTTAGCCTATTATTATAAAAGCGATAGCTTACAAGATAATGTAGTTTCTGTACCTGCAATGTTAAAGATGTACGATCAACTAGGAACGCCAGACTCTTTAAAGGAAAAACAAGCATTTCCTGAGGTCGGTGATCATGTTCTTACTTCATATATATCAACCCAATATTACGATGTTGTAACAAAAGCTTCTTTAGCTTTTTTATCAAAAATAATAACGCCTAATAAACCTAAATAGGTTTCATTAAATTATGAGAACAAAATCTACTCAAAAAAATACAATCAATGTTATTACTTTAGGTTGTTCAAAAAACGTTTATGATTCAGAAGTACTTATGGGTCAGTTGCGTGCAAGCGATAAAAAGTAGTTCATCAAGAGGAAGGAAATATAGTTGTAATAAATACCTGTGGGTTTATTGATAATGCTAAAGAAGAATCAATTAATACCATTCTTGAGCAAGTTAAAAATAAAGAAGCAGGAAAAATCGATAAGGTTTATGTAACAGGCTGTTTAAGTGAGCGTTACAAGCCTGACTTGCAAAAAGAAATCCCTCAAGTTGATGAATATTTTGGAACAACAGACCTTCCACAATTATTAAAGGTTTTAGGAGCAGATTATAAACATGAATTAGTGGGGGAGCGAATTCTAACAACTCCAAAGCATTTTGCCTATTTAAAAGTTTCTGAAGGCTGTGATCGTCCATGTTCTTTTTGTGCTATTCCTTTAATGCGAGGTAGCCACCGTTCAACACCAATAGAAGAAGTCGTGAAACAAGCGCGTCAATTAGCTAAAGAAGGTGTAAAAGAATTGATGTTGATAGCGCAAGATTTAACATATTACGGATTAGACCTCTATAAAGAAAGAAAATTAGCTGATTTACTTTTAGCTCTCGTGGCTGTTGAGGGTATCGAATGGATTCGATTACATTATGCTTTTCCAACTGGCTTTCCTGAAAATGTTTTAGAAGTGATGCGTGAGCAACCTAAAGTGTGTAATTACTTAGACATACCCTTACAGCATATTGCTGACCCCATTCTTAAGTCAATGCGAAGAGGTACCACAAAAGAAAAGACCACCACTTTGTTAAAGAAATTTCGTAAAGAGGTGCCTGGAATAATTCTTAGAACTTCATTAATAGTTGGATATCCCGGAGAAACAGAAGAAGATTTTGAAACCCTAAAAAATTGGGTTAAAGAAATGCGTTTTGAGCGCCTAGGTTGTTTTACTTATAGTCATGAGGAGAATACCCATGCCCATCAATTAAAAGACGATGTAACCGAACAGGTAAAGCAAGAACGTTCCAATGCCATTATGGAAATTCAGTCACAAATTTCCTGGGAATACAACCAATCGTGTGTGGGGAAAACCTACCGTTGTTTAATTGACCGTAAAGAAGGTGAAAATTATGTAGGGCGAACTTTTATGGATTCTCCAGATGTTGATAATGAGGTATTAGTAAATGCAACCACTCATTATCTAAAGCAAGGTGAATTTGTAGACTTATTAATCACTGAAGCTTCAGACTACGACTTAATAGGAACACCGATTAAATAAGCTTAAAAGGTTTTTTTAAAAGAAAAGAGCATTGGCAAACACTATTTTTCCTGAATACCAAAAACTTCTAAAAAGCACATTATCAACGAGATAAATAATATTACCTCTACCTAGAGATTCTTCTCCAAAAATCAGTGATTTCTTCTGACGTTCAATTGCTTTATACCCTATAAATCCAGCCGAGGGAAGAGTATTTTCATTTATGAAGGCTGCATTCTCACCGTTTTCTAAAAAAGAATATGCTTGTTCGTTTAATTTTAAACTATAGTAACTATCTAAACCAAAACTTAATGGGTGAGTTTTATCAAGAGATACTGCGTAAATACTTCCCGTTGTAATCTCACTAATCTCATTTCTTTCTTGTTCTCCTTTGGGAATTAGTGTCATTTCACTTACAATACTTTTCCTTTTTTCTAATTTAAAAAAATCGGTATTTGCAAACTTATTTAAAGCTCCAGAAATAGCAATAATTTTCCCTCCTCTTCGAATCCATTCAATAATTTTATCATTAGTGTTATTAGTTTTCCACTTCTCATAATATCCATTTGGAATGATTAGTTGATCAATTTCTGATAATGCACTTCCTAACTTATTTTCATCAATTTGCATTAAAGGATACGCTAATTGTTGTTCAAAATAATGCCATACTTCTCCATAGCTCAAAGTTGAAGCATCATCACTTCTGAGAATAGCAATTTTAGGTGCTTTAACCAAGTGTAATTCATTCGCACCTAAATCAGGTCCCGAAGTTGAATATCCCGTTGTTATGGGGTGTAATTTTCTGTTAAAATCTTTTGCAAGACTAGCTATCTTCTTAAGATAATTTTCATGGTTTAAATTATCTCCTTTAAGAATAAAAATACTTCCTGGATTCCAGTTTTTCCCACTATTTGAAATGGGTAGGCTAGTGTATCTAATTCCAATTCCTTGTTTAAGTAATGCCGCTATAAATTTTGCGTCATTAAAACTACCATAGGAAAGTGCATACCCATACATTTTCTCTGAAAGCACACTATTTGTTTCTGTATTAATCTTTATAGCTTCGGTTTCAACTTCTTCTTTTGTGGCAATTGCTTTTAGACCATATGCATAGGGCAAAGACCATGCTGTTATGTCATATGTAAGCGAATCATTTAATTTAGTTTGCGGTTCTAAGAGGACCTGTACCATTTTTCCTTTAGGCTGATTGGTAGGAACTACAAGTGCATTTTTCGAAAAGGAGGTATTAGTAGTTTTTTGTTTTTGATAATTGAATCCTTTTAAAGTATTATTTTTCTTTAATGCATAGCTTTTTATATCATGTTTATTTAAAAGTGAAGCCAAAGCATCAATTTTATCAACATTACCCTCTAGCACAAAGTTTTTGTACTTTAAATTTTTATTTTTAAAATATGCTTGATAATTTTCATTGAGTATTTTTTTGTTTTTCACAGCCATTTCAACAGTAGAAATTCCTGTAGTATAGTGGTGTTCAATTCGGTCAATGAGCGTTAACTCAATATTCTCGTTGTTGTCAATACCTAAGCCAGCAACTCCCCCTCCTGCTTGTTCATAGGTCATGCCAATTGATCCTAAAAACATTGCATAACTGTCGCCATAACTAGGATAGAGTAAGTCAAAATTTTGTTTAGTAAAATAAAACCATCCTTCTTTATCAAAATAACTTGCGTGGTTTTTGCCAATTGCATCTTGAAAGTCAATTTGAAAATTAGTTATAACTTCATGAAGTGGTTCTGCTGCTGGTGCAAAATAATATGGATTATTAATTCCTTGTTCATGAAAGTCAACATGAATATGAGGTAACCAAAGATTATATTTTTTTACACGTTGCTCTGACTCTAGTTGGGTTAACCAAGCCCAGTCACGGTTTAAATCAAACATATAATGATTACTTCTCCCGTTGTGCCAAGATTCTCTATGTTCACGAGTTAAACCATTACTGTCATAAGGAGTGCTTTTTGTTTGGTTATAAAAATTCACATAACGATCTCGTCCATCGGGGTTAATACATGGATCGATAATCACAATGGTATCTTTCAGCCAATCACTATATTTTGTGAGTAATGCATGGGCTGTTTTCATTGCAGCCTCTGTACTCGAGGATTCATTTCCGTGAACGTTATAGCTGAGCCATACTATTGCTTTTTCATTATTCACAGGTCCTTTTTCTATAACACTATTTTGTAAATGTGTTTTTCTGATTGACTCAAGATTTTTCAAGTTTTCAGGAGAAGAAATAAAAACCAGTTGCAGTAAGCGACCTTCATTGGTTTTTCCGTAAGATTGCAACTGAAGAGCTTCGGATCCAGTCTCTAAATGTTTAAAATAATCAACTACTTGATGGTGTCTTGAGAAGTTGGTGCCTAGGGAATACCCTAAATATTCTTTTGGAGATTGAATTTGAGATTGAAGAACAAGTGTAAATAATAAAAAGAGGTTGCTAAGAGACTTTTTGAGCATAATTTTATTTTTAGAACTTTAAATTTACACTTTCTAATTAAACTCTAAATTTCTTTTCCCAAAAAACGAATATATTTACACAAAATCATTCATGAACAAACAATATATTCCTTTTCGAGATACAGGTCGTTTTTCTAGTTTGATTTGTGATTATTTATCAGAGAATAATACTTTAAAGCCTTTCTATGGTCTGTTTCCAACCCTGAATAATTTTAAAACTCAGATCACTGATAAAACTAAAAGTTATTCAGCTACCCATCGAAACGTATTGGTTCAATCTCTTCGAGAGCAATATGAAATAATAACACCCTCTTCTTTAGTACTTGAAAACTTAGATCTTTTAGCTCAAAAAAATACATTTACTATTACTACAGGTCATCAATTGAGTTTAATGACAGGGCCCTTATATTTCCTTTATAAGATCATTAGTACTATAAATTTATGTGAACAATTAAAAGTTAAATACCCTTCTTCAAATTTTGTTCCAGTATATTGGATGGCCAGTGAAGATCATGATTTTGAGGAAATTAGTTCATTTCGATTTCAAGATAAACGTATTAATTGGCACCGTGATTCTGCGGGAGCTGTTGGTGAAATTCCTTTAGATGATTTGCAAGAGGTTTTGGATGTTTTTGAGCAGTATATAGGCACCTCAGTAAATTCAAATACAATTCGTAAATGGATCACTGAAAGTTACCGTGCTTCTCATAACCTATCTGAAGCCACCTTTCGTTTGGTTAATGAACTTTTTGGTGACAAGGGTTTAATAATTTTAGAACCAAACATACCTGCGTTAAAAAAATTATTCATACCTATCTTAAAAGCAGAACTTACCAGTCAACATTCTTTTAAGAATGTAAACAGTCAAGTAGAAAATATACAAAAAACGTATAGTACCTCGTTCATTCCTCAAGTGAATCCAAGAGAAATAAATTTATTTTATTTAGCAAAAAACAATCGTTATCGTATTGAAAAAGAAGCTGGAGAATTTTCGTTAAATGGAACTGAAGAGCGTTTTTCTGAAGCTAGTTTTTTAAAAATTTTAGAAATTCATCCTGAATATTTTTCTCCAAATGTTATTTTACGTCCAGTTTATCAAGAGGTTATTTTACCTAATTTATGCTACATTGGTGGTGGTGGAGAGATTGCCTATTGGTTTCAACTAAAAAAACACTTTGATTTTTTAAAGATTCCTTTTCCTGTTTTACTTTTGAGGAACTCGGCAGTCATTTATTCTAAAAAAACTGCTAAAAAAATCAAAAATCTAGATTTAGATGTGTCAGATTTTTTCTTAAAAAGAAGTATTATAATCAACAAAAAGATTCGAGAAGTAAGTGATATTGATCTTGACTTATCCTTCTTGAAAACTCAATTAAACAAACAATTTGATTATTTAAATAAATTAGTTGCAAAAACAGATAAGTCTTTTGAAGGAGCAGTTACTGCTCAAAATATAAAACAGCTAAAAGGTATTTCTAATCTAGAGAAACGATTATTAAAGGCACAAAAAAAGGTGCTTGCAGATAAAGTTAAACGCCTTGTAGATCTCCACGACCAGCTTTTTCCTGATGACACACTCCAAGAGCGAACCATAAATTTTGTATCTCTTTATCTTAAGATTGGAGATGCTTTTTTACCAACTCTTTTTGAAGCACTGGATCCTATGAATCCAAATTTTGTTTTACTGGAATATTAGCCACAGAAAAACATGTTGATTTTTTTTGTTGGTAGCCAGTCTCCTTGTTTTATTCGTCTATAATTGTATTTTTGCTCATGCAAGAAAAAGTTCTTATTCTCGATTTTGGTTCTCAGTATACCCAATTAATTGCACGCCGTGTCCGTGAATTATTCATTTACTGTGAAATTCATCCGTTCAACAATCCGCCAAAAAATATCACTAGTTTTAAAGCTGTAATTTTATCAGGTTCTCCTTTCTCAGTTCGAAGTGATGAGCCCCCTCGCCCTGACTTAAAAGAAATTAAAGGAAAAATACCCTTATTAGGCATCTGTTATGGAGCACAATATCTTGCCCATTTTTTTGGTGGCAAAGTTAGTCCATCAAATACCCGTGAATATGGTCGTGCACATTTAACAAACATAGATTCTAGAGCTCTTTTTTTTAAAAAAATTGGTAATAATAGTCAGGTTTGGATGAGCCATGGAGACACTATTTTGAGTCTTCCCGAAGGTGCAGAATTATTAGCAAGTACCGAAGATGTCAAAAATGCAGCATATAAGCTAAAGGACGAAGATACTTATGCAATTCAGTTTCATCCTGAGGTATACCATTCTCTAGAAGGAAAACAAATCTTAGAAAACTTTTTGGTTGATATAGCCGGAGTACATCAAGACTGGACCCCTGATTCTTTTGTGGACATGACTGTTCAAGATATTAAAAAAAGAGTGGGTGATGGTAAGGTAATTTTGGGTCTTTCGGGAGGAGTTGACTCTTCTGTTGCTGCAATCTTATTGCACAAAGCTATTGGAAACAAACTCAATTGTATTTTTGTTAATAATGGGTTACTTCGAAAAGATGAATTTGACCAAGTGTTGGATCAGTATTCAGGAATGGGACTAAATGTTAAAGGAGTTGATGCATCTGAAATGTTTCTAAATGCCTTGGATGGTGTTTCAGACCCTGAAACTAAACGCAAAATTATTGGCAAAACATTTATTGATGTTTTTGATTCTGAAGCTAATAAAGTAGAGGGTGTAAAGTGGTTAGCTCAAGGCACCATATATCCAGATGTTATAGAATCTATTTCTGTAAATGGACCTTCAGCCACAATAAAATCACATCATAATGTTGGTGGTCTGCCAGATTATATGAAATTAGAATTAGTAGAGCCCTTGCGAATGCTGTTTAAGGATGAAGTTCGAAGAGTAGGGAAAAGCATGGGAATGGATTCAGAACTTTTGGGAAGACACCCGTTTCCTGGACCTGGTTTAGCCATTCGTATTTTAGGAGAGATTACAAAAGAAAAAGTAAGAATGCTTCAAGAAGTAGATGCTATTTTTATTCAAGGCCTAAAGGCTTGGAATTTATACGATGAAGTTTGGCAAGCAGGAGCTATTTTTCTTCCTGTCAATAGTGTAGGAGTAATGGGAGATGAACGGACATATGAAAGTTGTGTGGCTTTGAGAGCAGTTCAGTCTACAGATGGTATGACTGCAGATTGGGTTAATTTACCCTATGAATTTTTACAGAAAACATCTAATGAGATAATAAATAATGTAAAAGGTGTTAATCGAGTGGTATATGATATTAGTTCTAAGCCACCTGCAACAATTGAATGGGAATAGTTTTTGATAATAATTAAGGAATGAAACAAATTAAAATACTTTTCACATTACTTCTTTTTTTGGGAAGCTTGATTCTTTCAGCACAAACCCCAGAAAAATTCCGTAATCATAGAGTAGGTAAAAAGGAAACCTTATCATCTATTATAGAGAGGTATGGCATTTCTAAAACTCAATTGTTACAGTACAATCCTCTATTGGATCGAGTTGGGATTAAAAGAAAGATGACACTGCGCATTCCAGTTTACAAAAAGGAATTATTAATTAATGAACAGACACTTGAAATTAAGGAAGTCGAAATCGATAGTTTTATTCATTTGGTAGCTCCTAAAGAAACAAAGTGGCGTTTAGCATATAAATACAATACTACTATTAGAATTTTAGATTCTTTAAACCCTCAAATAAAAGAAGGACTAAAAATAGGACAACGATTAATTATGCCGACTGCTGTTGCTACTAAAATTATCCCAGAAAAAGATTCACTTTTCAATTATTATAAAGTGCTTCCTAAAGAAGGGTTTTATCGTATTGAAAAAAAGTTAGGAGTGAACAAGCGTGTTTTGGATTCTTTGAACCCTAATATAGAAACTGCTGGCCTTCAACCAGGGATGATTCTAAAAATTCCAGGAATGCAAAGCGGTGTCTTAAAAGTTGAAAACGATCTGTTGGTAGAAAGAGTTAATTTATTAGACTCCACACTTCAGAAATCTAAAATAAAATTGGGTGTCTTGTTACCCTTTAGAGCTAGTGAAATTGTCTTTGATTCTATTGTAGACACAGAAAAAATTCTGGAAGGAAGAAACCTTCATACCATTTCACTTGATTTTTATGCAGGGGTTCAATTTGCGATAAAAAAAGCAGCTATTAAGGGAATTGATGTTGAGCTTACCACCTTAGATACTGAAAATAATCTTACAATTCTTCAAGAAATTATTCGTTCTAACGTGCTTAAAGATTTAGATTTTATTGTGGGACCTCTAATACCTAAAAATTTTAATATTATTTCGAATGCGCCTTCTTTGAGCCAACTAATTAAAATTGCGCCTCTTTCTTCTGTTCCAGTTGTCTTAAGGAAAAATGTTTTTCAATCGGTTACCGAAGAAGCTCATTTTAGATCCAAAATGTATAGACATTTAGTATCCGTTATTGATACTACTCAAAATGTAGTTATTGTGGCTGATTCCTCACATCGAGATATAGAAAAAGAGCTTAAGTTGAAGTTTCCCTGGGCTATTACAATTCGTCCAGAATTACAAGATTACATTCTACCGGAGTTAGTAGATTCTTTGTTGGTTGATTCTTTGCCTAATAAAGTACTTTTTGAGTCTAAATCTTTTCCGCTCATTGCCAGTGCTATCTCTCAATTTAATGCGCAGAACTCAAAAAATAGAGAAGTTCAAGTTTTTACTACTTTCAGGGGAAATGCTTATGACAATGAAAATTTATCACTCAGTATGTTGGGGGGGGTGAAATTTACTTATCCAGTAGGCTTTAAGCCATTGGATGAGGATTCATCCCGAGCTTTCATTGAGAATTACATCAATTATTTTGGAAAACCTCCAACAAAAGAAGCACTTCGCGGGTATGATGTAACACTTGATGCTATTTTACGAACAGCAGTTGTGAAAGATCTCAAAAAATCACTAGAATTAGGAGAAACAGGATATTCTTCTAATCGTTTTTTGTATCATAAAAACATTAATGAGTCCTTTTCTAATGAGGCATTTTTTATTTTGCAGCATAAGGGCTATGAAATATTAGAGATAAAAGAATAGATAATACTGGCAAGAAGTTACTATTGATTTTGTAAATTTGAGCCCGGTAGGTTAACTGTCAAAAACAACCGGATGTCCAACACCAAGTATATTTTTGTAACCGGAGGCGTTACATCATCTTTAGGGAAAGGTATAGTAGCAGCTTCTTTAGCTAAGCTACTTCAGTCTCAGGACTTTAGTGTTACCATTCAAAAATTTGATCCCTACATTAATGTGGATCCTGGAACGTTAAACCCATATGAACATGGCGAATGTTTTGTCACTGATGATGGGGCAGAAACTGATCTTGATTTAGGTCATTATGAACGTTTTCTTAATGTAAATACTTCTCAAGCCAATAATGTAACCACAGGAAGGGTTTACCAAAGTGTAATTGAAAAAGAACGTCGTGGTGAGTTTTTAGGAAAAACCGTACAGGTAATTCCACACATCACCAACGAGATAAAAGAACGCATGAGTCTTTTAGCAGAAAGCAATAAGTTTGATATTGTGATTACAGAAATTGGTGGAACTGTTGGGGACATTGAATCACTTCCCTATATAGAGTCAGTTCGTCAAATGATTTGGGATTTAGGTCGTGAAAATGCTATTGTAATCCATCTAACCCTCATTCCTTTTTTAGCAGCAGCAGGAGAATTAAAAACAAAACCCACCCAGCACTCCGTTAAAACATTAATGGAAAGTGGAATTTCTGCAGATATTATTGTCTGTAGGACAGAGCATGAACTTTCTGAAGATTTGCGTCAAAAATTAGCTTTGTTTTGTAATGTTAAGCGGGAAGCAATTATTCAGTCAATTGACGTAGATACTATATATGATGTTCCTTTAAAGATGTTAGAGGAGGGTCTAGATAAAGTTGTTTTAAATAAACTTCAATTACAGCCTAAGAAAACTTTAGATTTAACACGTTGGAATGAGTTTTTATACAAATTTAAAAATCCAAAACACAGTTTAAAAATTGGTTTAGTTGGAAAGTATGTTGAATTACAAGATTCATATAAATCTATCTTAGAATCCTTAATTCATGCTGGGGCCATTAATGAAACAGAAATTCAGGTCATCAGCATTCATTCTGAAAAACTCAATGATAAAAATGTAGCAACAAAATTGAATACTCTAGACGGAGTGATAGTAGCTCCTGGTTTTGGAGAGCGAGGTATCGAGGGAAAAATTACAGCAATAGCTTATGCCCGTATGCATCAAATCCCATTTTTTGGAATATGTTTAGGAATGCAAATGGCTGTTATTGAATATTCAAGAAATACAGCAGGCCTATCATTGGCTAATTCAATTGAGATGGACGAAAACTGCAAAACGCCTGTTATTGATTTAATGGAATC
>Ga0115561_1002450_pt1 | contig 12420 bp, 14 predicted proteins | sample COGITO_mtgs_1105_4_FD_87201 | JGI IMG/M metagenome (GOLD analysis project Ga0115561, IMG submission 87201) | Pelagic marine microbial communities from North Sea - COGITO_mtgs_110512 | ecosystem: Environmental > Aquatic > Marine > Epipelagic | place: Germany:Helgoland, sampling site Kabeltonne...
CATTGGCCGGTGCGGTAGCCACTTCGAGCCCGGCGGGCCATGCGACGGGAACATCCCCAGGTACCGGCGAAAGTGCCTCTTTTACGATCGGCAATCCCCAAACCAAAAGGTCGACTCGGTTATGACCTGCAGGGGTTGCCGCGATGGCGACCACAATTAAAAAACCAATAAGCTTGTTCATTACGCGTCTTCTTTAGTTGTTTTAGTGGTTATTGTTAATGATGTGGTGGGACAGTATGCACTGTGAAATCCCCTAAAGACGCGGCGGAAATCAAGTGTGATGAGACCTGAGCTGGCTTTACCCATGACGGCGTCTCCGATATCGGATGCCCAGTACAAGCAAAACCAAAAATTGGCCGCGCCCAGAACGAGAGATGGTTTTCTCATCATGTATAATGATAAACATTAATTAAGGTCGGAGAAATATAACGCAATCTTGAATGGCAACCAATCAAAACTTCTTGTCAGTGACATCTCGTTTTGGATACACGGCGATGAGCGGTTTGGCATTAAGGCCGTCGCTTGATTCTAACAAAGACAAAGTCGGGCCCTTGCGTCAGTATATTCGTGTTTTCGGCCTTAAGATTGGTCGCGCAATCTATGTCTCACGAGGCTGGACCGAACCTTGGTTTTGGTATCCGTTACGGTGAGCAGTTTAGCGCCAATCTCGAAGACACAATGGTGGGTATATCGTCTGCCCCTGCATCATCCGAGGCAGTGAAGCTTCACACCGAAAATATTAAGTGTTGATCAATCAGGATAAAACCTAGCATGCTAGCCGATCGTGCTGGTCTAGGAGGAAACCATGGTGCGCCTATTCATTGGGCTTACATTTGCTGTTTTCATCGGTTTCTGGGTTCTTTTTGAATCACCCAGGCCTGAACTTACCATTGACCCGGCTACCCTGGCTGGCGATGGTAGTTTGATAAATTATTGCCAGCTACCTACGCTGGATGGCAGCGCTAAAAAGGCTAAAGATATTGCCAAGGGCAACACCCCGGGATGCAGCTATTCGCATTTCCCGTTACCGGTTTTATTTGCATGTACTGAGCCGCTGATTGAAGGTGCGGACGACATAAGAGGTCTGTGGCAAAAAGTGGGTGGTGGTCACGTCGAACGTATTGAACAGTGTGGCAACCGGGTGGTGATTACCTCAAGCGGCATTATTCATGACTATGGTCCTAACAGTACACTGGGAGAAAACACCAACGACACCGAGGGCGTAGCGTTCAGAATAGGTGGGCGAGCATTTTGTCCGCGAACATCGGCGAGCATGATTTGGAACAATGGTGTGTTGGATTTCCATGTCTTTGGTTGGGGGCCGGTGGTTGTCAGGCGTTATCTCGATGGTGATGTATTAGTGTGGGAGTACGCAAATGGAAGCACCACCACAATGGAGCGAATTTGTTCCCTGCCAGAGGACCGAAAGTATCCCCGGCGCTGAGGGCTTGTGGCATAGAGTGCCTTTGATTATGCTTAAAAGAACCCTGAATCGCGCTTAAACAGAGCGCGCGGACGGCCTTTTTTGAAGGTCAGTGTGTTTCTAATTATTTAGAAATTATCGATATCACTAACCGGGATTATCCGGTGATAAACGGTGCCTGAAAAAAAGCATGTCTAATAAAGCAGATAGGGAAAACAGCAGTAGGCCAAAGACAATTCTGATGTCACCGGGGTTAAGCACTGGCTCTACCGGGAAGGCGATTGTCTTGGTCAATGCCGCCATTTTGTACTCATGTCTCTCGTTGAATGCTGGATTGATAACGATTGCGATAATGTCGCGGCGGCTTCGATATCGAAACAAAGCACCTTGATCCCAGTGACTTGCGCCCTCAACCCCGGAAATATCCAATGCATCCGCAACTGCTCTGCCGAAAAAAATTGGATGGCTAGCGCGCTTGAACTGCGCGGGGTACATGTGCTCCATGTAGTAGTTTAAGAGTTCCATAGGACCCGCGTCTGGACCGGTAGCGGTTAGTTCACGCGGAGACTCATTTAGGTCTATGAGATTCACCATGATAAAGTCGTCACCTGAATCACTGCGCATAAAATTTTCTAGGTTGTTTAACGATCGGGTAGACCTTCCTTGTGCTTCAGCCCTAAGTAAGGCCTCCTTAATTTCATCTTCTTGCATTGGACCATTAAGATTTGTGTACCAACTGAAGAAGGCTGCATAAAGCACAATTGCGGTTAGCCAAAGGTATTGTCTTTTCATCAAGTAGTTACTCCAGTCACGATAAATATCGTTTTCTGATCATTGCATTGAGTCGCGATTATGACAGTAAAGTATCGCCGGAAGAATCGCTCCTGCACTGACCTTTCCCCGAAAAATAGCACTAGACTGGCGTCAGCATGAAGAAGCGTTACCGCTAAGAACAGATCATTAAAGCAATCAAGCAACATGAGGCTGGTAAGAAGGTCGAAGATATCTGTCTCGATCTAGGCATATCCAGCGGCACGTTTTACAACTGGGGCAGCAAATACGCAGGTCTTGACGTCAAGGAAGCCAAACGTCTTCGGGAACTCGAGTCAGAGAACAAAAAGCTCAAAAAATTGTTGTCTGAGAAGCTACTCGATAACGAGAAGACGAAGGATGTCCTATCAAAAAAGTGGTGAAGCCTGAAGCAAGGAAGCAGGCGGTTGACCATATGATTACCGAGCACAACTTGAGTGAACACACAGCTTGCCAGTTGGCTTCAGTGAGTCTCACCGGATATCGTTATCAGGAAAAACCCGCAACAATAAGCGAACTTACCGTAGTGACATCCCGGAAGGGTGCCAGGTACGAACCAAGAAAGGCAAAAAGCTTCAGCGGTCGAGACAGCCGATGATTGTTGCAGTAGCACCTAATCAAAGATGGTCGGTGGGCTTTGTCTCTGATCAGTTAAGTAACGGTAGAAGGTTTAGGGTTCTTAACCTGATCGACGACTACTCTCGAGAAGTGATCGATCAACTTGTGAGCTTTCGATATCAGGTCGGCAAGTTGCTCGATTCTTGGATCAAGCAATTGAGTCTAGCGTTAAGCCCGCAACCATTGTCTGTGACAACGGCACCGAGTTTAGGAGCAAAGCAATGTTCTTTTGGCGCCAGGCTACGAGGATAAAGCTTGGATTTGTCCAACCGGATAAACCGACACAGAATACGTTTGTGAAAAGCTTAAACGGTAAGTTCAGGAATGAGTGCTTGAACCAGCACTGGTTCAGATCGTTAGACGACGCTAGGAAGCTGGTCGATGCATGGCGATATCAGTACAACTACGTTCGTCCTCACAGCTCACTGTACTGTTTAACGCCGGTCGTGTTCGCAGAACAGGCAACTTAAGTTATGGGAACTCATCGAACGATTGGTATTAAGACAGGGGAAAGTAGACAAGGGAAAGTCACCGCACACCTCGATTGGTGGCATTTCACGAAGGAATGTGCCGGATGTGGCTTAACCCTTTATTTTTTATGTCGATTATTAATGGCGGGATTATACTAGGGCAAAATTCGACTTCAATGAGCACTTTTAGATGCTATTACTTGAATCCAAAAGAAATCAAAGAAAATAATTGGGAGAACCCATTCTGGATGAGAGTTTTGAATCTCGAGCGCTAATAGCTCGCGATGAGCTGCGATCTCTTCAGCAACGCCAAAACATTCCTTCCCTAGTTCGTTTGGCAGTGCAGCTTGGCGCCTTCGTGCTGTGTGGCGGCTTGGTGGTTTTCGCCGCGTCGTTTTCGCTTGTTGCCGTGCCCCTCACGATTCTTCTTGCCGCAATCTGGGCTACACTATTTGCGCCTTTTCACGAATGCACCCATCAAACTGCGTTTCGATCGGGTCGCCTCAATACGATCGGGACTTGGCTGAGTGGCATACCCTTTGGCATGTCTCCAACCGTATACCGTCACTACCACTTTGCGCACCACCGCTATACCAACGATCCGCATAAAGATCCGGAACTTGGTGGGTCTCCCCAAACCGCCTCTTGGCCACGCACCAAACCTGATTGGTTCTCGATGATTTCGGGTCTGTGGCTCCTAAGGGCGAAGGTGATGGTTTTGCTAATGTTTTCCGTTTTGCCGAGCACACGGTGGGACGCGATCGCGCCTTGGGCTCCCCCTGAACTCCGCGCGCGGATGGCTTGGGAAACGCGTGTGGTGGCACTGATGTGGCTTTCGCTCGTTGTGGCGGTAATCACAGGAATCCCTGGCGCGGGATGGCTGTTGATTGCGCTGCCCCTTTCCCACATGTTTCAAGCCGTGTGGCTGACTGCCGAGCACAAAGGGCTGCCACTAGAGGGTACGATCCTGGCACGGACACGAACGATGCGACCCTCGTCAATTGTACGGTGGTGGCTTTGGAATATGAACTACCATGCCGAACACCATGCATGGCCCGCGGTGCCCTGGCATGCCCTACCTTCGCTTCACGAGCGTATTGCAGACCACCTTGACCACCAAGAGCAGGGCTACTGGCGTTTACAACTTGGTATCTTCAAGCGAAATAACCTTCCCTTCGGGTCTGTCTCAGTCCAAGCGAAAAAGAGTGAGGAGGGCTGTGAATAAACTCAAATCTCCAACTGGTCGAGATTACTCTAGAGGGAGTTACCGTGTCGGCTGTTGGCCGACAGCCGTCTCTTGAACCGCACAACCGTCATCTGTAATGGCAACCATAGCTGACAGATGGATCGTTAGGCCAATCCGTCTCAGATGTGCCCATTGCTGACATGAAGTGCGTTTTTGGTTGCGCCAACCGGTCAGGATAATTGTCATTCAATAATGCAATGGCAGTCGTGTTTAGCCTGCCTTATGAATTGATCTGTTTGAATACGTTGGGATCAAACAACAGGAGCCTATTGGATGACTGAAAGAGACGGGTAGGGCAGGTTCCTGCTTGGACAAAGCTTACCAGGTGCTGGCAGACCAAAAGGTTCACGCCAGAGCCTGTGCGATCTGTTCTTTGCTGACCTCTCGGAGTTCTGGGATAGGGAAAGATCAAGGATACTCTTTCAGTTGGCAGCAGAGCCCCCTGATAGAATCGTTAGGGGCGTGGCCAGATTGGAGCCGAAGCAGGATAAGTCTTAACAGCGAGGCGTTGTGATGGTCTTGGATTACACGGAATTCAAAGCCGCATCTAACATTACTAGGCCACTCATTGTGTGGAGTATTCTCAATGATGTCTCGTCAGGAGAGAACCCTGACTTTTTCATGTGTGTCTACTGAGGTGATATTCTCAGAAAACGCTAATTATTTCTGTCTCATGATGGGGCGGTGGAGATGAACTGGACCAATTATGACAGGGCGAGCCACGTGTAGCTGTCTATCTCCCGCCTCGTGCCTCTTATCGGCCGCTGATTGTGTAAAATAGGATGCGACCATGGGTGAGTCAACCCTCGGAATCCCTCCGTTACTGCAGAGTATAGCAATCGAAACCGAGGTCCTACATAAAGGACACCTCGGTGCTAGGTTAAGTCTTTGCTAAGGTTGGCGCCTTGCCGTTAACCTGACGACGACGTCGCTGTAACAGCACGATAGGTGTCAGTAACAACAGCGCCGGGATAAATATCAGCTCTTTGGGCGGCTGATCCTGCGGGACTTCTACCTGCGCTATCTGCTGGTCAAAAGTCAAACCGGCTCTCTGAGCTTGGCTATCAAAGCCGACCATATCAACCACTACCTTGCCATCAAGTTCAATCAATTCCAGGCCTGCATTGACCAGCCGTTCCTGGGTCCCCCGGCCTTCGCCTAGCTCAAACAGCGCCACAAAGTTACGCGGATTACCGACCGCATCCTCACCCACCAAGTGCAGTCTCAACTCAGTCCTGGCAGGGATATCCAGGTTGCTGCCGGTCAGTTCGCTGGCCGCAACGGTTTGATACGGGGAAACGATCATGTCCATCCAATAGCCTGGACGGAACAATGAGAAGGCGATAAGGATCAGCAAGGCGGTCTCGTAAAAACGGTTACGCGCTAGGAAATAACCCTGAGTCGCCGCAGTAAACAGTAAGATCGCCGCAGTCGAGATCAAGAATACTATAACGCCCTGCCACCAGGTCACATCGATCAACAATAGGTCGGTATTAAAGATAAACAGGAAAGGTAAAATAGCCGTACGCAAACTGTAAAAGAACGCCACAAAACCGGTACGAATCGGATCCCCCCCGGACACCGCTGCCGCAGCAAAAGACGCTAGCCCCACAGGTGGAGTCACATCTGCCATGATGCCGAAATAGAACACGAACAGATGGACCGCGATCAACGGTACAATCAACCCTGATTCCTGACCCAAAGTAACAATTACCGGCGCCAGTAAAGACGATACAACAATGTAGTTGGCGGTGGTCGGCAGGCCCATACCCAGAATCAAGCTCAGCACGGCGGTCAAGACCAACATCAACAATAGGCTACCCATCGACAACACTTCAACCAGGTCGGCCAATACCGAACCAACACCTGTTTGAGATACCACACCAACGATGACACCGGCGGTTGCCGTCGCGATACCGATGCCAATCATGTTCCGTGCACCAACGATCAAGCCATCAATCAGCTGATTGAACCCCCACCTAAACTGTCGCCCAAGACCACCTTTGTTACGGAAGAACGCAAACAAGGGTTTTTGCGTCAGCAGGATAAATATCATCAACATCGAGGCCCAGAACGCCGATAATCCAGGGGACAAGCGTTCAACCATCAGACACCAGACCAGCACCACCACCGGCAGAATAAAGTGTAACCCTGACTTAACGGTCGGCCCGACCTCAGGCAACTCCACGACATCAGAGTTGGGGTCATCCAGTTCAAGATCGGGGTAGCGAGAAGAGAAGCGCACCAGCAAGATATACACGGCCAACAACACCACTCCGATCACTAGACTAGCGTATTGGCCAAACAACGGTTTGATCCAGCCGATACCGTAATAGACCACCATTGATATCGCCGCGGTGGCAAAAAATCCGATCAACACCCCCGTCAAACGGGCCATCCAAGGCTTGGCCACACTACGCCGAGGCAGACCATACATATTCTGTTTAAGCGCTTCGAGATGAACGATGTAAACCAGAGCGATATAGGAGATCAACGCTGGCAAGAAGGCATGTTTGATCACTTCAAGATAAGAGATACCGACATACTCAACCATTAAAAAGGCCGCCGCACCCATTACCGGCGGCATGATCTGGCCATTAACTGATGAAGCCACTTCCACAGCACCAGCTTTCTCGGCGCTGAACCCAACCCGCCGCATCATTGGTATGGTAAAAGTGCCGGTCGTTACCACGTTGGCAATGGAAGAACCGGAAATCAGTCCGGTCATACCCGAAGCAACCACGGCTGCTTTAGCAGGCCCGCCGCGCAGATGGCCTAACAACGAGAACGCCACCTTAATAAAATAGTTACCGGCACCGGCCTTGTCCAGTAGCGCACCAAATAAAACAAATAGAAATACGAAACTGGTAGAGACACCCAAAGCAATACCAAACACACCTTCGGTGGTGATCCATTGGTGATTTACCACTTCTTTCAGGGTGGCGCCCTTATGGGCGATGATCTCCGGCATGTAGGGGCCTGCAAAGGTGTAGAGCAAAAACACCGACGCAACAATGACCAGCGGCGGGCCCAGCGTACGCCGTGTTGCTTCCAACAGTAGAATGCCGCCAGCAACCGCCACGACGAGATCTAACGTAGTCGGTAAACCCGGGCGATCCGATATTTGAACATAGAATAAAAACAGGTAGCCAGCGCAAAACGCGCCCAGTATAGCCATCACCATATCCGCTAGGGGCACCCGTTTACGGGGTGAACCACTCAAGGCGGGATAGGCCATAAAAGAAAGGAATACAGCAAACGCAAGGTGGATCGAACGCGATTCAGTGTCGTTGAAAACACCAAAACTGCCGATCAGCGGCCAATCATAAAACGGTAGCGGCGAGGCGATCCAGAGCTGAAACAGAGACCAACACAGTGCCGTTCCCAGCAGCAAAACACGTTGAATGCCTTCGGGATCTCGGGCACCACTATCAGTCGAGGCCACAAAATCCTGGAGTTCTGCGTCGCTGAGTTTGTTTGGTTCTTTTGAATTCAGGTCACTCAAAACACTCTCCGATCCAACGTTTCCAGCGTTACCACCGGTAAACATCAGTACTATCCAGCAAGACCGAGAAGGTCACGCCAGAGTCGAGAAGGGACTGTCCCGGTGGTACTCTGGAACAATCGAATTAGGTGGCGGCACCGCCGGTCAGAAGCGTATGAATCACATCCAGCCACGTTCTTTGTAGTAGCGTACGGCGCCATCATGCAGAGGGGCAGACAGGCTGTTTTTGATCATCTTGGCCGGATCAAGGTTGGCAAAGGCAGGGTGCAGACGCTTGAAACGGTCAAAGTTATCGAACACCGCCTTCACGACTTGATAGATCGCTTCGGGATCGGCCTTGGTCGAAGAAACAAAGGTCGCACCGACACCAAAGGTGGACGTATCGGCATCGCTACCGCTATACATTCCACCAGGGATAGTCGCCGCGGCGTAGTATGCGTTGTCATTGATCAACTTACTAATATCATCACCGGTAACCGGTACCAGTACTGCATCACAAGAGGTGGTTGCTTCCTTGATAGAACCGTTAGGGTGACCCACTGTGTAGATAATCGCATCAATCTTATTATCACACAGCGCCTGGGACTGCTCTGAAGCCTTCAGTTCAGATGCCAGCTTGAAGTCATCCTTGCTCCAGCCTTTGCCTTCCATCACGACTTCCATGGTGCCACGTTGGCCAGAACCTGGATTACCGATATTGACACGTTTGCCCTTCAGGTCGTTGAAATGCTTGATGCCGGAATCAGCACGGGCAACCACGGTAAACGGCTCGGGATGAACAGAGAACACGGCACGCAATTCTGGGTTAGCACCCTGACTGGCAAATTTACTGGTGCCGTTATAGGCGTGGAACTGCCAGTCGGACTGAGCCACGCCCATGTCCTGCCCACCGATACGAATGGCGTTAAGATTGGCAACCGAACCACCGGTTGACGGGGCGGTGCACTTGATACCGTGAGTCTTTTGGCCACGGTTAACCAGACGGCAAATGGACTGACCGACCACGTAATAAACGCCGGTCTGACCGCCAGTACCGATAGTCACGTAAGATGGCGTAGCAGCGACCACGGCACCACTTTGAATGCCGATCGCAATACCCGCGGTAATAACGGAGCTGGTCAAAAATTTCTTAAAATTCATCAATTTTATCCTTATTAGTGATATTTAGAGCCGGTGCATCCGTCAAGTGAGGGCGATGGGTAGTATTAGCAGGCTTTTCTAAGAAATACGAATATATAGATACTTTTAGCAAGTTATTAAACGGAAGATAGAAAGAGAGTGCTAATCCGCAGTCGCTAATAAAATCAGGACGAAATTGATCTTACAAGGTTTTTGCTGAAGGTAACTAAACCACTTAACCAAACAGGGTAAGTTTGTTCTAAGCCTTGTTGTTATGAATTCAGCGTATTTTTAGTCATTTTTAAATAATCAAAAACCATCCGTACATTCGGTGGCGTACGTTGTTTCAGGTGCGCCAGAATGGTCTGGATCGCCTCCGGGTCGGTGACATCAGCGATCACCCGCGAGGTGCCGCCGCACAGCGGACAGCACTCTGGCTTGCTGTTCTTCGACTCCGCAATCAGCCCCGGCTCTCTAGCATGGCGCATGACCAGCCGGATCACTTACTCCTAGTAGGGCTTGTCCAGTTCAAGGTATCGACTGGCTATACACCACTGTCCATTTTCTTTTCTCACCTGGTCGCGATAGACCCCCGAGGACAGGAGCTGAATATCGCCGTTCTCCGTAGCCATTAAAGTCAGGTTGGAAATGACGACAGTCTTGTCGGCCGCGACTTCGAAGAAAATGTTTGAAATGACGTGGCGGCGCACATCGGTCTGTTCCGCCATGGATCCGGCCATCAAGTCCATGATGCCGCTTTTGCTTTCAAATGGCCCAATTAGATCACCGCCGGCAATTCGCATACTAAAGCTGGCTTGTTCCGCGAAACACGCTTCGAGCATGCCAATCTCCCGCTCATCGTAGGCATACGCAGCCCGGCTCAATAACTCATGAATTTCTAGTTTTTCTTCAATATTTATACCCATGCCTTGACCTCCACACCTAAACCGTTCAGTGCCCCGGAAACAACTAGGACAACTAAAAATATCTATTGTACTTTTCTTCTCATTGATTGCGGAATTATAACAGGTCTGATTCGATACTCAGACTATCGCTCGAAAAGCCCTGTTACAGTGTCTGTTGTAGTGTCTGTTGTAGTGCCTGTTATAGTGCCTGGCCTCGGCAAAGCCGTATTGATTGCGGCGAACGGTGGCGACCTGACGAAACATGCCTTTGGAAAATATTCCTCTGAGCCGCCTGCGGTGGCTTTCCATGATGAGAATATGCAAGCTGAAGTCGGTGTTACACCGAAAAGGGAATAGCTTGTGAACCATGACGGCAAGGTAATGATCGAACCCAAACTTTAATGCGCCAGGCCAGTGAGCCTGCAGGCGGCCTGTCTTGATATGGCAAACGGACACGGGCAAACACGAACACCGGCAACTCGCCGTCGAAATGACGCAATCAGAATTTTGCGGCCGCAGGGCCAGCATCAACGGAGAGGGTGTGCTAAGCATACCGTAAGACTATGTATACATTTCTGAAGAAGATGGGATATGCGGAGCAAGACAGGGTCCTTATTACTCACATCGATGACATGGGGTTCTGCCACGCAGCGAATGCCGCGTCGTTGATGTGCCTGCGTAGCGGTGCCGCTAGTTGTGGTTCCGTGATCGTTAACTCGCCCTGGTTTTTGGAAGCTGCGAAAATATGTAAAGAAAATCCCCAATTTGATATCGGTGTGCACCTGACCCTGACTTGTGAATATCCCACTTTTCGCTGGCCTGCGCTCAGTTCCAGGGATCCAGCGAGTGGTTTAATAGATGCCGAAGGTTACATGTGGCACACCCGTGAAGATGCTGTTCGCAATGTAAAAGAAGATGCCGCTGAAGCTGAAATGAGAGAGCAAATCGACAGGGCGCTGTCTGCGGGGATTGATGTCACGCATATTGATACTCACATGGGGGCGGTGGTTCACCCGAAATTTCTTCGAATATATCTTAACCTCGCCAAAGAATATTGTATCCCTGCGTTCCTGCCGAACATTACCCTGAACAGGCTGGAGGCCCTTCGTGAAACTGAGATGGCCAACGGTTATTTGGAGGTGCTTGAAGGAGTTGATCTGGATAGCGTACCGACGCTCGACGAAATCATTATCGATACACTGGTTGATCTTGACGATAAAAAATCTTTTTATCGTGAATTAATTGACGGCATCAAACCCGGGCTCACCCATCTCCTGTTTCACCCGGCAAAGGACGGAGATGAGTTAAAGGCAATTGCGGACACCTTCGCTTCCCGTAATGCAGATTATGAAGCGTTCAGTGACCCTGACCTCAAAGCGTATATAGAGGCAGCTGGTATAAAACATATCGGATACCGGCAGTTAAGGGCATATCTTTAAAGTGCTCGATTGAAGTGCTCGATTGAAGTGCTCTATTGAAGCACTTGTTTGAAGCGAGGGAGTGTTAATATGAAATCAAGTAAGCCTTCGGTAAATTTGACAGTATTGATCAGCATCTTACTTATAGGCTGTTCGCAATCGGAACCCCTGGAGGACATAAGCATCACTTATCCAAAAACAAGAATGGGCGATGTTGTTGATACTTATTTTGGGGTTGAAGTCCCTGATCCATATCGTTGGCTGGAAGACGATCTAAGCAATGAGACAGCAGATTGGGTCAAGGCGCAGAATGAAGTGACAGCCGGATACCTGATGCAGATTCCCTATCGAGCAGAACTGAAGGAAAGACTGGAGAACGTATGGGATTACGAGAAAGAAACTGCACCGTTCCGCGAAGGTGATTTCACCTATTTTTATCGTAACAATGGACTGCAGGATCAGTATGTTGCTTATCGAGAAAATGATGACGGAAACGAAGAATTATTCCTGAATCCAAATACATTTTCAGAAGACGGGACGACATCTTTGTCTGCTCTGTCATTTTCCAAGTCAGGGAGCATTGCTGCCTATTCGATTTCTGAGGGTGGCAGTGACTGGCGGAAAATTATCGTATTAGATGCCATCACAAAAGAACAAATAGAAGCACCGCTGGTTAACATTAAGTTCTCTGGCATTTCATGGCGCGGTGACGAGGGATTTTATTACTCAGGTTATGACAAACCTGAAGGCAGTGAGCTTTCTGCAAGGGTTGACCAGCATAAACTCTATTTCCACAAGCTGGGGCAACCTCAATCCAGTGATGAATTGATATTTGGCGGATCTGCGCAGCAGAAACGTCGATACGTTGGCGCCACAGTGACGGAAGATGATCGTTATCTTTTGATC
>Ga0115561_1002457_pt1 | contig 12402 bp, 13 predicted proteins | sample COGITO_mtgs_1105_4_FD_87201 | JGI IMG/M metagenome (GOLD analysis project Ga0115561, IMG submission 87201) | Pelagic marine microbial communities from North Sea - COGITO_mtgs_110512 | ecosystem: Environmental > Aquatic > Marine > Epipelagic | place: Germany:Helgoland, sampling site Kabeltonne...
ACTCGTAGCTGTTCACATGGCTCACGGCGCGGAAGTCGCGCTCGGCGTCGTAGCCCGCGTCGGGGAACACCAGCGGTGCCACCACCATCACGGCAGGGTTGGCCAGCAGCAGCGCGGGTTGGTTGGCGGGCGCGGCCTTCACATACTGGGCCGAGAGGCGACCACCCGCGCCCGTCTTGTTCTCGACGATGACGGGGCTGCCCAGCTTGGCCTGCAGCTTGTCGGCCACGATGCGGGCCACGCGGTCGCTGGAGCCGCCGGGTGGGTAGCCCACCACCAGGCGCAGGGGCGCATCGGCCGCAGCGCTGGCGGATTGGGCCTGGGCGCCGGGCGTGCCGAGCATCAATGTGGCGGCCAGACCGAGAGCCGTGGCCAGCAGGGGGCGCCTGGCAAGGTGACGTGTGCGGGAGATGGGGTGGGACATGGTGTGCTCCTGGGTGGCGTGGCCGGTAATGATGGAAGTCAAGCGTGCATCGTGGCACTCTAGGGGCCTGACAATCGATTGTTCAAATCAACAACTTTCCGGGTTTGCACTGATGACCGATGCCTCCCGTCTGCGCGATCCGCAGGCTGCCAGTGACCTGCTGATGTACCGGCTGAACAAGCTGATGGCGGTGTCCGGCAGCCTGGTCATCCGCCTGTGCGAGGGCGGTTACGGCATCACCCGCCGCGAGTGGGGGCTGCTGATGTGGCTGGCGCGCCACCCAGACCTGCCGCCCGCTGAGCTGGCCCGCCTGCTGGGGCTGGACCGGGCCCGCACCTCGCGTGCCATCACGTCGTTGCAAGACAAAAAGCTCATCACCCGCGAACCCCTGCCCGGCGACAAACGCCAGGCGCGCCTGCGGCTCACCCCTGAAGGGCTGGCGGTGTACGAAGCGGTGTTCCCCCAGGTCAAACAGCTCAACCAGGCGTTGCTGCGGGGCTTGCCCACCGAAGCGGTGGAAGTGCTGGACCAGGCCCTGACCCTGCTGCAAGCCAATGCCGATGCCCTGCAGGCAGAGAACGCCCACCTGCCGCGCACCTACCGTATGCGGGGTGGGCGGCGCAGGGGCGGGTGATCAGGCGTGGGTGATGAGGGGCGCGTGCTCCACCTCGTTCAGGTGGGGTAGGGTGTTGAAGGTTTGCAGCATCAGCCGCTTGGGCGAGATGGAGAACTCCGTCACCGCGCTGTTGCGGATGCGCATGTTCAGCGCAATCGTCACCTCCGGCGCTGTGCCCAGCACCTCGCCCACGGCCGTGGAGATGGGGCCGCCGCTGCTCACCAGCAGCACGTTCTGACCAGCGTGGTGGTGGCGCACATGGTCCAGCACGGCGCGCACGCCGCCTGAAAACTCTTCCCAACTGGGCATACCCTGGGGGCTGATGACGCCCGCCATCCACTGTGCCAGCGCATCGCACAGGATGCGAAAGTGCGCGCGGTAGCGCTCGGGCGTGTCGGCAGGGCCCAGGGGCTGGGGGTGGATGGCCGAGATCAGCGCGTGGCTGTCGTATTCATTCAGGCCAGGCCAGCGGGTCACTTCGGGCATCGTCTGCAGGCCTTGGGCAATGCCCTGCAAGGTTTCGGTGTGGCGGCGCAGCGTGCCGGTCATCACCGCGTCAAACGCCATGCCCCGCCCGCGCCAGTACTCGCCCAGGCGCACCGCCTGCTCATGTCCGCGAGGGCTGAGCACGTCGTAATCATCAGCGCCAAACGAGGCCTGGCCGTGGCGCACGAGGTAGAGGGTTCCCATGGGGGGATTTTGAAAACAAACCCTTCCACTGCTTGTCACTGGAGCGACTGAAAACACGGATGCCTGGCTGCGCTTCGGTCAATATGGCTTCCAAAGAGCAGTCGGCCAAGGCCAAAGAATTCCAACTGCCTCCCGAAGGCCAAACTGGCGCTTACCTGTATCGCAACAGCGTGCTCGGTAAGGCTCTGAGCAAGGATTTGCGGGTTGACGGCAATTGCGTGGGCGTCAGCGCACCCGATGTGTTTTTCTACACGCCGGTCGACGGCGGCAAGACGCGCACCGTGGAGACCGAATCCGAGTTCTCTCCCAACAAGCTCGAACTCTTTTTTGAGGCAGGCAAAAATTACTTCATGCGCCAGTTCATCAAAGTAGGTTTGATGGTGGGTGGCGCCGACCTGGAGCAGGTGACTGAAGCGCAAGGCAAGGCGGACAATGCCGCCCGCCAGTCAAGTGACTGCCATGCTGCTGCGATGACTGCGCAAGCCAAATCAAAAGGGGGCTATGCGTCTTTTTTTGTTTCACGATGACTCCAGCCCGACATTGCGCTGGACTGCGCTGTAGCCCGATACAGCAGGTTTATCAATAACTTACGCGCGTCCATCATATGCCGGTGCTTTCCGAAACCTGACCCGGTTTCCCCTCGCGCCGCTCCTATCTGGCTCCTGGAATCGGGTCGTTCCAAGGAGTCATCATGGCAAAGATCAAGCTCACCAAGACCGCCGTAGAGGCGGCACAACCCCAGGTCATGGCCATCGAACTGCGGGACACCGTGGTGCCCGGATTCCTCTGCAAGATCACCCCGGCGGGCCGTCGGGTGTTCATGCTCCAGTACCGCACGAACGCCGGAGAACGTCGCAAGCCCGCCTTGGGTTTGTTCGGGGAACTGACGGTTGAACAGGCCCGCGTCATGGCCCAGGACTGGCTGGCCGAGGTTCGCCGGGGCGGCGACCCCGGCGGCGCCAAGGCCGAGGCGCGCAAGGCGCCTACGATGGCCGAGTTGTGCAAGAAGTTCATGGAGGACTACTCCAAGAAGCGCAACAAGCCCAGCACGCAGGACGGCTACCAGGGCGTCATCGACCGCTGCATCGTCCCGCTGCTAGGCCGCAAGAAGGTTCAGGACGTGAAACGGCCCGACATTGCCGGCCTGATGGAGAAGCTGGCCTACAAGCCGACCGAAGCGAACAAGGCTTTCGGCGTGCTGCGCAAGATGTTCAACCTGGCCGAAGTGTGGGGCTTCCGCCCGGACGGCACGAATCCGTGCCGCCACGTTCCGATGTACCCGCCCGGCAAGGAAACGCGGCTCATCGTGGACGATGAACTGGTGCGCGTCTTCCGTCAGTTGGAGAAGCTGGAAGCGGAGGGACTGGAGAACTACGTCATTCCGCTGGCGATCCGGCTGCAATTCGAGTTTGCCGCGCGTCGCTCCGAAATCTGCCCGCTCGAATGGGATTGGCTGGATTTCGAGGGGCGGCGAGTGAAGTGGCCTGACAGCAAGACCGGCGGCATGTCCAAGCCCATGAGCGCGGAAGCCTATCGGCTGCTTTCGACGGCTCCGCGCCGGGAAGGCTGCCCCTATGTCCTGCCTTCGCCCAACGACCCGGACAAGCACCTGACCTTCGGCGAGCACTACGGTGGCTGGTGCCGAGTGCTCAAGGCCGCTGGCGTGCCGCACGTTGGCACGCACGGCATCCGCCACCGCTCGGCGACGGACATTGCCAATTCTGGCGTCCCCATCAAGGTCGGCATGGAGCTGACCCAGCACAAGACCGTCGCGCAGTTCATGCACTACGTCCACACCGAGGACAAGCCCGTCCGCGATGCGGCCGAGTTGGTGGCCAGCCGGCGGCAGGCCATCACGGGTGCGCGGCAGAGTCAGCCGCGGGAGGCAACAGCATGAACAGCAAGAAATCGGCCGCAGTGGCGGTCAAGCCTGCCGCCTTGCCTGCCGGCTACGCCGGCATCCACGGCGGCATCGTGGAACTGCTCGACGCTGCACGCCGTGCAACGGCGCGCAGCGTCAATGCGCTGATGACCGCCAGCTATTGGGAAATCGGCCGCCGCATCGTGGAAGCCGAGCAGCAGGGCAAACGCCGCGCGGGGTATGGCGAGCAGTTGATCGAACGGCTGTCTGCCGACTTGACTGCGCAGTTCGGGCGTGGGTTCAGCCGCCCGAACTTGCAGCAGATGCGGTCGTTCTTCCTGACCTGGCCAATTCGCCAGACAGTGTCTAGCGAATCTTCCCTGGCGCCGTCGCAAGGGCATTTCCTGCTGGCGCAGGGGCGCCCTGAGCGGCTGGACGAACTGGCCCAGGTCTTCCCCTTGCCGTGGTCGGCCTATGTGCGGCTGCTGATGGTCAAGGACGACCATGCGCGCCAGTTCTACGAAGCCGAGGCCCTGCGCGGCGGCTGGAGCGTGCGCCAGCTCGACCGGCAGATCGGCAGCCAGTTCTACGAGCGCACGGCGCTGTCGAAGAACAAGGCAGGGATGCTGGTCAAGGGCGCTGTGCCGAAGCCAGACGACGCCGTGACGGTCGATGATGCGATCAAAGACCCGTATGTGCTGGAGTTCCTCGACCTCAAGGACGAGTATTCGGAATCCGACCTCGAACAAGCCTTGATTCGACGGCTGGAGGATTTTCTGCTTGAGCTTGGCGACGGCTTCACCTTCGTCGGGCGGCAACGTCGCTTGCGCATCGACCAGACGTGGTATCGCGTCGATCTGCTGTTTTTCCATCGGCGCTTGCGCTGCCTGGTCATCATCGACTTGAAGCTCGGTGCGTTGACCCATGCCGACGTGGGCCAGATGCACTTGTATTGCAACTATGCGAAGGAACACTGGACGTTCCCCGAGGAAAATCCGCCCGTGGGCCTGATTCTCTGCGCCGACAAGGGACACGCCTTGGCGCGGTACGCGCTGGAAGGCTTGCCCAACAAGGTGATGGCAGCGAACTACAAGATGGTGCTGCCGGATGCCGAAGTGCTGCAAAAGGAACTGGAGAACACGCGGCGGCTGATCGAATCTCGCGTGACCGTACTTCCCAAGAAGCGTAAGCCATAACCGGGCGTCCCGGCGTGCCGCCGTCGGGCTCGCGGGCTGCGCCCCGCGTTTCGTGCCGAATCGCGGCCATCCGGCTTTGATCCCTGACGCCTCCGGCCCTCTCGGGCCTGCGCTTGCCCCAAGGCAGGTTGTGCAGTGGGCGGGGTGTGGGCGGTCTTGCTGTTCCCTTCACCGTATCACGGCGTTCGCGCCGTCAATGACTGCGCGTGCAGGCACGCTTGCGGCCTGGCGGCCGTCTTCGATCTTTGACTGCTTGCGCTGCGCCGTGAGGGCGACGGTTCCGGGCAATTCCGCCCGTGCAACCGGAGATCGTCATGAACGACAAATCACACGTTTCCCTCGAACAGCATGTTTGCCTCGTTTGCGGCAAGCCGTTCGATACCGGCGCCATCCTGCTGGACAAGCACCTGCGCGCGAGCATGGAACGCCATACGGCGACCGGCTGGGGCCTGTGCCCCGAGCATCAGAAGCTGGCCGACGATGGCTTTGTCACGCTGGTCGAATGCGATCCGCAGCGCAGCGGCTCGCAGGCCAGTGGTCGCATGAAGCCCGAACAGGCGTACCGGACGGGCCGACTGGCCCATCTACGGCGCACGGTGTTCGCGCAGGTATTCAACGTGCTGATCGAAGACAAGCAGGCTTGCGTATTCGTTGAGCCTGGCGTGATCGAACAGTTGCAGTCGATGACGGCGCCGGCGGCGAGCTGATCGCGCCGCGCTGCCTTCGGTGCGTCGTTCCTTCGGGAGCGGCGCACCTTTCTTCTTGCTGCGCCCGGAGCCGATACCTTCGCGCCTGCGGCGCTGCGCGCTGCGCTTGCACTCCAGGGGAAAGCCCTGCGGGCTATCCCCGCCGCGCAAGCTTGGCGCCCCTCGAAGACCGCCGACCCGGCTGCGCCGGATCGGCCAGACAGCAGCCGCATCACACCCACAGTGCCTTGCGTGTGCTCGTCCTGATCTTGCCGTTTCTTTGGCATTGAAGGCTGGGCGTCTCCGGCCACCTGGGAGATGGCCGGTCGCGCTCTCGTGCGCGTAGCGCATCGAGCCGCCTGCGGCGTCTCGCCCCTGTCGGGCTTCCATCGTTCCCTCGCTCCGCTCGGCTGACGCCTCCGGCCCGGCTTCCAGCTTCGGGCCTGCGCGCTTGCGCTTGCCGTGCGGTCGGCGTGTGGGGAGGCCGTTGCCATGTCCAGCCGTCTTCCCTGACTTCATCACCTTGTCCGCGACTGTAGCCCGCGGCCGTGTGCCGTCAAGGCGCGCAGGGCCGTGTCCTCGGCTGCGCCTGCGGGCCGCACCAACCCTGCGCTTGTTTCCTTGACGGCCCCCGTCCACGGGCTCCCTTTCGTCGCGGGCGATGAACTCAGGAAAGACGGTGGCAACAGGGCCAACCGGGTTCCTCGTGCCGACCGCACCGAACAGCCGAAAGGCTGGGCTCCGAATCTAGGAATCCGGTGTGCGGTGTGAACAGCAAACCTCTTTTTGTCAGGAGAAAGACCATGCAACTCGCATCCCGTTTCGCTTCCCGTTCCCCCTCGCTGCGCAGCGATTACCCGCTGTCCGATGACCAGATTCACCGCGTAGCCCCGTCCATCTTTGCGGACGCTCCGCATGAAAGCCGTTCCGAGCGGTACGCCTATATCCCCACGGCTGCCGTACTGACCGAACTTCGCAAGGAGGGGTTTCAGCCCTTCATGGTGACGCAGACCCGCGTGCGCGATGAAGGCAAGCGCGACCACACGAAACACATGCTGCGCCTGCGCCACGCCAGCCAGATCAACGGTGCGGAGGCTAACGAAATCGTGCTGCTGAACTCGCACGACGGCACCAGCAGCTATCAGATGCTGGCCGGAATGTTCCGCTTCGTTTGCAGCAATGGCCTTGTCTGCGGCGACACCGTGGCCGATGTGCGCGTGCCCCACAAAGGCGATGTTTCCGGGCATGTCATCGAAGGCGCTTACGAAGTCTTGCGCGGCTTCGACCGAGTGAAGGAGTCCCGCGATGCCATGCGTGCGATCACGCTGGACGAAGGTGAAGCCGAAGTGTTCGCCCGTTCCGCGCTGGCGCTCAAGTACGACCCTACCGACAGCAAGCCCGCGCCCATCACCGAATCGCAAATCCTGATGCCGCGCCGGTTCGACGACCGCCGCCCCGACCTGTGGAGCGTGTTCAACCGCACGCAGGAGAACCTGACCAAGGGTGGATTGCATGGCCGCAGCGCCAATGGACGCCGCCAGCAGACCCGACCCGTACAGGGCATTGATTCCGATGTGCGCCTGAATCGCGCCCTCTGGATGCTGGCCGATGGCCTGCGCCAGTTGAAAGCCTGAACCGTTCCCCCGCCGGAGGGGCGGTTCCCCTCCATTCCCTTGTTTCACTCGATTGGAGATACACCATGAACGCCATCACCCAAACCGAAGCCCGCGCCATCCAAACCCCTGTGCTGGAAGCCGCCGACCCGACCAAGAACCTGATTCTGGTTCCACTGTCGCGGCTGGTGCTGCGCCCCACGGGCCGCAACGTGCGCAAGACCCCGCGCATGTCCATCCCCGAGCTGGCCGCATCCATCCAGCGCGTGGGCCTGCTGCAAAACCTGATCGTGATTGCATCCGCCAATGGCGAGCATTACGAAGTCGTGGCCGGTGGCCGTCGCCTCGCCGCGTTGAAGCTGCTGGCGAAGAAACACCGTATCAGCAAGGAATGGGAAGTGCCTTGCCTGCTGGTGGCCGATGGCACCGCCCGAACCGCCAGCCTGACCGAGAACGTGCAACGCGAAACCATGCACCCCGCAGACCAGTTTGAAGCCTTCGCGGCACTGGTGGCCGAAGGCCGGCCCATCGAGGACATTGCGGCGGATTTCAGCGTGACGCCGCTGGTGGTGCAGCGTCGCTTGAAGCTCGCCAACGTGTCGCCGCGCCTGATGGCCGACTATCGCGCCGATGCCGTGAGCCTTGACCAGTTGATGGCCCTTGCCATCACCGACGACCACGCCGCGCAGGAAGCCGCGTATTACGATGCGCCGCAGTGGCAGCGCCATCCCCCGCACCTGCGCGAACGCCTCACCGAAAGGGAAATCGACGCTTACCGGCATCCGCTGGTGCGCTTCGTCGGGCTGGATAGCTACGAAGCCGCAGGCGGCGGCATTCGCCGTGACCTGTTCGCGGAAGGCGATGCGGGCGTGTATCTGACCGATGCCGCAATGCTGGAACGGCTGGCGCAAGACAAGCTGGCAGGCATTGCCGCCACTGTCCGCGCCGAGGGTTGGGCGTGGGTCGATGCCACGCCGGGTGTGACCCATGCCGACCTGCACGCCTTCCAGCGTGCGCCGAGGGAGCGGCGCGAGCCGAACAAGCGCGAAGCCGCACGCATCGAGAAGCTGCAAATCAAGATGCACGAATTGGCCGAAGCCGTGGATGCTGCGCTGGACGCCGACGACGAGGAAAAGGCGGACGCCTTGCAGGAGGAAGGCGAAACAGTAGGCGAGCAGTTGCAGGCGCTGGAAGATGGCTTGCAGGACTACAGTCCGAACGTGAAGGCCGCTGCCGGGGCTATCGTCACCATTGACCGCAACGGCGAAGCCGTGATCCATCGCGGGCTGCTGCGGGAAGCCGAGGCCAAGGCGTTGCGCACACTGGAGAAGCTGCGGCAGGGCTTCAGCGACCCGGAGGCCGCGAACGATGACGAAGGCGAAGAAGACGAGCAGCCCAAGGCCGCAGCCATGTCCGACCGGCTGGCCCAGCGCCTGAGCGCCCACCGCACCGCCGCGCTGCAAATCGGGGTGGCCTGCCGTCCGCAGGTGGCGCTGGCCGCGCTGGTGCATGGCATGGTGCAGACCGTCTTGTTTGATCGCCGCTATGGACATGACCTGCCGCTGGGCGTGCGGCTCACGGTGCAAGACCGGCTGGAAGGCATGGCCCCGGACTTGCCCGAATCATCCGCCGCCGTGGCGCTGCGCGAAATGCAGCAGGCCTGGGCCGAAAGGCTTCCGCAGGACGATGCCGAATTGTTCCCCGCGTTGCTGGCAATGGGCCAAGCCGAACTGATGGCGCTGCTGGCTGTGTGCGTGGCGTCCACGGTGGACGTGGTGACGCCTCGCGCCACGCCGCACCAGCCGGGCGCGAAACTGGCGCAGGCCGTGGGCCTCGACATGGCCGCATGGTGGCAGCCGACCGCCGAGGGGTATTTCCGGCATGTGCCGAAGGCCGTGATTCTGGAGGCTGTGGGCGAATACGCACCCGAGCACGTCACGCGGCTGGCAAAGTTGAAGAAGGCCGACATTGCCAGCGAAGCGGAGCGACTGGCCGATGGCACGGGATGGATGCCCGCCATATTCAAGGCCGCAGGGCCGCAGGAGGTGACACCGGAGGACGTGCCCGAAGACGGGGCGGAGGACGCCGCCGCCGTGGCGGATGAACCCGCCGAGGCATTGGCTGCTTGACCCTCACCGCAGCGAAGCGCCCCGGTTCAGACCGGGGCGCTTCGCCGCAGGGAGCCGAATGATGCCCACCATCAACACCACCAGCCGCCCGCGCATGGCGGCAATCTACGCACCCGGCACAGTGCGCGCCCGCCGCTGGCACGGCGATGGCGACGTGCGCGGCTACCGTCCGCCTTCGGGCTGGACGGCCCGCGCCGACCTCACCGACATTCACCCCGTCACGGGCCGCGCCTTGCCGCGTGCCGTATGGTGGATCATCGAGACGAAGGAATAGCCATCGTCAGCACCGCGCCCAGGCCGTTCCGCCCTGGGCGCGGTGAACTTCAAAAATCCGGGCGCGGCGGTGGCCGCGCCCGGTGTTGAAGCCGAACATCACGCCGCCGCCTTCGCTGGCACTCAGGCGGCGGCGTTGCAATATGCGGGCGGCACGCCCGATTCCTCATCCAACTGCCTTCGCGCCTGCGGCACTGCGCGCTGCGCTTGTCTCCAGGGGAAAGCCCTGCGGGCCATCCCCGCCGCGCGTGGCTTGGCGCCCCTCGATACCACCGAACCGGCAGCGCCGGATCGGCCAAGGTCAACGCCCCGCCGCTGGGCAGTGCTCGGTGGGTGCGCCGGGGCTTGCTGCGGCAGGTTGTGCGAATGCGTGCCGTCCGCGACGCTGGCGGCTCGTTGCCTGTGTGTCACGAAGGATGGTTCACGAATACGCCGCCCGGCCATGCTTTTGGGTTCCATGCCGCGCTGCAAGCAGGGCCGCCCGCATGGGCAGGGGCGTGTTCCTGCTGGTCGTTGGGGAATGGCCTTGCCTGTGTCAGAGAGCGTGCCGGTAAAACCTTCGTGCGGGGATGCCGTGGTGGCCATGACTCCTTTCGGATTGGGGTGGTTCGGCCCAAGGCGTCCTTGTGTTGTTGTGAATCCTGGCGGTGGCGCGGGCTTCATGTCTGCAACCTTCCAGCCCAAATAATTTCCCCTGCGCTGCGCGCATTCCTCGCGGGGCAAATTATTTGGTCTTCCAGGTGCTTCACTGCGTTGCGCCCGCAAGCGGTGCAGCCAGCCCTTCCTCCGCCGGCCGGATCACAACAAGGACGCGATGGGCGCGAACCTTGTTCAACCGTAAGGAGTTTCATCATGGCAACCATCGGCACCTTCACCGCGGACAAAGACGGTTTCACCGGCACGCTGCGCACCCTGACGCTCAACGTCAAGGCCAAGCTGGTTCCCAACGACAAGGGGGACAACGAGAAAGCCCCGGACTTCCGCGTTCAGGCCGCCAGTCACGACATCGGCGCGGCATGGAAGAAGACCAGCGAGGCCGGACGGAATTACGTCTCCGTGACCCTTGATGACCCCTCGTTCCCGGCAACGGTCTACGCCCGCCTGATCGAGGGCGAGGACGGCACGCACGACCTGATCTGGTCGCGCAGCAAGCCCCAGGCGGCCTGACGGGCCGCCGGCGCCTCGCCCACGCGGCGGGGCGCTGTGCTGCGAATGCTGCGCTGTATCGGCAAGCAGAAGGGCTTGGCAGTGTGCGGGATGTGTCTTGCCTGGCCACCAAGCAATGGCTTGAATTGGTAGAGGTACATGCGGGGCGGGTCGGTGCTGCGCACCACCGGGCTTTGCGGGCTCCGCCCCGTGCCGACTACGCCGTCACAGCCATTCGGCTCCAATCCCTCCCGCCTTCGCGCCTGTGGCGCTGCGCTTGCCTCCAGGGGATCGGCGCCAGGCCCATCCCCGCCGCGCGGTGCTTGGCGCCCCTCGATACCGCCGAACCGGCTGGCGCCGGATCGGCCCGACACGCCCCGCCATGACAGCAGGGCTTCAGGTGGCTACGCCTGGGCTACCGCCAGCAGTTCTTCGGCCTTGCTCATCAGCAGCGCCGTGCTGCATTCGAGTGCGCTGGCGATCTTGAAGATGATCGCCAGCGTGGGCATGTGCTCGCCGCGCTCGACCTTGCCCATGTGGGAACGCTCGATGCCCGCCAGGTGCGCCAGCGATTCCTGCGCGATGCCGCGCTCCGTCCGCAGCGCGCGCACCGCCGCGCCGAAGGCTTGCGCCAACTCGGCATCGTAGGTGGTGGCGCCGGCCGGTCGGCCGCGCTGGATGGATCGCTTCTGCATGGACAGAAGCGTCAAGTCGCAGCACAATTATTGATCCGGCAGGCTTTATTCGTAAACCTTGCTCGGGCTGAGGTGTCGAAGCCCCTCGACGGGCTCAAGTTGAACGGCATCTGGACTCTGCAATAAACCGTGCCGGATCAATAAAACCACGTTATCTTTAACTCTTTCATGGCTCTGGCCTTATTCGTGCTTTTACGGAAATCCGCTTTTGCGGATTCCGACAGAACCGGAGAACCGCCTACGTGCCTTTCCAGATTTCTACAATTCTGTTTTGCGCTTTCGTGTTTCCACGACTTTGGTGGAACACACATCCGTGTTTCGGCGCGGAAGCGCAAAACCGGCATTCCATGTTGGAACAGGAGCATCACGATGAAAGCTCCCCTCGTCACCGAGGCGCAGCGCGCCGCGCTGCTGGAGAACGGGCGGCGGGCCGCCGCCGGTGAACCGGACGACCCGTTGCCGGTCATGCGGCTGTTCACCCCCGACGCGCACGCTATCTGGCTGCTGGCCTCGCTCGATCCTGCCGATGGCGATACGGCGTTCGGCATCATGGACGTGGGCATCGGCATGCCCGAGGTGGGCCGCATCAAGCTGTCCGACCTGGCCTCCATCGTTGGCCCGAACAAACAGCCCGTGACGCGGGATTTGTATTTCCAGGGGGTGCGCCCGCTGTCGGAATATCTGCGGCTGGCGCAGGAGAACGGTTCCATCGTTGATTGAACCGTTCGCGCCCCGGCCAAGCCGGGCGAATTCAGACTATTTCGGTCTTGCTCCAGACCTGTTCGGTCTGAATCCGCACTCTGCATCTAACCGGAATATCTGTGACTGAAACAGTCACGATCTTTCGCGCGGCTTGCGGCACGGTGTTTTGTGCCGCGTGACATTTTTGGGTCAGGCGGCCGTCGCATTCAGACGGATTTCGCAACACGCCGGAGCCAATTAGTCTTTGACAGGTAACCATCCCCCGGCAAAGCCGGGGGCATTCGGGATGTGAGCCGCTCAAAGCGGCTGTAAGGGGTCGCTAACGCGGCCCCTCATTCTTGGGGCCACCTATCGGTGGCTACTCACCTCCA
>Ga0115561_1002477_pt1 | contig 12355 bp, 13 predicted proteins | sample COGITO_mtgs_1105_4_FD_87201 | JGI IMG/M metagenome (GOLD analysis project Ga0115561, IMG submission 87201) | Pelagic marine microbial communities from North Sea - COGITO_mtgs_110512 | ecosystem: Environmental > Aquatic > Marine > Epipelagic | place: Germany:Helgoland, sampling site Kabeltonne...
AGGACAATTATAAAAATCGATTAGTTATGAACGCTTGGCTTTGGGTAGTAGTATTGGGATTGGCAGCTTGGGCTGCCCATTGGGGTGCTGATCAACTCCTTACCCCTTTAAAGATGCTGCGCAAACAATGGGGGCTTACTGCTTCTGCAGGGGCAGCTTTCCTGGCTATTGTAACAGCGAGCCCTGAAGTGGCGATAAATATTACGAGCGCCGCCCGTGGGGTATCTGATATCGGGTTGGGGAATTTGCTTGGTTCCAATATCATTTCCATTCCGCTCATGGTAACCATTGCATACTTTGCTTCCAGAAGAAAGTTTAAAAACAATAAGGAGCATCAAAAACATTTGGATGCCAACCTGCTGGCCCTGAACAAACGTTCCGTCTCGGTATTATCTATCCCCTATCTGGTAATTATCGGGTTGGTGGCTATATTAACGCTTCCCAAAGCCTGGCGTGGATTACAACCCATTGATGGGTGGATCATGCTGGCTGCCTATGCGGCTTTTTTAACGCATGCCATTATAAAAGGCAGGGAAAAGGGTCAGAAGGTAGAATGGGATAAAAAGAAAATATGGCTTTCGGTTGCAGGGGCCCTGGCCATAGCCGTGGGGGCTTTTTTTATTGTAAAAGCTACCGAAAATATTGTTTCGGCACTGAATATTTCCGAAATTGTTGGAGGGTTGTTTATCACCGGAATTATGACTACCGCCCCTGAAATATTCAAAACATGGAGTGTGGTAAAGGGAGGTGAAGTGACTGCGGGTACCACCAGTGTGATTGCAGATAATGCCGTTACCATGACAGTGGCATTTTTCCCCCTGGCACTGGTAACGACCCCAATCGAAGATTTCCAGTTGTTTTGGGTCAACCTGGCTTTTGTAGGACTGATGCCGCTTTTATATTCGGTATTTGTTCATCAAAGCAAGGAACTTCACGGGTTCAGCAAATGGCAAATATTCGTTTTCGATGGAGCCTATATAGTATATCTTTTAACTATGGTGTTTTTTGTTCTAAAACTATTTTAAAAAATGAAGGAGGATTTATTTAAGGATTACCAGGAGAGGCTAAATGTGCTGGATGAAAATATTAGAGCGGTAGCATTAAATTATGCAAGAGATTTCTTTTTGAATGAGAAATGCTCTAAAGAAGAAGCTATTGAGCGTGGAATAACTAAGGCTGAAATAGCCAATAGAAAATTATGACTAAACGAAATTATGGAATGGACTTTCGAAGAATTTAAAACCAGTTTGGATGAGCTTCATCCTGAAATAAAAGAAAGAGCAATAGAAATTGCCAAAAAGTTGGTGATAGAAAAGAGTTATACCAGAGAGAATGCTATGAAAGAGGGGATCGTTAAAGCCGAAGAATGGTTTTATGATTTGGAAGGTTAGTGCTTAGATCTATATTACATACATAAAAAACCTAGAGGAAAGATTACGTCGGGGTTTTACGAAATAGAATCCTTTAGAGCTTTAATATTTTTCAACTTCTGGGATAAAAATAGTTTGTTTGCAGATTCTGTATAAAAAGAATGATTCTCCATGAAAGAGATATTTAAATTAGTCCATTCCGCATTCGAAAATTCCAATCCGTTGGAATTTTTCCACTCTTTTCTAAGCTGAGCGTTTTTAAACTTGAAATTTTTTCTTCCCAAATGGGCTAAATCTGCATCACATATTATTTTTTGAGCAATTGTTTTAGGTTCCTCAGAGGTTTTAGTTGCTTTTATTAAATTTAATATATTCTTTATTTGTGAAATATTGAGACTTTCTTTTTCCAGAAACTCTCTCGCATATTTACAGCTCAATTGTTCGTGGTCCTTCGCTTGATTTAAATACCCAATATCATGAAAATAGGATGCAATAATTAATTCTTCAATTGCATTTTCCTTCAAACCTTCCTGTTTGGCAATTAGTTCTGAATTTTGAACTACCTCTTCTGTATGTTGCCAATTATGGAATGGTAGATTTTTACATCTACTTGATTCTATAAGCAATTTGCAAAATATCATGACTTTTTCAATTAAAGCAATATTCATATTTTTTGATTTTCGAATTCTATTGATCAACCTTTAATCACAGGGTATTACCTACTATAAATTTAAAGATCAATACTACAAGATTCGTTAACTATCTATTGGTTGTTTGTAACAGCTTTTTTTTCTTCAATATTTTTAATATTACATAAAGCGTGCTGCTAAATATGGCAGCGTAGAACCAAAAGTCTAAATTCAATTGGAATATTTTTCTCTGTGTAACCACATTTTCACTCCATTGGAATAACCAAAAGATTAGAAATACAGCAGCAAGTCCATTTTTTTCCTTTTTTAGAACCTTCTTTAAAGAAAACGAATATTTTGGTCTTTGATAGTTTTGTAGACTGGGAATAAATGCTGGTGTTTGAGATGCCCAATTTAAGTATGTATTATTGAATTTAAGAATAAGAAAGTTCTCTTCTGCGTACATGATACGTTCATAATATATCCAGTATAGCAAGATAAACGCAATTGTAAACCATAGGTTTTCCGTGAGCATTGCGACTCCCATCCACATAAAAAAATTGCTTAGGTAGAGCGGATGCCGTACAGTGGAATAAATTCCGGTAGTATTTAATTCATCTGCAATCTGGCCAGAACCTGTGTTTCTTCCCGAAGTGTTCTTTGGAGTATGGCCTACGGTAATAATTCGAATCAGAAATCCTAAAAGACTGATTGCAAGACATACAAAAAGATAAAAGTCTGAGGTTATTGTATCAGAATCTACGGTTTCAAAATATTTACCATAAAGAAATACACTTAAACCGGCACTAAGAAAAATTAGGGGTAGATAGCTGCGTTTTTTAAATAAATAATCTCCGTGTATACTTAATTCTCTTTGTAATGACATATCAAATAATTTTAGAGTTAAGAACTACGAAATTGAATTCCATGGACTTGTAATGGCAAGAGTATGCCCATTCTCCTGAAGGTTAACAAACAGGGTTCTTCCAGATGGCGAAAAAACTATACCTGCAAATTCAGAATCTGAATTTATATTAATTCCAAAAGTACGGATGCTTCCATCTTTCTTTATTTGCAGGATTCTATTGCAGACGCCATTATCTTCACAAATCATTAAATCGCCCCAGGGTGCAATTGTGAGATTATCACACATATTGAGCACGCCCCTGTCGGTTGATTCTTTATACAATTCAATGCTTGCAGGAATAGAGTCTTTAGTTTCTTTTCCCTCGTCAGGGGATAGTTTGTATCTGAAAATTTGACCCCATTTACCTGGGCCGCCATTGGTACAGGCAAAAAAGAGTTCATTGTTCCCAAACCAAATGCCTTCACCTCTTGCAAATCGTGCCGCACCATTTTTATAGCCTCTATATCTTAAATCATCCTCAGGTGCCAAAGGACTATTAATATCCAACCAAATGGCCTGGGTCTCTACATTTCTTTTAAAAGTTGGTTGCTCCCAATTTCTTGTATCCATCTTAGGCTGGTTCTTTATGGAAAGGACTTGTAGTTTCCCACCTTTTTTCAAGTTTTCTGGTACATTCGGAATAAATCGATAAAACAATCCATCTGGTCTGTCTTCTGTCATATAAACAATGCTGGTATTTGGGTCTACAGCAACAGCCTCATGATTAAATCTACCCATAGCGATAATTGGTTCTGGAATAACCAATCCTTTATTAGAAGCTGGTACTTCGAATACATAGCCATGGTCTTTTTCTGTTTTACCTCCCATTTTAGTTACATCTTCTTCACAACTAAGCCAGCTTCCCCAGGGGGTAACTCCACCTGCACAATTGCGATAGGTTCCAGCAAGACTTAAATATTGTTGTTTTACCACCCTTGTATTTTCGTTATAAACAAGGGTTGTGGTACCGCCCAGACCCGGTTGGGTCATTCCTCCCGCATCATATAATTGGCTATTGTGTATATTATTAAGAAGTTCATTATTGGTGCCGAAGGGGCTATTGCTTAAAGGATTAGGACTATTTTCATGGTTTCCAACGATGACTACAGTGTCCCCACTATTTCCCGGAAAAGTTCCCATCCCATCAGGTCTTCCTGGAACATAAAATCCATCGTCCATAATTTCTCCAGATTGGGATATTATTTTATAAGAAAATCCTGGTGGTAAGCTTAAATAATTATTTGGATCAGGAATAATACCTTCCACAGCACCCTGCTTACAAAATAAATCATCTGTATTACAGCTAGATAAAATTGAAAAGCCTATAGATGCCAGCACGGCATTTTTAATAAAGTTTCTTCGATTTGTCGTGGAAATAGTTGTTTCAATTTTATTCATAATTCTAAAATTTGTATTTGAATCCTATCAAATGATTTCCTTCAGAATTTGCGTAGGTAAGCTCCATATGTTCCTCTTGGTATTCTGTAGTAAAAAGCAGATTACTCCCTAATCCAATAGCGGTTCCGGCAATTACATCAAGGATATCATGTTTTTTAGAGTCAATTCTACTGGCGGCAGTATAACCTGCAAGTACATAAGCAGGAATACTATATTTAAAACCGTATCTTTTATGAATATACCCGGCGCTATGGAACACTGTAGAGGTATGCCCTGAGGGAAATGAGTTATCATTACTCATATCTGGACGTTGTTTATTTACACCGAATTTTAATCCAAACGTAACGGCTTCAGTAAGCAAGAGACCTTTAGTAAATTGCCATGCCCCCTGGTTATCTCCCTTGATCAAACTTGTTCCTAATGTTGCAACGGGTAAGGCTATTAATATAACATCGCCTATTTTTTGAACGGTACCAACCTGCGGGATAGTTTCACTAGTATCTTGTGAATAAGAAAACTGAGAAAAAAGAAGACAGCACACGATGATTACTGTCCAAAATGAAGATTTGAAATTTTGCAAATAGATACGCATTAATTAGTAAAATTGAGATTTGAGTAAATGTTATCTATAGGCTTTGGCTTTTAAGTAATCACGAAGATGAGAGAAAAGTCTTTCTAGAATCTAAAGAGATTCTAAAGGAAATCTAAAGTATTATCTATTGTAAAAAATCGTCCATCCAGGATATTCCTTTTTTTGATCAAACGCACTTCTTAAAAATTGGATATTTTCGTTTAATTCTGATTTATTCCGAACTAAAAGAAAAGTATGACGTTCTTTAGATAGCAGTTTGAGATTAGCTACTACTTCAGGAGTATTTACATCCCATAGTTGTTTCTTCCAAACCTTATCATTTTGAAATTGAACCTCCCTATCTGTTGTTCTATGACTGGATTGGAGCGTTATATATTCAGCATTTGAATAAAATGGAATTGAAGTAAGTAAATAGTCGTAAACCAGGATGGTTTTATCCTCCTCTTTTGAAATGTGCTTTATAAAATTAGCCATATGTCGGGTGGAGTTTATTAAGGGACTATTAGTTTTCAGTACAGTTCCTGAGATTAACAGAATGCTTACACCAAAAATTGCTGAAATTAAGGCTGGTTTAAAACTATTGCCCGTATCAAGAAAAAAATAAGCTCCGTAAGCAATAATGACTACCAAGAAGCTGGTGATAATCGATATAGTTGGAATGCTAATTATTTCAAATTGAAAATACCAGCATACCAGAAGACTAATAAATAACAAACTTAAAATTACCAGATATGATATACTGATATACTTTTGGCTTTTTTCGTCAAGGGCATCCAGTTGTTTAGCTATAAAAATAGCCAGCATCCAAAATACAGGGAGGATGTACAATATGAGTTTAGTGCTAAAAGAGGAGAATATTAGTAGTAATACGATACTTGCTATAAGAAGAAGTTGTGACTCTTTACAAATTTTAGATAGCGATCTCATTTTAAATTTAAATTTGGGAATGCTACCAATTAACCAGGGGAGAAGTAGACCTATAATTATGGGGAAAAAGAACCAGAAAGGTTTGGATCTTTCACTAAATGAATTACCTGTCATTCTTCCGACAATTTGTTTTTCAATAAAATAGTCCCATAGTTTTGGGTTTTCAATCATTACCATTGTAAACCAACTTGTTCCTAAACTCAAGCAAATTATGGAACCGAGAATGTGATGTATATTGATTTTAAAACTGCTTTTAAAAATGATCTTATTAGAAATTGTATAAACAAGAATAAACAGAATAGCTACGGGACCTTTAGTTAATATTCCTAAACCCAGCAATAGATAAAACCCGTATAGAAAAAGTAAATTTTTATTTATTGTATAGTATTGCCAACAGTAAATAGAAGCTATAATAAAAGTGGTTAAATAAGCATCGGTTGTTAAGTTTCTAGTTGAAATTAGAACGATGGGGATGGAGAAATAAATTAATCCTGAAAGAAAAGCTATTTTTTTACTTTTAAATAGTAATTGAGCCAAACCATAGATAAACAGTAGCTGTATAATTACCGCAACTTGAAGAAAGAAACGAGCACCAAATTCATTGATACCGAATATTTGATAGCCTAAACTGGTAATATAGTAGGTGATGGGCGGTTTATGAAAATGGAAGATCCCTAAAAGTTGAGGATTCAGGTAGTCACCTGTAATAAGCATTTCCCGACTAATTTCTGCATATCTTGCTTCGCTGGTTTCTGCCAGTCCATAACTTCCCAATCCTGCAATAAGCACGAAAAAAACAATGAATAGAAATAGAAAATAGAAATTGTCAGTATGGTTCTTTAACGTCACGATTGCATTTTAAAATGCAAAGGTTTAAAGCGAATCTTTGTGAAATCTGAACAAAATCTAAAGTAAATCTAAAGTGCCGTTACTTCTTTGTTGCGATGTAAAAATCCGTTTTAAGTCTATTTTTATAACCACGTTTGGTACTGTCCAGAGGATTAAGGTCAAATGTTTCTTTTATTTCTACCTTGTACTTTTTTTTGAGAAAATCAAGCTTATTGTGTTCTTTAGTATATAAAGCCAGTATGCCAAATTGATTTTCATTGATTGAATAGAGTAATTCTTTTTTGGATTTATAAGTTGAAACCTTACCATAATCCCAAATTAACTCAGGTGCCAAACCATCCAAGGTATAAACAGGAATTTTACTATCCTGAAGTTTTGAAATAGAATTGTACATTGGATTGCTTAAAAGTGCATTTGAAAGAGGAAAGCCGAGAGTTATGACAAACATCACAAAGGCAATAGTTGCATAAAAAATTTTTGGAAAGTTTCGTTTTGATAACTGAAATAAAATATAAATGCCCGTTGCGAATAGTGCCATAGATGTTAATGTATAATACATATAGTACCCTTCAATCTTATTCCCGAAATATATAAAAGCACCCAATGGGAATAATATACCTACAATCGCAATCAATCCATAATTGAAATAAATCGGCCATTTTTCCCATTTACTTGTTATGGTATCAAAATTCTTAAAAAGATACTCAATGTAGAAGCCAGTTGTCATTGCCAAGGGAATTAATACAGGAAGTAAATATCTTGACTTTTTTGTTGGAACCAATGATAATAAAACAACAGTAGCGATTGTCCATAATAACGAAAATTGGTATGACCTTAAATTGGAAACCCGGGATTTTAGATATGGATAAAACAAGCAGGTAAATGCCGAAATAGCCCAAATACCAGATTGTATGAAAAAGTTCCAATAGTAGTAAAAAGGTTTCAATTCATAGCCTATCCAACGGCTGGATTCTTTTTCAGCTATGCGAGCTGCATCTGCAGTATCCATTATATAAATGTAAATTGCCCACCAGGCAGATAGTGCGCCTATCGCAAAAATCATCAAAAACAACGGTAACCACTTTTTTTTCATCTCTTGAAATTTATAGATGGATCCGTAAGCTATTAGAAAAGGAATGAGTAAAGCATAGTGAGATACAGGCCCTTTACTCATAAATGATAGACCTATGAGCAGCCCGGCAGTTAAGGCATTTCGATATTTTTTGACATTAGTCTGAAAAAATTGGAATAGAAAATAAATTCCAATAAGCATAAATGCGTGGGCGTAGATATCCCAGGTACCGTTGCGACCCGCAAAAATAATGTAGAATGAAGTTCCTGCGATAAGAGTTGATATAATTGCATAGGTTTTGTTTTGAGTTAGCTTATGCGAAAACAAGTACAAAATAAGCAACAAGGCTAGCGTAACCAAAGCGGAGGGAAGACGTAGCGCTGCTATATTATCAAGCCCAAATAATTCTGCCGAAAAGGCTGTTAGCCACGTAGGTAAAGGTGGTTTTTCATAACGTGGTAGTCCATCCATTGTAGTCAATAACCAATTATCATTTGTTAACATCTCACGAGCTGTAACAAAGTTGCGTGCTTCCATTATATTAGGGTACAATACTCCCAAATGAGATACAAAAACACAACCCCACATTACTAATAGAGTCAGGTATGGATGCTTTTCAATATAATTTTTCATAGTTGTTTTTCCAAAATCAAGATGTTTCTTATGTACAAGAATAAACCCAGCAGGTGCCCGACTAAAAGAACTGGATCTCTGCGCATGATAGCATAGGAAAGTATGAGCATAGAACCTATAAGGCTTAACACCCAGAAACCCATAGGCAAGGAGGATTCTTTACGCTTTTCACTATAAAACCATTGATATACAAATCTTAGTGTAAAAACGACTTGCGCAATGATACCTAAAATCAAGAGCCATACTGGAATATCGTTATTCTGAAATAGTAGTGCACGGTCATATACTTGGTTATTGTATCCAATAAATAATATGATAAACGGGAATAGGTAAAGAAACCAGCGTAGCAATATTGGAAATCTTAACCATTGGTTCTGAAGGTGCATATTGCGTATGTAGATAAAGTATGTTAGAATCTGCCCTAACATTATCGCAAAATCATTGCGTAAATAACCGTACACAAATAGTAGGAATGATGCAACTAAACTTAACTGCCAGAAAAGTACAGGTGTGAGTACACGTTTATTTTTTTCTGAAATAATCCATTGTAAAATTGACCTTCCAGAAAAAAGTAGCTGCGCAGTAAAACCTATGGTATATATCAGCCAATCGCTCATCCCTTATCTGAGACCTTATAGTTGATATACTTCTTTCTCATCCATAAATAGGCAAAGCAATCCATCAAAGGTCCAATTAAACGGTTCCAGACTCCAAATTTACCTTCTCCTGCAATTCTAGGGAAATGTTGAACTGAAACCTGTTTTATTTTACCATTTTGAAGCAGGATCATCGCAGGCAAAAAACGATGTAAACCCTGGAACATGGGGATTCGTTTAGCATAATCTGTTTTTAGAATCTTCAGCGGACACCCAGTGTCATCCATGCCATCGTGGGTAAAACTTCTCCTAATAATATTAGCAAACTTAGAAGATAAATTCTTTATAAAGTTATCTTTTCGATTTGAACGCACTCCAGTAACCAAATCATAATCATCTATATATTCCAGCAATAAGCTAAAATCGTTGGGACTTGTTTGCAAATCAGAATCTATGTAGCCTACTAGTGTGCTTTCTGAATGATCAAATCCGGCTTTAATAGCAGCACTTAAGCCATAATTTTTATCAAAATTTAGGTAATTGAAGGCAGAATTACGTAAACATATCTCCTTGATAATTTGCAAACTGGAATCTTTTGAACCATCATTCACAAATAAGATAGTAGCAGGAATTTTAGATTTATCTATGTACTGTTGAAGTTCTTTTTCTACTCTTTTTAAATTTTTTTCTTCGTTGTAAACAGGAACAATGATCGTTAGGGTATTGGACATTTCTGAAATAAGGAAAGGTTAGTTTAATTCGCAATAATACTCCTTAAATCTAAAGCAAATTTTAAGTTTTGCTGTTTCAAAAACTTTTGTTATAAAGCCTTGTTACATAGGCTATTTCTCCATTAATTTGAAAAAGTTTAAAGATATTTTAATGAGAATATTAGTAACAGGAGCTGCCGGTTTCATTGGTTCTCACCTTGCAGAAAGGCTGCAAGAAAGGGGACATGAGGTAATAGGTCTGGATAACTTTTCAGATTACTACAACCTTAACCTAAAAAGAAAGAATGCTGAAGAACTTAGAAAACTTGGAATTCCTATTATTGAGCAAGATTTATGTGTAGATTTTCTGGTAACGGTCTTACCCAGAACTTTTGATTATATATTTCACTGTGCCGCGCAACCGGGAATTGCTAGCACTTCTACTTTTGAAGATTATCTAAACAATAATATAATCGCAACCCATTATCTTACTGACTTCGCCCAGCAACATTTAAATTTAAAGCTCTTTGTTAATATTGGAACTTCTTCTATTTACGGTTCAGATGTATTCTGTGATGAAGAGCAAATGGCTAAGCCTGTATCTAATTATGGGGTCACCAAATTAGCTGCAGAACAAATGGTTCTTTCCCATTCCCGTCTGGGTAACTTTCCAGCCTGTTCTTTAAGATTATATTCTGTTTATGGATCCAGGGAACGTCCAGATAAGATGTTTAGCCAGTTGATTAATTGTGCGTTGAATGATAAAAAGTTTCCTCTTTTTCAGGGAAGTCGTACTCATAAACGCAGTTTTACCCATATAAATGATATTATTGCTGGGATTGTAAGTGTTTTAGGTAAGGAAGAATTGTGTAATGGACAGGTAATTAATCTAGGAACAAATAAAGAGTATACTACCCAAGAAGGTATACAAACCGTTGAAAAGTTACTCAATACTAAAATTATAATTGAAGAAAAACCTGTTCGTAGTGGTGATCAATTACGTACCAGGGCTGTCATTACAAAAGCACAGCGCTTGCTTGAGTATGCTCCTGAAATTGATCTTGAAACAGGTGTACAGGAACAGATTGACTGGACTAAAAAACAGGAATTTTTAAATTAAAAATGCCCAATACTGAAAAAAATATTGGGCATTTCAAAAAACTAACTAATCAACTATGAAATATCAACATTTAATCATGGTTTTCTTCACTTTTTTTTTCTGATTGCTGCTTTAATACCTGGCCTTTACTGTCTATCATTACCTCCAGTTCATCTTTTCCTTTTTCGATCTCTAACTCATAAAAGATTCCTTCGGTAGTTTCAGAAATTTCCGCTTCCTCTATTTCATATCCTGGAAAGTTTGACTTTAACGAGGATAAAATATCCTGTGGAACGTCGTTAGGTTTCACTTCGTGTTCGGTTTCTTTCCAGGAACCATCTTCCAAGAAATTAGCTGAATATTCAACTTTGTTTATTTTAAATTCAGCTTCCCATTCGGTATCATTTTCTTTTTCCCAATCTACCTTCTTTCCAGCAGGGAATTTCCTTGTAAAAGCCTCTTTCACGACTTGAGGGACTTTATCCTTATTTACTGAAGTGAAAGCTATGGTAGTCACTGCCACTACAACAATTCCCACCCTTAAAATTATTTTTTTCATATGTTCTATTTATTTAGAATTATAGTGTAAATCTATAGGGAAAATCTAAAGATGACTTTAAGAAAATCTAAAGCATCCGTTGTATTATAGGTAAAACACTTTTTTCAGCTTTTATTCTTTTGGATCTGTTTCATAATATCACCCATCATTTCTACCTGAATCTGCTGAATATTTAACAATTCCTGTTGCTGATGAATAATAAGATGATCTAATTTTCGTGGAGGATCCGTATTTCTAGTTCAGATTTAAGGTTTATCATATAATCCTGTTTCGCTCTTTCCCGGTCTTTTTCTTCCTGTCTATTTTGACTCATCATAATTACAGGAGCCTGTAGTGCTGCCAAACAGGAAAGAATTAAATTCAGAAGAATAAAGGGATATGGGTCAAAGCCCTGATTAGATAGGAAAACTATATTCGTCGTGATCCATAAAATTATGATGATCGTAAAAAGAATGATAAATCTCCAGCTACCACCAAAACTTGCTATTTTATCAGCTAGTCTTTGTCCGGTTGTAAATTTTAATTCCTCGCTGTATAATGCTTGCTTCGCGCTTATAATTTCGTGATCATTTATAGTTTTTAATACATCTTCTTCAAGAGTTGAGAGCTCTCCAACTTCTTTCAGCATATAGCCGGCAAGATATTTTTCCCTGTAATAATTAAGTTCTGAAATAGCAATATCGTTGTGTATATCAAAATCTGGATAATCCATCTTTATTAAATCAAAAATTGATTTCCTGATGATTTTGGAACTGATTTTTTCAGAAATAGGAAATTCTTTTTGTGAAATAAAACTTACAAAGGTTTTCATGTGCTATTATTTAATAATCATGATCTAAATGACTGTTTTTCTTCTAAAGAAATGTACGATTAGTACAACAGTTGCAATAATTAGTAAACTACCAATGATGTAGTATTCAATCTGCTCAATATGTTTTAAATAGGAAAGAATTATTTCCCCAAATGCCCAACCTATGCTTGTAAAGACTATAGCCCAAATTAGGGTGCTAATAA
>Ga0115561_1002490_pt1 | contig 12323 bp, 10 predicted proteins | sample COGITO_mtgs_1105_4_FD_87201 | JGI IMG/M metagenome (GOLD analysis project Ga0115561, IMG submission 87201) | Pelagic marine microbial communities from North Sea - COGITO_mtgs_110512 | ecosystem: Environmental > Aquatic > Marine > Epipelagic | place: Germany:Helgoland, sampling site Kabeltonne...
AAGGCCCCAGCGCTTTATGGACGTGCGCGAGCAGCTATGAAAATAGTAGCAAGAGACATTCCCCCCCGCACCGCCTGGGCGCTGGAGCAAGCAGGCGTACACCCGCTGCTGGCCCGCCTGTACGCCGCGCGCGGCGTGCAAAGCAAAGACGAGCTGGACGACGGCCTAGCGCGCCTGCTGCCCCCCTCGGGCATGAAAGGCATTGACACCGCCGCGCGGCTACTGGCCGACGCCATGGCGCAGAACCTGCGCCTCATCATCGTGGCCGACTACGACTGCGACGGCGCCACCGCCTGCGCCGTGGGCGTGCGCGGCCTGCGCCTGCTGGGCGCCCAGAACGTGGACTACCTGGTGCCCGACCGCGTGGCCGACGGCTACGGCCTCACCGCATCCATCGCCCGCCGCGTGAAGGAACGCGGTGCCGACGTGCTCATCACCGTGGACAACGGCATTGCCAGCGTGGAAGGCGTGGCCGAGGCCAAGGCGCTGGGCCTGCAAGTGCTCGTCACGGACCACCACCTGCCCGGCCCCGCGCTGCCTGCGGCCGACGCCATCGTCAACCCCAACCAGCCGGGCTGCACGTTTGAGAGCAAGTCCATGGCCGGGGTGGGCGTGATGTTCTACGTGCTACTGGCGCTGCGGGCCGAGCTGCGTGCACGCGGCGTTTTTGATGCCGCCACTCAACCCAAGCTCGACCCGCTGCTCACCCTGGTCGCTCTGGGCACCGTGGCCGACGTCGTGAAGCTCGACGCCAACAACCGCCGCCTGGTGGCCCAGGGCCTCAAGCGCATCCGCGCAGGGCAGATGCCCGCGGGCGTGGCGGCGCTGTTCCACGCGGCAGGCCGCAAGGCCCCTGCCGCCACCACCTTCGACTTTGGCTTTGCCCTGGGCCCGCGCATCAACGCCGCAGGCCGCCTGGCCGACATGACGCTGGGCATTGAATGCCTGCTGACCGACAACGCCGCGCGCGCCGCCGAGCTGGCAGGCATGCTGGACGGTATCAACCGCGAGCGCCGCGAGATCGAGGGCGGCATGCGCGAGCAGGCCATGCTGATGGCCGAGAGCCTATTTGACGAGAGCGAGGAGCCCCCACCCGCCATCAGCGTGTTCGACCCCGACTTTCACGAAGGCGTGGTAGGCATCGTGGCCAGCCGCATCAAGGACAAGCTGCACCGCCCCACCTTTGTGTTTGCGGCCAGCAGTGCGCCGGGCAAAGAGCACGAGCTCAAAGGCTCAGGCCGCTCCATCCCCGGCTTTCACCTGCGCGATGCGCTGGACCTGGTGGCCAAGCGCCACCCCGGCGTCATCCTCAAGTTCGGCGGCCACGCCATGGCGGCGGGCTGCACGGTGGCAGAGGAATCGTTCGACGTGTTTGAGCAGGCCTTTGCCCAGGTGGCGCAGGAGTGGCTGGACGCCGCCACCCTCACCCGCAAGATCGAAACCGACGGGCCGCTGGCCCCTGAATACTGCCGCGCCGACATCGTGGACACCCTGCACCGCGAGGTGTGGGGCCAGGGCTTTTTGCCCCCCACCTTCAGCGAAGAGGTGCAGGTGCTGAGCCAGCGCCTGGTGGGCGAGGCCAAAAACCACCTCTCCATCAAGCTCATTCACCAGGGCAACCCGGTGGACGCCATCTGGTTCGGCCGCACCGAGCCCCTGCCCGCCCGCGTGCTGCTGGCCTTCCGCCTCGATGTGAACGAATGGAAGGGCGAGCGCAAGGTGCAGTTTCTGGTGGAAGGCGCGCAGCTTTAAGCCGCTGCCGCGGGGGCATGGAAGCGTTGCGTGCCCGGCAAAAGCCCTGGCGCCAGCGCAGCCGGGTCGAACCCGTAGAATGAATTCGTGACCTCCTACCTCAACGCTGACCTGCACTGCCACTCTGTCGTCTCGGACGGAACCCTCACGCCCGAAGAACTTGCCGCCCGCGCCAAGGCCAATGGCGTGGAGCTTTGGTCCTTGACCGACCACGACGAAATTGGCGGCCAGCACCGCGCTGCCGCTGCGGCGCGCAGCCAGGGCATGGCCTACCTCACGGGCACCGAAATTTCCGTCACGTTTGCAGGCAACACGGTGCACATCGTGGGCCTGGGTTTCGACCCCGACAACGCGGCGCTGGCACAGGGGCTGGCCGCCACGCGCGGCGGGCGTGGCGAGCGGGCACAAGAAATGGCGGCACAGCTTGCGCAAGTGGGCATCCACGGCGCCTACGAAGGCGCGCTCAAGTTTGTGGGCAACCCCGAGCTGATCTCCCGCACGCACTTTGCGCGGTTTTTGGTAGAGACGCAGGTGTGCCGCGACACGAACGAGGTCTTTCGCAAATACCTCACCGAAGGCAAACCCGGCTACGTGCCCCACCGCTGGGCCACGCTGGGCGATGCCGTGCGCTGGATCACCGAGGCCGGCGGCCTGGCCGTGATTGCCCACCCGGCGCGCTACAAGTTCACCGCCAATGAGGAATACGCCCTGTTCTCTGAATTCAAGGCCCACGGCGGGGCGGGTGTCGAGGTGGTGACGGGCAGCCACACTGCCGCAGAGTACGTAACCTATGCCGCCATGGCCGAAGAGTTTGGGCTGGCAGCCTCGCGCGGCAGCGACTTCCACAGCCCGGACGAGTCCCACACCGACCTGGGCACCCTGCCCTACCTGCCGGGCCACCTCACCCCCATCTGGGAAACGCTGGCCGACCGCGTGCGGCCCGCCACCTGAACCCCTCAACGCAGCAGGCCTTGCCATGGCGCAGTATTTCGAAGTCCACCCCGACAACCCGCAGCCCCGGCTGCTCAAGCAGGCCGCTGCGCTGCTGCAAAAGGGCGGCATCGTGGCCGTGCCCACCGATTCGAGCTATGCCCTGGTCTGCCACCTGGACGACAAGGACGCGGCAGACCGCCTGCGCCGCATTCGCCAGGTGGACGAAAAGCACCACCTCACGCTGCTGTGCCGCGACCTGTCGGAACTGGCCAACTACGCCCGCGTGGACAACCGCCAGTACCGGCTGCTGAAACTGGGCACGCCCGGCCCCTACACCTTCATCCTGGAAGCCACCAAGGAAGTGCCGCGCCGGGTGAGCCACCCGTCTCGCAAAACCATTGGCCTGCGGGTGCCTGACCGCAAGGGCCTGCAACTGCTGCTGGAGTTGCACGGTGCGCCGCTGCTGGCCACCACGTTCATCCCCGCAGGCGAAAGCGAGCCCCTGAACGACCCCGAGGAGATCCGCGAACGCTATGAGAAAGTGCTGGACGCGATCGTGGACGCAGGCGGCTGCCCGCAAGAACCCACCACGGTGGTGGACCTCACGCCCATGGGCACTGGCGGCGACCCAGAGGTTGTGCGCGAGGGGCGCGGTAGCCTGCAGGCCCTGGGGCTTTGAGCCGGCCCTGACCAGCACAGGTCTGAATCGCTCCGCCCCACCCCGCACGCTGTCCGGCCATCTGCGCCATGGCCCCAGGGAGCCCGCCGCTGTCTGAGACAATACGCAGGTGGACACCTCCAATCTCATCCAGACCATCCTCATCTACGCACTGCCCGTGCTGTTCGCCATCACCGTACACGAGGCGGCCCACGGCTATGCGGCCCGCCACTTCGGTGACAACACGGCGTACATGATGGGGCGCATCACGCTCAACCCAGCCAAGCACATCGACCCCGTCGGCACCATCCTGATGCCGCTGTTGCTGTACTTCGCCACGTCAGGCGCCTTCCTGTTCGGCTATGCCAAGCCTGTGCCGGTCAACTTTGGCAATTTGCGCAAACCCAAACAGCAGATGGTGTGGGTGGCGCTGGCCGGGCCTGCGTCCAACTTTGTGCAGGCGGTGGCCTGGGGCGTGGTGCTGATCACCATGGTGGGCATGGGTGTCGATGAGCGCTTCTTCATCGAAATGGCGCGTGCCGGTGTGCAGGTCAATCTGGTCATGTGGGCGTTCAACCTGTTCCCGCTGCCGCCGTTGGACGGCGGGCGCATTCTGGTGGGCCTGCTGCCCTGGAAGCAGGCGCACATGGTGTCGCGCATCGAGCCCTGGGGCTTTTTCATCGTGATGGCACTGGTCATCGCAGGCGTGGTCGGCAGTTTGTGGCTGCGTCCGCTGATGAGCCTGGGCTACAGCACCATCAACCTGCTGCTCACGCCGCTCACCGCCTTGCTGCGCTGAATTCCGCCTTTTTCTCTTCCTCCTGCAGACCTTGTTTCCATGAGCACCACGCGCTTTCTCACCGGCATCACCACCACCGGAACCCCGCACCTGGGCAACTTTGTGGGCTCCATCCGGCCTTCGGTGGCCGCCAGCCTGCGCCCTGGCGTGCAAAGCTTTTATTTCCTGGCCGACTACCACGCACTCATCAAGTGCGAAGACCCGGTGCGCATCCAGCGCTCCACGCTGGAGATTGCTGCCAGCTGGCTGGCCTCCGGGCTCGACCCGGAGAAGGTGACCTTTTACCGCCAGTCCGACATCCCCGAGATTCCCGAGCTGAACTGGATGCTGAGCTGCGTCACGGGCAAAGGGCTGCTCAACCGCGCCCATGCCTACAAAGCATCCCAGGACAAGAACCTGGAAGCCGGGCGCGATGCCGATGACGGCGTGACCGCGGGCCTGTTCATGTACCCCGTGCTCATGGGCGCCGACATTTTGATGTTCAAGGCCCACAAGGTGCCCGTGGGGCGCGACCAGGTGCAGCACATTGAAATGGCGCGCGACATGGCCAGCAGCTTCAACCACCTATATGGCGAGCACTTTGTGCTGCCCGAAGCGGTGATTGATGACAACGTGGCCACCCTGCCGGGGCTGGACGGCCGCAAGATGAGCAAGAGCTACAACAACACCATCCCGCTGTTCTCTTCGCGCGACCAGCTCAAGAAGCTCATCGGCAGCCTGCTCACCGATTCGCGCGCCCCTGGCGAGCCCAAGGACACCGAAGGCTCTGCGCTGTTCCAGATCTACCAGGCCTTTGCCACCCCCGAAGAAACCGAAGCCCTGCGCCGCGCCTATGCCGAGGGTATTGCCTGGGGCGATGCCAAGCAAGTGCTGCTGGAGCGGGTGGACCAGGTCATTGCCCCCATGCGCGAGCAGTACGACACGCTGATCAATAACCCCGCACGCATCGAGCAAACCCTGCTGGCTGGCGCCGAACGGGCGCGCGCCCTGGCCACGCCGTTTATCAAAGAGCTGCGCTCGGCCGTGGGCCTGCGCAGCCTGGCGCAAACCAGCGCGGCCCAAAGCACCAAGGCAGCCAAGGTGGCCCTGCCCTCGTTCAAGCAATACCGCGAGGCCGATGGCAAGTTCTACTTCAAGCTGCTGGCTGCCGATGGTCGCCTGCTGCTGCAAAGCACGGGCTTCGCGGCGCCCAAAGAGGCTGGCCAGGCTATTGCCCAACTGCAAACCCAGGCAGACGCCCTCGCCCAACTGGCGCAGCATCTGGCACCCGTGGAAGGCGTGGACACTGCCGATGTGCAAGCGGCCCTGCAAGCACTGGCCGCTGCCAATAACGGTTGAAGTCCGCCCTATTTCACTATCAAAAACATAGCTGCTGGCGCTTATTTATCAAGCGCTAGCGGCTATTTTCATTAGAAATCACTTATCACAGACATGCAGGCTTGCTGAGCATGCCTCTGCGCCAAGGCAAGCCTCTGTAACCTTGCCGTACACTGGGCCCACTGCTTTGAGGCGCCCATGCAAGCACTCCGCTCCGCTGCTGTTCTGCTGGCTGTAACCACCCTGTTGGCCGGTTGCAGCACCATCACCTCGCCCACGTCTCCTCCTGCCACTGCCAACGACCACCCGCAGGTTGTGGTCAATTCACTGGGCATGCGGCTTGTGGCTATCCCCGCTGGCCGTTTCTGGATGGGCAGCGCTGAACCGGCGCGAGAACTGGCCAAAGCCTACCCCCTGCTGGAAGCGGAACGCTTTGCCGCCCTCAGCGATGAAGCCCCCGTGCATGAGGTGCATATCAGCCGCCCGTTTTACCTGGGCCAGCACGAAGTCACCGTGGGGCAGTTCCGGCGGTTTCTGGCCGAGTCGGGCTACCAGCCGGAATCGGTGTCTGACGGCACCGGCGGCTACGGCTACAACCCGCAATACGACCCAGCCGCCACCCAGCGAGGCGATGCCTTTGAAGGGCGCGACCCTCGCTATTCATGGCGCAACCCAGGCTTTGCACAGGCTGACGACCACCCCGTGGTCAACGTCACCTGGAACGACGCCCAGGCCCTGGCGCAGTGGCTGAGCCAGCGCGAAGGCGTGCGCTACCGCCTGCCCACCGAGGCCGAATGGGAATACGCCTGCCGGGCCCAGACTCGAACACGCTACCCCCACGGGGACGACCCCGCCGCACTCACGCAGTACGCCAATGTGTTCGACCAATCCACAGCGCCGCTGTGGCCCAAGTGGAAGCAACATGCCCTGCCTGGCAACGACGGCTACGTTTTCACGGCGCCCGTGGGCAGCTACCCACCCAACGCCTGGGGCCTGCACGACATGCAGGGCAATGTATGGGAATGGGTGTCCGACTGGCACGACGAGGGCTATTACGCCCAATCCCCCACTACCGATCCGCAAGGACCCGAAACAGGCTCCGTGCGCGTGCGCCGTGGCGGCTCGTGGCACACCTGGGCCTTTTATGCACGCTGCAGCTACCGCAACTGGAACAGCCCCCAAACCCGCTACACGCTGGTAGGCATGCGCCTGCTGCGCGAGTGGGGCCCAGCGGCAACCAAGCCGGACTGAGCCCTGGATTGCGCCCGGCTGGATTCACGCTTCACCAATCCAACCCCAGCATCAAAACATCAACAAACGTCAACTAGACCTGCCAACGGGCTCAGGCTCGCGCCCAAGCCGGGCACCCCTCGGGAATAATGGTCCATGGACAAAGCCGTAGGGAGAAACATGCGCATAGCCGCGTTAGACGACGATGCGCTTCAGCTCGATCTTTTCAAACAGGCCCTGCACGCCATGGGCCACACCTGCCACACCTACCTGACCGGAGCGCAGTTGCTGCACAGCTTGCAGAGCGAGCGCTTCGACCTGCTCATCGTGGACTGGCATTTGCCGGACACAACAGGGCCGGAGGTGGTGCGCTGGGTGCGCCAGCATGTGGGGCTGGAAATGCCCATTCTGTTCGCGCCCCACAGGCAGGAAGAGCGCGACATCGTGGAGGGCCTGTGTTGCGGGGCCGATGACTTCATGACCAAACCCGTGCGCATAGGCGAGTTGCGGGCACGGGTGGCCGCCCTGCTGCGGCGCTCTTACACAGACAAGCCCGAAGAGGTGCTGGAGTTTGGGAGATATCGGTTTCTGCCAGAGTCACGCTCTCTCGAAATCGATGGCGCGCCGGTGGAGCTGAAAAACCGCGAATACGAGCTGGCCCTGTTCCTGTTCCAGAACATGGGGGCAGTTGCTCACGCGGGATCATTTGAAGGAAGTGATCTGGGGCCAGGTGCCGGATGTGATGTCCCGCTCGCTGGACACCCACATCTCCCGCCTGCGTGTTCTGCTGGACCTGCGCCCCGCCAATGGTTTCATCGTGACCTCGGTGTACGGCGTGGGCTACCGGTTTGAAACCACGGACCAGGTACAGCCCGCCTGACCATTGGCGCTGCACAAGTTGCCGCTTCGCGCCTGAATATGGGCGCGGCGCAATGGCCGCCAACCACAGTTTTTTAGTGCCGGCCTCAGGGTCGCGCACTCAGCAACCACTGCATGGGCAACTGCTCGCCCTGCACCCAAGGAGTTCTTGTGTCGATCACACCGCCTTATCTCCGAATGCCTTTGTCTGCAGCACTGCTGGCTGCTGGCGCAGTCTTGATGACATCGCTCGCCCCGGGCGCCTGGGCCGCAGACCAAAAGGACGAAACGCCTCACGTTGTGCAAGCGGGCGATACGCTGGAAGGCCTGTCCCAAAGCTACTTTGGCACGCCCCGCCTGTGGCACCAGCTGCAAGCGCGCAACAAAGTCAAAGACCCGCGCCAGTTGCAGCCGGGCTCGGTGGTGTGGATTCCCGTGGGCTTGCTGCCCGCTGAGTCCGCCCAGGTGGAATTCGTTCACGGTGATGTCAAGGTGCATACCGCAGAACCGGGAGCCTCCACAAACCCCGCAGCAGCGGCGAACCCACCAGTTGCTGCCGGCACGATGCTGGCCGAAGGCACCAGGCTGCAAGTAGGCCCCAACGGATTTGTGACCGTGCGGCTGGCAGACGGCTCCATCGTCAAGGTCAGCGCCCAGTCAGATGTCCAACTGCGCCAGCTGCGCAGGCGCGGCAGGGCGGGGTCTGTGCAGTCGGTGGTGGAGATTCAACGCGGCAGTGTCGAGTCCAGCGTTGCGCCCAGCACCGATGCCTCACGCCGCTTTGAGGTGCGCACCCCGCGCGCCGTAACCAGCGTGCGCGGTACCCGGTTTGGCGTGGCCCTGAGCGAGTCGGGCGACACCACGGCCGCCGTACTGCCAGGTGCCGTGGCGGTGCAATCACGCACGGCAGACAACCCTGCCCCGCATACCGCCACAGCGACGGTGCTGCAACCCGGCCAAGGGCTGGCGGTGCAAGCCGATGGCACCGTGGGCAGCCCGCGAAGCCTGCTGCCCGCGCCCGACCTGCCCTCGCTGCCGGCTGCGGTGCATGACCTTGGGCTGCTGGCGCTGAACGTGCCAGCCCAGGCAGGCGCCAGTGTGTACCAGGCCATCGTGGCGCGTGATGCCGAATTGACGCAGGTGCTTCGTTCAGGCACGTTTGCCAATGGGCAGTTGCGCTGGAAGGGGCTGAACGATGGGCAATATTTCATCTCGGTGCGCGCTATCGACGCGGCGGGGATTGCCGGGTTGCCCACCCAGCCACTCACCGTCAAGACCCAGCCAGTACCGCCCCGGTACCAAAAACCTGCGCCCGACGCGGTGGTTTCCAACGCAGGCGGGCAGTTGCTGTGCACCCAGGTGGCTGGTGTGCGGTGGTACCGCATCCAGGTGGCGACCCAAGCGGATTTCAACGCCCCGGTGCTCGATGAAAGCCGACTGGACAGCTGCACGCTGTCCGTCGCCCACCTGCCCGTGGGCCGTTACTTCTGGCGCGCAGCCAGTGTGCGCGAACTGCCGGGGGGCGGGGTAGACCAAGGCCCGTATGCAGCACCGCAGCCCTTCAAGCTGGTGCAACAACCACCGGCCCTGTCGGCACAAGCCCTGCAAGCCGACGATGGGGGCACCACGGTGAGCCTGCGCTGGCCAGGGCAAGCAGGCCAGCGCTACCGCCTGCAACTGGCCAGGGAGATGCGCTTTGAAAAGCCTGTGCTGGACACCCTTCTGGACGAGCCCCAATGGGCGACCTCTGACTTGGCGGCGGGCACGTATTTCTTGAGGGTGCAGGTGCTGGATCCCTCGGGCCTGCAGGGTGATTTTTCGCCACCGCGCTCCATCCGGGTGGGCACGGGCTTCAGCACCGGCTGGGGACTGCCCGTATCTGACTCCAGCGGCGAGCCCGTGCGGCGCCCCTGACCCCACCACCCCGCCCAGGACAGCTGCATGCCCAAAGCCGCACGCACCCGCGCGCACCAGCGGCGCCTCGAATGGGCACTGCTGGCGCTGGCATTGCTCTGCCTGGTTGCCTGGCTCAGCCCACCGCAACAGATGGCGGGTCCGAATCATCTGGTCCAAGACCTGGGGCTGCGCTCACTGGCCCGTCCGCCCCATCCAGACCTCGTGGTCATCGCGGTGGATGACCGCAGCATCACATCGATTGGTCGCTGGCCCTGGCGACGTGCGCTGCATGCGCAGTTGGTAGACGTGGTGACCGCCCAGAATCCCAAAGCCATTGGGCTCGACATCCTCTTCAGCGAGCCCGACTTGGACTACCCGCTGGACGATGCCCTGCTGGCCCAGGCCCTGGCCCGCAGCCAACGGGTGGTGCTGCCCGTGTTGCAACGCAATCAGGCGGGGTTGATGGAAGCCACTTCTGAACTGCCGCTGGACGTCTTTGCCGACGCAGCTGCCGCGCTGGGCCACGTGCATGTCGCGCCCGATGGCGATGGGGTGGTGCGCGGTTTGTACCTGCAGGAGGGCCCGGCAAGCGCACCCTGGAACCACTTCAGTCTGGCGCTGCAATGTGTGGCGCAGAACGCGGCGGCCCGGTGCAAAAAATCACCCCCAACCAATAGCACGCCAGTCACTCCTCCCCACTGGACAAGCGGCAGCCCGAGCTGATCGCCTACGCAGGAGGGCCAGGCCACTACCCCACCTACTCCTACATCGATGTATTGCGGGGGCAGGTACCTCCCAACGCATTCCAGGGCAAATATGTGCTGGTCGGGGCTGTGGCATCCGGCTTGGGGGATACCTTTGCCACCCCCGTCAGCAGTGGTGCACGCCTGATGCCAGGGGTGGAAGTCGTGGCTCATATTCTTAACAGCCATTTGTCCGGCATCCGCCTCAAAGCCGCGCCTGCAGCGGCCAACATTGCATTCAACCTGCTGCCCGTGGCAGTCGCCTTGCTCACTCTGCTGTTTGCCGGGCCGCTGACGGCCTTGCTCGCCAGCTTTGGGTTGGGCCTTGGCACTTTGCTGATGTCGATGGCGCTCATGCGCTGGACGGGGTGGCACTTTGCCCCTGCCGCAGCGCTGCTCGGCCTGGTGCTGGCCTACCCCCTGTGGAGCTGGCGCAGGCTCAGCGCTGCCGCCCATTTTTTGCGCACGGAAATGGAACATCTGCGCAGCGAAGGCCTGCCCTTGCGCAATAGCCCATGGGCACGGCGCGGCGACTTCCTGGAAAGGCGCATCAACGCGGTGGAAGCAGCCTCGCGCCAACTGCGGGATCTGCACCAGTTTGTGACCAACAGCCTGCAGCAACTGCCAGCACCGAACTTTGTCTGTGATGCGCAGGGCCGCATCCTCCTTGCCAATGTCGCTGCCCAGCGCCATGTGGGGTTGGGCCCTTTTGAGCCGCAATCTGCGCTGCAAGGCAAATCCATCTTCCAGGTGCTGCAGGACTTGCAAGATGCCCACACCCTGCAACCGCTGTTGAGCCCCGATAAGCTCTTGGCCGGGGAGATTCCCGCCCAAAGCGAAGGGCACGATGCGAAAGGGCGCAGCCTGCTCATGCTGTGCAAGCCCTTCACCGAGTTTGCTAACGTGGGCTGGCTCATCACCTTGGTAGACATGACGGAGATACGCCGGGCGCTGCAACAACGCGACCAGGCTCTGCACTTCATCTCGCACGACATCCGCGCGCCCAATGCGTCCATCCTTACGCTGCTGGAGATGCAACGCAACAGCATGGAGCCCCTGCAGGCCGACGAGCTTCTCAAGCGCATCGAAAAATACGCCCAAGCGTCGCTCAGCATGGCCGAGAGCTTTGTGCGACTGGCCAGCGCCCAAAGCAACGAATACCGCGTAGCGCCGCTGGACCTGGCATCCGTGCTGCAGGACGCCGTGGACGACGCCTGGACCCAGGCCAGCAACCAGGAGGTGAGTGTCACTATCCTCCAGATTCCACATTCAGCACCCTGTGTGGGCGACCGCCCCTTGCTGGCACGGGCCATGGCCAACGTGCTCAACAACGCCATCAAATACAGCCCTGCCCGAGGTACGGTGCGGTGCAGCCTGTACGCGAGAGGCACCAACTGGATCATCAGCGTTCGCGACGAAGGCCCGGGCATCGACCCCGCCCAGCAAGACCGACTGTTCAAACCCTTCTCTCGCCTTCATGACCAGACCCACCCCAACATTTCTGGAGTGGGCCTGGGCCTTGCGTTGGTGCACACCGTGGTCAAACGCCACGGCGGCTCACTGGAGCTGGAAAGTGCAGTGGGCCAGGGCGCTGAATTCAGGCTGGTGCTGCCCGCCTCTGCCAGCGATTGATCACAAGGCGCGGCTATGCGCCAAAGCCCGTGGTGGCCTGAACGTGCCCATCGTCAAACTGCAACACCCGCTCGGGCCAGCGCAGTGCAGCCAGCTTGAAATCGTGGCCCACCACGGCTCCTGACTTGCGCTCCAACCAGCGCCCGCCCGCTGAAAAATCCACGCAGAACACATTGCCCCGCTGGCCGTGCCAAGCGAACGGGTGGGTGCTGGCAAACAGGTCCGCATCGCCCTTACCCACCGCCCCCCGGTCGATCTTGTGGACCCGCCGCCAGTAGTGGCCAACGACCACCGGCGTTGCTTCTGTGTAGGCATCCCACCACGGCATGCGCTGTGCAAAGCGCCACTTGCCGCCCGAGAAAAACGGCACCGAGCCCTTTTGGGCTCTTCTAGCGAATGCTAGTGTGGTGTCTCAAAAGTAATCATCAAATAATGGTACTCGCTGCCCGCGCCACAGATGCCAAGATGGTGTCCGCACTTTTATGCCACACGAACGGCTTGGGAT
>Ga0115561_1002511_pt1 | contig 12261 bp, 10 predicted proteins | sample COGITO_mtgs_1105_4_FD_87201 | JGI IMG/M metagenome (GOLD analysis project Ga0115561, IMG submission 87201) | Pelagic marine microbial communities from North Sea - COGITO_mtgs_110512 | ecosystem: Environmental > Aquatic > Marine > Epipelagic | place: Germany:Helgoland, sampling site Kabeltonne...
ATGTTGCTTGCCAATACTTGTGCAGCAAACTTTGCGCTAAAACAAGAGCTGCCAGTTTTGTATCGTAACCATGACAAGCCTGACGGCGAAAAATCGATGCGTATTCACGAATATGCGAAGAATTTTGGCCTAAGTTTCCCTGAAGAGAGTCCGACGCAAGCCGACTATCAGCGTATTATTGAAGCAACAAAAGATCGTCCAGATGCTATCAGTATCCATAGTATGCTGCTGCGTTCGATGATGCAGGCTAACTATGCACCTGATAACATCGGTCACTTTGGTTTAGCATACGATGAATATAGCCACTTTACCTCGCCTATTCGTCGTTATCCTGACCTGATGCTACATCGTGCGATTAAAGCAGAGGTAACCAATAGTAAGCAGCCCGTTATGGACTTCTCACTTGATGGTGCAGGTACACAAACCTCAGATACCGAACGCCGTGCTGAAAAAGCATCGCGCTATGTAGAGTCTTGGCTTAAGTGTCATTATATGAAAGATCACGTCGGTGAAGAGTTTAATGGCGTAGTCACAACCGTAACGAGCTTTGGATTATTTGTGACATTAACTGACCTATATATTGATGGTCTGGTCCATATCTCAAACGTCGGTGACGACTTCTTTGTCTATGATGAGCAGCAGCAGCAGCTCATTGGTAAAGACAAAGGGACTTTGTTTGGACTTGGCGATTCGGTTAAAGTACAAGTCGCTGGTGTGAATATGGATCTACTTCAGATTGATTTTGATTTGAAAGAAAAGTTACAAGCTAGCGAGATGAACCAAACAAAGAAAGATCAGAATAAAAAAAGCCCTGCTAAGAAAAGTAATAGCCGAGGTAATAAAGGTTCAAGTAAAAAGAACTGAGTTTGGATGAAATTTTAAAAGTAATAAAAAAGGCTAAAGTTATCTTTAGCCCTTTTTTATGTTTATGTCCTGAAACAAACTTATGAAAAAAATTTTATTCTTGCGGACTACTATTGTCTAATAAATCAGTTTCATCAGAGCTCTCAGCAATTTCTTGTTCAACTTTTTCCATCAACTTATCATCAGGACGGGCATCAAGCACCTCGTCAGCATTACGTCCTTGCAAAATATATTTAGCACGCGCCTTTGCTCGTTTTTTGTCTTTATCATCGCTGCTGTCTTCAATAGAAGTGTTAATCGTAGACTCAGGCGTAGTGGGTGTAATAGTCATATCAGAACTGATATCAGTAGCACCTTTGATACTCTGTGTATGTTCAAAGGCTTTTTCTAGTTTATCATTAAAACGTAGACGGTAAATAGGTTCAGGTAAGCTAAAACCTTCATTTTCTAAAGCATGCTTGGTTTCTCGGATAGCAATACTGCGTGCTTTAAAAAAGTCAGTTTCGGATTGATCAACCCATACTTGGAACTCAAGGATAATGTTGGAATCACCGACATTGGTAATGATAGCGATAGACTTAGGCTTGTCCAATACAAAATCTAAGACCTTTATCGCATCAAGTCCGACTTTAATTGCAGCCAATGGATCATCGTTGGCATCAACGCCAAGCTCAAAGGTAAAACGGCGCTCGGGGTTCTTAGTGTAATTTAGAATGGTACCTTTAAACACTTCAGCATTAGGAATACGCAGCTGATTGCCATCTAAAGTCATTAAAATGGTTGCTCTGGAGGTAAGACGTACGACGATGCCTTCTTGTCCATTAATGACAATTTGATCACGAGCACGAAATGGCTGACGAATACTAAGCATTAGGGAGGCAATATAGTTTTCAATAGTATCTTTGACCGCAAAACCCACGGCAATACCGATGACCCCTGCGCCGCCAAGTAGCGTACCTAAGATGGTTTCTGCACCAATCAGACTTAACGCTAAGATTAAGCCAAAAACAATAAAGATCACTTTAACCGTCTGTGATAGTAACTCAGCGACAAATGGATTAGGGGTTAAACGCATCCACATTTTTTGCCGCTTAGCCAACCAACTACCAAACCATGCTACTATTCCAAAGACCACAATACCAACAAACAACAACGGTAGCGCTTTAATCAGCGTTTTGGCTTGAGCTTTGAGTCCTTGATATACGGTAGTGACATTATCCTGTACATCAAGCGTACGATCGATTTGGTCGTCTACAGTAACAACATCGGTCAAACGATTGGTAAGATTAATCGCTTGTTGGGCTTTTTTCTCATTAGGGGTCTCACCTGTTAAAGTAACGACACCTTGAGTGACGCTGACGTTAACGGCTTGCAATCCTTCAATCTCAGAAAAGATACCATTGATGCGTTTTCGAATATCATTGTCTTTTTGTGGGGTAGGTGTGGTTTCAATTTGAGCATTATTAGTGCTCTCACCACTGATAACCGGTGGTGGCTCTATCGGTGATGGCGCAGTGGGCAATGTACTACCACTATCTTCTGTAGTCTCTAAAGTTCCACTTTCTGCGTTAGGCTCTGTGGCCGATTCTTCTACTTCTATATTTGACGATGTACTGTCATCTACATTCGGTGCTGCAATAGTTGCCAATTCTTCACTAGCCGCATAAGCAGGTAAACTATAAAAGATGCCTATGAGCAATAACAGCCGACCTAGAGCTTGCAATCGTCTGCTTATAGATAAGTGGTCAAAATTAGCTGACATAAGCATCCTTTATTATTAATTCTATTGATGGCTATCCTACGATATAGATACAATATATAAGCATAGATAGTAGATAGCCACATTGATAATAATTAGCTGTCTAAATAACTTTGCGCTTCGCCAAGATCCAGCGTACCCTCGTAAATGGCACGTCCTGTAATGATACCTTCAATACAATCACCATAAGGCTTTAAAAGCTCGATATCTTGCATATCAGTCACGCCGCCTGATGCTATGACAGGCAAACCGCCTTCACGCGCAAGATTGACCGTTTGCTCGACATTGACGCCTTGCATCATACCATCACGAGCGATATCGGTATAAACGATGGACGATACACCCACATCGGCAAAGCGGCGGGCAAGCTCGGTCGCTTCGGTGTCCGTGACATTCGCCCAGCCATGGGTGGCCACCATACCGTCTTTAGCATCAATACCGACGATGATGTGTCCGGCAAACTCACGACAAGCCTCAGTGACAAAATTAGGATCTTCAACCGCTTTGGTACCGATAATAATATATGTGAGACCTGCTGTAATATATTGCTCAATGGTGCTCATATTACGCACGCCGCCGCCCAATTGAATAGGCAGGTTTGGATAGGCTTTAGCGATATCGTGAACCACACTCTTGTGCACGGGCACACCATCGAACGCACCATTAAGATCAACCAAATGCAGACGCCTAGCCCCTTCTTTTACCCACCGACCTGCTACAGCGACAGGATCATCGGAGAATACAGTATTATCCTCCATACGACCTTGTTTTAAACGTACACATTTGCCATCTTTTAGATCAATAGCGGGGATAATTACAGGCGCAGCACACATATAGCACTCCTTAAAAAACGTTTTATGAATAGCGAAAGTAAAACAGAAATATCATTAATTAAAAAATATGAAGAACATACTACAAAGTATGCACTTAACTAAATATTTGCATTAAGAACAACTTAAGTTTATATTTTGAACATAAGATCATTATGTTTATATAAGCAGCTTCGATGATTGATAACTATAAGTTTTAACTGCTAAGTTAGGTACTACAATTAGATAAATTCAATTACTAACTGGCAATTTTAGGTTAATTTAGCGTATAATCCTAGGTAAATTTGTATTTGTTTCTATATCTTAGCGATGCATATTAAGCTTTCATCTAGATTGAGTATGTTTAGCGATAATAGTGCTCAGTTATAAAGATATGACAAAACACAGACAACAGGACGGTAGAACATGGACCGTAACCCTTGTCTATTATTTTGACAGACTTATTATCAGTAGATAAATGGGTATGATTTAAAATCATATTCTAATCAGTTAATCGGTTTGTTTTTAGTCAACTTATCATATATTGCGTCTGACAGTTTTTAACTGTCTTATAATTCAATCACATGATACTAGTACGACAATGTTATAAATTTCAATAAAACGTATTGTAGGCTTATTTATGACTCTAAGCGTTCTCTCATAAGCAGTTAGCTTTGGAGGTTCACTTTGGTTTGGTAAGCTTATTATGCATCTTGGTAGCCGGTCGCCACTTTGGTAATTCGAATAAGACGTTAACGTGTTGTTAAGGAGTCTAAGGTCAGCGTTAATACTCTTACTTGCAGTAATACTTAAGCGTTATGTTTGAGGCACTTAATCACAGTTTTGCTATAGGCTGCTGCTGATTGATGGTCTCTCTTAATGCTTTTAGAATACTGCTATCGTACCAAACAGGACGTCTGGTATCGTTTTAGACTATGGACTAAGTTTTCGCTTATGATTACCATCAAGAAAGGTTTGGATTTGCCCATCACAGGTGAGCCCTCCCGCGAGATATCAGAGCACAGACCAGCACATGTGGCACTTATTGGTTACGACTACGTAGGCATGAAGCCTACAATGAACGTTACAGAAGGTGACGTTGTAGCTAAAGGTCAACCTGTTTTTGAAGATAAAAAACGAGTTGGTGTTATATACACGGCCCCTGCTGCTGGTAAAGTTATTGCCATTAAACGTGGCGAGCGTCGTGTCTTTGAAAGTCTTGTCATTGAGGTTGACCCAAACGGTGAAGAAGTAGAGTTTCAGCGCTATGACTCCCAGCAACTTGCTGACTTAGACTCTGAAGCTGTTGAAACCCAATTGCTTGCGTCTGGTGAATGGACTGCATTTCGCACACGTCCTTATAGCCGTGCTCCTGATATCGGTGCGCGTCCACACGCTATCTTTGTTACCGCGATGGATACCAATCCATTAGCTTTTGATCCAATGTTATTGATCAATGAGCAGATGCAAGCATTTAATGATGGACTGGCTGTATTGTCTACACTCAGTCCAAAAACCTTTGTCTGTCATCATGGTGATGCTAAGCTGCCACCAGTTACAAAGACTGCGGCTAATAATGTCACTGAATATCATGGCTTTGCAGGCAAGCATCCTGCTGGTCTTGCTGGTACGCATATTCACTTTTTGCACCCAATCAGCCGTGGCGTAACTGTGTGGACAATTGGTTATCAAGACGTGATTGCCATTGGTAAACTCTTTACGACTGGTCGCCTATATACGCGTCGTCTGTTAAGCCTTGCAGGTCCTGCAGTTAAAGACCCGCATTTGGTGGCGACTGAGCGCGGTGCTGATATGACGGCATTGACAAAAGGTCAATTGATCGCAGGCGAAAATCGTATTATTTCAGGATCGGTACTTTCTGGACGTAAATTGTTTGATAATGTGGCTTATCTTGGTCGCTTTCACAATCAAGTCAGTGCATTATCTGAAGGCCGTGAGCGACCAGCATTTCACTTCTTTAGTCCAGGTAAAAACCGCTTCTCTAAGCTGCCCATTTATATCTCACAGTTTTTTGGTGGCAAAAAGTATAACTTTACTACCACCAGTAATGGCTCGCCGCGAGCGATGGTACCTATTGGGGTCTATGAAGAGGTCATGCCACAAGACTACTTGCCAACACAGTTGTTACGCGCTTTGATCGTTGAAGACATTGTCTCTGCAGTTGATTTGGGCGTGCTTGAACTGGATGAAGAAGATGTCGCATTATGCACCTTCGTATCCCCTGGCAAATATGAATTTGGTGATATCTTGCGTGACAACTTAACGCGCATTGAGCTGGAGGGCTAACCACGATGAAATTTTTACACAATATGTTCGATCGTATGGAGCCGTCTTTTACCAAAGGTGGCAAACACGAGAAGTATTACGCCATTTTTGAGATGTTTGATACGTTTTTACGTCAGCCAGGTACGACGACTTATGCTTCATCACATGTACGTGACGGTATCGATCTAAAACGCATTATGATTACCGTATGGATGTGTACGTTCCCAGCGATGTTTTGGGGTATGTACAACGTCGGTCATCAAGCATTAACTGCTATCGCTCAGCTTGGTTTGCAGCCTGAGGGCTGGCGTACAGTTATCACTAGTATGGCAGGCTACAATCCAGATAGTATCTGGGCGAGCTTCGTCTACGGGGCGATGCAATTCTTACCTATTTACCTAGTCACTTTCGCTGTCGGTATTCTTTGTGAGATTATCTTTGCGGTGGTTCGTGGGCATGAAGTAAACGAAGGTTTCTTTGTGACCTCGGTACTTTATGCACTGATTTTGCCACCAGATACTCCATTATGGCAAGTTGCTTTAGGCATCATCTTCGGTGTCGTCGTTGCGAAAGAAGTATTCGGTGGTACTGGTAAAAACTTCCTTAACCCTGCCTTATCAGGTCGTGCATTCCTATACTTTGCTTACCCAGCATATATGTCTGGTGACTCTGTATGGACAGCGGTTGATGGTTTTTCAGGTGCAACTCCACTTGGCCTTGCGGCACTTGGTGTGACTCCTCAGGACTTCGTTGATGTCTATGGTAACGCAATCACTTGGAATGATGCGTTCTTAGGCAACATACAAGGCAGTATCGGTGAAGTATCGACTCTAGCTATCCTAATGGGTGCAGCAGTCCTACTGTGGACGCGCATTGCATCATGGCGCATCATGGCAGGCTGTGTGGTTGGTCTTATTGCAACGTCTCTTGTCTTTAATATGATTGGCTCTGAAGATAACTTGATGATGAACTTGCCATTTTATTGGCATCTAGTTATTGGTGGCTTCGCATTCGGCGCGGTCTTTATGGCAACAGATCCAGTCTCAGCTGCGCATACTAATAAAGGCCGCTGGGCTTTTGGTATCTTAATTGGGTTTATGACTGTATTGATTCGAGTAATCAACCCAGCCTTCCCAGAAGGTATTATGCTTGCCATTCTATTTGCTAACTTATTTGCTCCATTGTTTGATTATTTTGTGACTCAAGCGAATATCAAACGCCAAACAGCACGGAGGGTTCGCTATGTCCAAGCCCAAAAGTAATAATGCAAAAACCATCAGCGTGGCATTGACGCTATGCTTGGTGTGTTCAGTATTGGTTTCAGCTGTTGCTGTTGGCCTTAAGCCAGCTCAAGTTGAAAACGCACGCTTAGACCGTAACAAAAACATCCTCGTAGCAGCGGGTATGTACAATGCTGAATCTGACACTGCTGCAGACGTTGCTCAACGCTTTAAAGATTTTGAAGTTGAGATCGTCGACTTGAATGAAGGCACCTATCTTGATGATGAAGCTTTAAAGGTAGCTGGTATCCCTGATCGCAATGCTTATGACGCCAGTCAAGCGACTAAGAATCAAGCATTGAGTGAAGACTTAGGTAGCAACGATCCTGCTGGTATCGGTCGTAAGCCCAAATATGCAAAAGTCTATGTTAAAAATGATGACGCCGGTCAACCTGAGATGGTGGTTTTACCGATTCAAGGTTATGGATTATGGGGCACTATCTACGGTTTCTTAACGCTTGAAAGTGACATGAATACTATTAAAGGTATTAGCTTTTATGAGCACAAAGAGACCCCAGGTCTTGGCGCTCGTATCGAAGAGCCAGAGTGGCGCGCAAAGTGGAGCGGTATCCATTCTTATGATGAAAATGGTGATGTTGCTACTGGTGTGACCAAAGCTGGTAACCCAAAAGAAAACTGGGTCGATGGTATCAGTGGTGCGACGCTTACTGGTCGCGGTGTAAGCAATATGATTCAGTTTTGGTTGGGTGAGCAAGGCTATAAACCTTACTTAGACGCGCTACGTGAAGAGAGCGGTAAAACGATTGATAATGCTGATACACAGGCTAGTCAGTCAAAACAACCAAATAATCAGACAGCTCAACCTACAACCGAACTGGCAGCATTGCAACCAGTAGCAAACGGCAAGGAGGCATAACATGGCTGACACAAAAAGTATTTTAACCTCGCCTATTTTTGATAATAACCCTATCGCCTTACAGATATTAGGTATCTGCTCAGCGTTAGCGGTAACGACGAGTATGTCTAACGCCTTGGTAATGTGTGTGGCATTGACATTGGTAACCGCTTTTTCTAGTTTCTTTATTTCAATTATTCGTAAGCAAATCCCATCAAGTATTCGTATTATTGTACAGATGACGATTATTGCTTCGTTAGTTATTTTGGTCGATCAGGTACTAAAAGCCGTTGCTTATGATGTGAGTAAAGGCTTATCAGTATTCGTTGGTTTGATTATTACCAACTGTATTGTTATGGGCCGTGCTGAAGCATTTGCTATGAGCAACCCACCAGTACCAAGCTTTTTAGATGGTATTGGTAATGGTCTTGGTTACTCTGCAGTGTTACTGTTCGTTGCAACTATTCGTGAATTGCTAGGTTCAGGTACATGGTTTGGTATCACTATCTTACAACCAGTCACTGATGGCGGTTGGTATCTACCAAATGGTCTATTGTTGTTGCCACCATCAGCGTTCTTCATTATTGGTTTATTTATCGCCATTGTTCGTATTTGGAAGCCAGAACAAATTGAAGAAGCTGAATTTGTAATGAAGCCGCAGTCTAAAGGCATGGCACATGGAGGCGGTCACTAATGGGACATTATATTAGTTTATTTATAACTTCAGTCTTTATTGAGAATATGGCACTTGCCTATTTCTTAGGCATGTGTACCTTTTTGGCAGTATCCAAAAAAGTTTCAACTGCAATAGGTCTTGGGGTTGCTGTTATTGTCGTAATGGCAATTACTGTGCCACTCAACAACCTTTTGTTCCAGTTTATCCTAAAAAATGGTGCGCTGGCATGGGCAGGTTTTCCTAATATCGACCTTAGCTTCCTAGGTCTACTAAGCTATATCGGTCTTATTGCTGCGACTGTACAGATTCTAGAGATGTTTTTGGACAAGTTTGTTCCAGCTTTGTATAACGCGCTTGGCGTATTCTTACCGCTAATTACGGTAAACTGTGCGATCTTAGGTGGCGTCTTATTCATGGTTGAGCGTGACTATAACTTTAGCGAGTCAGTGGTATACGGCGTTGGTGCAGGTTTTGGTTGGGCAGTTGCGATCACTGCGTTAGCAGGTATTCGCGAAAAGCTTAAGTATTCAGATATTCCAGGACCGCTACGTGGTCTTGGCATTACCTTTATTACGGTTGGCCTTATGTCTCTCGGCTTTATGTCGTTCGGTGGCATGTCCATTTAAACCGCTAAGCTTAGACACCTATTTAGCGATTTGACATATTTAATTCATTTATTCGGTAGGCGTTCGGGTACAGTAGTAAGTTTATGCGCCCGCACCCCTACCCCATAGATTAAGGATACATATCATGGATTATGCTACGGCGATTGGTGGCGTTGCTATGTTTACCTTGATCATCATGGGTCTTGTTGCCATTATTTTGGCAGCACGCTCAAGACTGGTCAGTTCAGGCGACGTTACTATTCATATCAATGATAATCCCGATAATGATGTGGTGACTCCAGCAGGCGGAAAACTACTGCAAACCCTTGCTAGTGAAGCTATATTTTTATCTTCTGCATGTGGTGGTGGTGGTACGTGTGCTCAATGTCGCTGCCGTGTTATTGAAGGTGGCGGTTCTATCCTGCCCACCGAAGAAGGCTATTTTACTCAAGGCGAAATCCGCAATCACATGCGCTTGGCTTGTCAGGTATCTGTCAAGCAGGACATGGAAATAGAGATTGACCCTGAGTTTTTTGATGTGCAAAAATGGGAATGTGAAGTTGTCTCTAATGAGAACGTTGCAACCTTTATTAAAGAGCTGGTACTTAAAATTCCAGAAGGCGAAGAAGTTAACTTCCGTGCTGGTGGTTATGTACAGTTGGAAGCGCCTCCGCATGAAGTGCATTATAAAGATTTCGATGTTGCAGAAGAATACAGAGAAGATTGGGAAAAGTTTGGCATTTTCAAGTATGTCTCAAAAGTTGATGAGCCTGTTATCCGTGCTTATTCGATGGCCAACTACCCTGACGAAAAAGGTATTATTAAGTTCAATATCCGTATCGCAAGTCCACCACCACGTGGTCCAGATAGTATACCACCAGGCAAAATGTCTTCTTGGACGTTTAGTCTAAAACCTGGCGATAAAGTGACCGTATCAGGACCTTACGGTGAGTTTTTTGCCAAAGATACTGAAGCTGAAATGATCTTTGTTGGGGGCGGTGCTGGTATGGCACCAATGCGCTCACATATTTTTGATCAGCTTAAACGTTTGAACTCTGATCGTAAGATCAGCTTTTGGTACGGTGCACGTTCTATTCGCGAGATGTTCTACGTCGAAGATTATGATCAACTAGAAGAAGAGTTCGATAACTTTGAATGGCATGTTGCCTTGTCGGATCCTCTTCCTGAAGATAACTGGGATGGCTATACAGGCTTTATCCATAATGTCTTACTAGAAGAGTATCTAAAAGACCATCCAAATCCAGAAGATTGTGAGTATTATATGTGTGGGCCACCTATGATGAACGCGGCGGTTATCGACATGCTACACAGTCTTGGCGTTGAAGATGAAAACATCATGCTTGATGATTTCGGTGGTTAGTTTGGCTGACAGCTCTAGTTAGTTGAGCAAATAGTTTTTTATTTCGACCGATACTTATTTTAACGGTCAACATGAAAGATATAAAAAAGAGCGTCAACAGTGGCGCTCTTTTTTTTAATCCATTTTTGCTGTTGGACAAATTTACAATGTTTAATAAAAATAAACCTCAAACGCGTTTTTTTGCTATTAAGTCTCGAAATAGAAAAAAGACGGCAGGTGACACTATATTATTTACAGTATCAGCACTTAGCTTAGCTGGTTTAACCGCTTGTCAACAGTCCCCTGATTATAATTACTTAATCGGTGAAACGATGGGTACCAGCTATCATATCAGTTATCAATTACCTGAAAATGTAACTGAGGCAGACGTTCAAACTGCAATTGATGAGCGTTTACAGCAGATTAACGATAGTATGTCGACCTATCAAAGTGATTCTACTATTTCCAAGTTTAATCAGTTAGGACAAAACACACCTATTACGATTGACTCTGATTTTAGTCACGTACTCGATATCTCAAGACAAGTCTATGCACAGTCTGGCGGAGCCTTTGATCCGACTGTTATACCGCTTATTAATACTTGGGGGTTTGGTAGTACCATGACTGTGGAGCGCTTACAGAGTCCACCAAGTGCAGCTGAGATTGCGCAAGCACGGGCATTAGTAGATTTTGATAGCGTCGTAAAGCAAGACCAAACTCTCTATAAGACCAAAGATGGTATTGGTCTAGATTTTTCAGCAGTAGCGAAAGGTTACGGTGTCGACGTCATTGCTGATGTCCTCAAAGATCGTTACAACATTCGTAACTATATGGTTGAGATTGGTGGAGAGATTGCGACCTTGGGTGTTAATAATAAGCAGCAGCCGTGGCAGATTGCCATTGATGCGCCTATTGAAGGCAGCACTGTTAGCGAACGTCAGACAATTACAGCTATTCGACAACCGATAAAAACTGACAATCAAATGCATCTAGCAACTTCAGGAAACTATCGTAACTCGGTCATATTTGACGGTAAGCACTATAGTCATACCATTGATCCTACGACTGGAAAACCTATCATTGGTGGCGCCCCTTCGGTGACAGTAGCAGCAGACTCGGTAGCGCTTGCAGATGCATGGGCAACCGCGCTGACTGCCATGCCCTATAGAAAGGCATTAAACCTCGCTAAAAAGCAAGATTTAGCAGTACTATTTGTCGTATTGGCCGATGGTGTACAGCCTAATGCCTCCCTAGACAGTATCGATGATTGGCAAGTAGTCCAGACTCCTGCGATGCAAGCATTACGTGCTGATAAGCAACCTTAAATTTTGATTATAGTGCTCTGAGTGTGTGTTAACAATAAACGCAAAGCGTAAAAATTTGCTATACTATTAGATAGTTATCACTAAAGATGACTCTATTTTCTAAACTTGAGGTCTCCTCTATGCTTAGCCAACTACTTCCCATGCTCGCTATTACCTTTACTGTATTTATACTGTTTTTTGTATTTATGGGTATTGGTTATATGGTCAAGAAAAAACCACTCAGAGGCTCTTGCGGTGGCGTTGCTAAATTAATGGGTGATGAAAATTGCTCGTTTTGTGGTAATGATCCCAACAAGTGTGACTCTATTATCGCAGAACAACAAGAAAATGCCTTAAAAGCGGCTCAATTGGGTAAATCAGTATAAATATCAGGTTTGTTACCATACGCTGGTAGTATTTACCCATCATTTGTTCCTACAATAGCGTTCGGTCATTTAAATA
>Ga0115561_1002538_pt1 | contig 12171 bp, 9 predicted proteins | sample COGITO_mtgs_1105_4_FD_87201 | JGI IMG/M metagenome (GOLD analysis project Ga0115561, IMG submission 87201) | Pelagic marine microbial communities from North Sea - COGITO_mtgs_110512 | ecosystem: Environmental > Aquatic > Marine > Epipelagic | place: Germany:Helgoland, sampling site Kabeltonne...
AGTGATAGCCTTGTTAAAGGTTCTGCTGTTGTTAGTGGGCCACTGACGGAGAACTTGTCTGGGCGAATAGCGCTCAGTCAGCGAGAAAGCGACGGTCAGTTTACAAACGAATATACCGGTCAGGATGACGTGGTGGATTTCTTCGAAGATCAGTCTATTAGAGGTCGCTTGATCTGGGATGCCAGTGACGTACTCTCTTTTGATCTGCAGGGCAGTTATTCCAAGGTTGAATCCGGTGCCATTAACTTTAATGCAATATTTGCGTTGCCCGATGCGGCGGCAAATTTTGGTAGTCCTGACCTATACAAAAATGTAAATGATCATGACTTTCGTTTTCTCTTTAATGTGCCCGGTGAAAACGAGCAGGAGACTTCATCGCTGTCTCTGAAGGCGGATTATGAAATGGATAATTCGATTATTACGGCGGTGTTTGCCTACGATAATCTGGAAGAATATTTACTGTCTGACGGCACCAGTGCCGCCTTTGGCTTGTATTCATATGACTTTGGTGCAGCGGCGGGTCCCGGCTCAGCCTTGACCGGTCCTACGGTAGGCCAGGCGCAAAATGCCTGTTCGCAAAGCTACAACGAGAATATAGGGTCACTCAATGAACAGGCGCCTTTTTATGCAATACCGGGCGCTGTGCCGGGTATGGCAGCAGACTTTGGCATAGCGCCCTTCTACGGTTTGAATGCATTACTGCCTCCCTACACGCAAACAACCTGTGATGGGTATCAGTATCAGCAGCGTGACCAGGAAAGTACCAGCTTCGAAATACGAATCGCCTCAAAGGATACCGATCAATTAAGTTGGATGGGCGGTTTTTATTATGCTCAAATCGATCGAGAGGTAGCCGTGTCTTACGGTGCTGATTTGGGTGATGGTTTTTTTGGCCGCAAACCTTATGTTGAGGGCCGTACCGATTTGGCGTTCTGGGATGACTTTTCTACCGATGTGATAGCGCTATTTGGTAGCTTAGACTACGACATTAATGACCAGCACAGTGTGTCATTGGCGGCCCGCTACGATGAAGAGGACAGAGAGGTATCTAATAAAGTTCCCAATGTTCCGTCATCCAATAACTTTGGTGGAGGGGCGCCTATTAACCCAGCCTACGATGGCTCGTTTACCGATTCCATACCAGACCGCTCCGAGGAGTTCTCGCAGTTTCAGCCAAAGCTGAGCTGGACTTGGACCCCCGTTGATGAGGCCTCTATCTATGCCAGTTACGGTGTCGGTTTTCGTAGCGGTGGCTTTAATAGCTTAGGCAGTGCTGCTCTGGTGCAAAATGAATTTGGTAGCTTAGGCACGCAACCACAAAATCTGCGTGACGAATACGACAAGGAAGTTTCTACCTCGTTTGAACTTGGTGCGAAGACAGAGTGGTTAGACAATCGGTTGCGGGTAAATGCAGCGGTTTTCCATACCGAGGTTGAAGACAGTCAGTTTTTCAATTTTCTTGCCGGCGGCTTCGGCATTTTGCGGGTTGTTACCAACATTGATGAAGTCACATTGCAGGGAGCGGAGGTCGATTTTGAATATTTGCTGACTCAGAGCTTTTCGTTCTATGGTTCGGTTGGTATCACCGATAGCGAGATCGATAAAAACGATAATCGTCCCTATACCGAAGGCAACGAAATGCCATTGACCCCCGATATGACTGGCAACTTGGGTTTCCAGTGGGTGGGTGAAGTAATGCAAGATGTCGATATGTTTGTTCGGCTTGACTGGCAGTATATTGGCGAGACCTGGTTTAGCACCGTACAGGATAATGTCACCAATAACGGATTTACCGATGTCTCAGGTTTATATCAAGGCATTGGTCAGGCCTTTGGTGACGTTACCCAAACACCTGCCGGTCCGGGTATACCTGCTGGCGGAATTTTGGGGTTTGGCCAAAGTAATTACGACAAGGGCCAGCGTGATGCTTACGATTTGCTGAACGTGCGTGTTGGCATAGAAGGAGAGGCGTGGTCAGTCACGTTCTGGGGTGACAATATTCTCGATGAAGACTATCTTGAAGAAATTATTCCCGCGCCTGAGTTTGGTGGCTATTTTGTCCACCCTGCAAAAGGTGAGTCTTACGGTTTGGATGTCGTCTACCGATTCTAGGCTCGACGTCGGATTAAAAGGGCAACCCTCGGGTTGCTTTTTTTTTGCGCCAATGTTTTTGTGGAGGACAGTTCCGTCTGACTGACTCCTTCCCAAAGAAGCCCGCCAATCGCAACCGATAATTGTTCTATCGTCCTGACCATTGCGTTTAGCGGAAAGAAATTATTCATTATTGTCTTTCCATATCGATATAATATAGCGCGAAAGTTGCGAAGTGAGTCAAGCCATGCAGAGGATGTACGATGATATTTACTGCGAGTATCACATCCGCCAGATTTACCATTAACGGATGGTAACTAATTGCACCCTCAGTAGATTGTTAGTATTAAGGTCTTGTTGTGGCGTCAATCGGGTGCGGGGTTTTGATTCGAACCTCTTAGCGGTACCGTATCATGGAAAGATCTGAGAGAGTTGGTTTTGGGCGAAAGTTATAACTTAGCCTGATAAATCAATACCGAAAAACGAAGTGTTCGTATTAATAACCCCTGCTAGAGGAAACAACTGTTCTATGAAAAAGAAACTTATTATTGCCGGGATGGCGATCGCTCTTTTAGCTATTGGCTATTTCAAGCAGGCGACCAGTTCGGCAGTCATCGCTGTCAATGTGGAATCTGCTAAGACGGAAGAGATTAAAAGCTCAATCTTGGCCTCGGGTACATTGATTTACAAAGAACAAATAGAGCTGCGATCAGAGGTGATTGGGCAGGTCAGTGAAATGTTAGTCGAGGAGGGTGATCGGGTTAGCAAAGATCAAGTGCTAATGCGTTTGGATCCCCGTACTTTTAATGCCGATGTCGAACAACAAGAAGCCTATGTCCGCATTCAAACCATTGCGATTGAGCGACAAAAACAAGAACTACAAAACATAACCTCAAAATGGCAGCGCAACGGAAATCTTTTTGAACGTAATATGATTGGCCAAGATGCTTTTGAGCTAATAGACAACCAATATGCCTTGGCCAAGATAGACTTGCGCTCGCGGCAGGAATCTTTGATTCAGGCACAGGCGACGTTGGACAAAGCCTTGGAGCGACTGGAAAAAACCGTTTTTCGATCACCGATTGCGGGTATTGCAACGTCAGTCGATATAAAACTTGGGGAAACAGCGATCAGTGGTACCACCAATATTGCGGGGTCTAATCTAATTACTGTTGCCGACCCCTCTTCTATTCTGGTTGAAGTATTGGTCGATGAAGCTGATATAGCCAACATTGTGATTGACCAAAATGCGGATGTTTTTGCGGTGGCGTATCCTGATCAGGCATTGAAAGGTACGGTGCAAAGTATAGCAACCTCTGCGAAGCGCTCGGCCTTCCGTCAAGGACTCAGTTTTACCGTAAAAATTCTCTTGCGCACAGCGGGAGATATTGATATTCGGCCAGGCATGAGTTGCAGAGCCGAGATCTTCACGAAAATTAAGGGCGATACAATCGCTGTGCCAATGGAAGCAATCGTATTCGAAGATATTGAGCCCCCCCCCACAGATACCGAACAAGAACCGCACACTATAAGTGTTAGAGCAACCCGTAGTTTAGGCTCAACGAGTCATGTTTTTTTGCTGGTTGATGGTAAAGCGGTAAAACGGGCGGTTGAATTAGGGATTTCTAATGACCGATTGCAAGAAATTATCTCCGGGATTGCGGTAGATGATAATGTGATTACCGGCCCCGCAAGAGCCCTAAGCCAATTAAAAGACGGTGAATCGGTCAAAAAAAATGAGAAAAAGGCTGCCTGATGGCGAAGCAAACGATTATTGAGTTAAGGGATATAGCGAAGCACTACATGATGGGTGGCGAAGGCTTTTACGCCCTGAGTGGTATCGATCTGGATATCTACTTAAACGACTATATCGCCATTGTTGGCTCATCGGGATCAGGAAAGTCAACATTGATGAACCTACTGGGTTGCCTTGATTACCCAACGGCTGGTGAGTACAAACTAAAAGGCACTGATGTGGCAACGCTGGATGAAGCAAGTCTCGCGGGCATTCGTAACAGAGAGATTGGCTTTATTTTTCAAAACTTCAATTTACTACCTAGAGCTACGGCGTTACAGAACGTAATGCAGCCGCTCATTTATCGCGGCATGGCGCTGACCGAACGCAAACAACGTGCACAAGATGCCTTGGCTATGGTCGGTTTGCAGGACCGTATGAATCACGTGCCAAACCAGTTATCGGGGGGCCAGCGGCAGCGTGTCGCTATTGCCAGAGCACTGGTCACTGAACCGGCAATTTTGTTGGCGGATGAACCCACTGGTAACCTCGACTCGGCGACAACCGTCGAAATTATGGCGCTATTTGATCAGTTACACCGCGATGGTCAAACCCTTATCGTTGTGACGCACGAACAAGAAATTGCCGATCGGTGTCATAGAGTAATCACCCTAAAAGACGGTCATTTAATATCTGACCAACTGAATCAAGTCGTTGGTCATTCTTCACCGCTAGGGGTTTCTGCACATGTCTAGCCTAAAATTCAAATTGATTGAAGGGACACGCTCAGCCGCGCATTCTATTTTTGCTCATGGTTTTCGAAGTTTTTTGACAACCCTAGGTATTATTATCGGTGTTGCCTCGGTCATTGCGGTTGTGTCTGTTGTGCAAGGTTTCAGCGTCAATATAAGCCAGCAATTTGATGTGATGGGTACTAATGTCATTAATGTCGAGTCTTATACGCCTAGAAAAGAGAGGCTTCAGGGGGGGCGGGCAAAATTAACATACGATGATTATCTCGATCTAAAATTTAAAGTGTCTGGAATTAGTAATGTCACTCCAACCGTAAGAATGTGGGGCTCTAATGCGGTTATAACGTATAAAGGTCAATCTTCTAGCTCGATGATAGTTGGTACGGCGTCGACCTATCAAAAATTAAACGCCGTGTATCCTGAGCGCGGTCGATTCTTTAATCTCAGTGATGATAAGAGCCGGCGGCGGGTAGCTGTATTGGGATTATCAATAATTCCTAAACTAAATATTAAAGGCGATCCCATTGGGCAGCATGTTTCGGTGTCTGGTGAGTGGTTTAAAGTTATTGGCATTGCCGAAAAACGTGGAAAATTGTTTGGTTTTGATCAGGATGACTTTATTTTGCTGCCATTCAGCACGACGCGCGCACTCTTAGGTGGTGCCGAACAGCCCGATATTCAGGTTAGTCTGCAAGTTGATGATCCCTTGCAACTAGAGCAAATAAAGCAGCAGATTCGAAATCTATTGCGCAGTAATCATAAGCTCAGTAAAGGCAGTGATGATGATTTTGAAATTGCCACAGCTGACCAGATGCTTGATACCTTCGAGGCTATCGTCGGTAGCACGACGCTTGTTTTAGGCGGTATTGTCGGAATCTCACTGTTAGTAGGGGGTATTGGTATTATGAATATTATGTTGGTATCAGTGACTGAACGCACTCGAGAGATTGGCATTCAAAAAGCACTGGGAGCCACGCGGTTTGATATTTTACTGCAATTTTTGATTGAAGCTGTTTTTCTGTGTTTGCTGGGAGGTCTCATCGGTTTGATATTGGGCTTTGCCGCGGGGTCCTTAATCAGTAGTTTAACCGGTTTGCCCGCGGCTACAGTTCCCGGATGGGCCGTCGTTTTGTCTTTCTGTTTTAGTGCCGGAATTGGTCTTGTTTTTGGTATTGTGCCAGCGGCAAAGGCCGCCAATCTTGACCCCATTGATGCTCTCCGCTACGAATAATCTACTCGCACATGCCTGGGTCTATTGGTTGTCGTGTACAAATCGCGATAGGATTTCGGAGAGTTTCTCAGCACGAGCCCACTGAAAAAAATGTCCGCCGCCGATCATTTCATGAGGCTGACCCTTCGTTCCGGGTACTTTTTCTAAGAATGTTTTTTCAAATCCGTTAGTTACAGGGTCATCTCCAGCGCCCACGCACAAAAATGGTTTGTCAAATTCAGCAAAGAATTCCCAGGCCTTTTTTTGTGCCTCTAATGAGCGGTCGGGAATGCTAGGGACCTGACTGGGCATAGCGCGAACCGCCATTTTAAAAGCAGGGCTCGGAAAAGGCGCTTCATACGCTCTCGTAATATCGGTCCGAAACGGTGATAGGTTACGTAGACCGAGATTACCCATTAAAAGTTCGGCAGCCATTGCCAGCTTATTGCGAGTTTCCATTTGTGAGGACGCAATGATACCCGCGGGTACATCTTGGGTGTCCCAAGTGTATTTTTGCCAATAGGCGAATTTTTGTGGTCCCGCATATGGGTTATCTTCGTTGCTAAAGCCATCCATTGTGCTGACTTGCTTCATCATAGAGGCCAGAGTTAGTTTTTCCGGCCCATTTCGAAAGGCCAGTATGTCATCAACCACATGGGCTGGAGTATCGGGGTTGTAGGGGAGACCTGTATTGCCCATAGCAACACGATCAAACCGATGACTGTTATCTACCACCATGCGTAAGCCGATTAACCCGCCCCAATCTTGACCAAAAAAGGTTAACTGTGAAAAGTCATTCTTTACGAGCCATTGGTTCATCCAATCAACCTGGCACTGATAACTGTAATCTGCCCTGCTGGCGGGTTTATCTGATTTACCATAGCCGGGTAAATCAGGTGCAATAACACGAACCCCTGATTTGACTAAATAGGGAATCATTCTTGCGTACAAATAACTCCAGACAGGCTGTCCATGCATGGCTAGCAGAATTGGACCATCTGCAGGGCCCTCATCGATATGATGAATGCGTAAATTGGAGCCGTCCTGAGTCTGAATAACCGTATAGTTGGGCTCAAATGGATAGTCTTTGATACCGTCAAAACAATGGTCTGGTGTTCTCAAAATTTTCATGGCGCGGTCTCGTCAAACGATCAATAAATTTTATATTGGCACTATATCTGCCAATACGTTGATGATGCAAGAACAATTTGTATAACAGAGTGTTATTCTTTTCGTCTCTGCCTTCAGCAGATGCGTCTTGCGTACACAGCAAAAACGTTAATGGTCTGCCGCATCATAGTGCACGTCGGTGAATGAAATAGTTCTATCAATTCTCAATTGGGCAGTGAAAATGCGCCCAAAGCGACTGTGCTGGTTGTCATGTCGTTGGTTTCTTCTGTTTAAAATTGAAACTTTCCGGCCGCAGTCGCACGTTCAGTCTTCCACACCATGTTAAAACCGACAGCAGATGGTTACGGACGCTAATTTCAAGCGACGCGGTGCTTTTTAGCAATGTATTCTGTCGAGTATTGCCTACAGTGTTTACGCAATGCTCGACAGAATGCTTGCTCTACAGTAGCTTAGTGTTGGGCGCAGACGAAATAAGCCACCCACTCGTGCAGTTAATGGTTGCGGGTGCCTCGTGACAATGTGTTTGGCTCAGCCTTCGCTAGTCAGATCCGGTATGAAATAGATATTCCGGTAGATTTTGAGGATCATGGAGCTCAAGTAAGACCTTGATAAATTGAGGATTGACCCAATAACACGACCATATAGAAAGGTAATTACTTATGCGTTTTCTCGTTTTTCTGTTTATTAGTATACCGATTGTTGAGATGTGGGTACTGATCGAAGTGGGCTCAGCCATTGGGGCACTGAGCACCATTGGGTTAGTGTTCTTGACGGCGGCTGTGGGTTTGGCACTGTTGCGCCAGCAGGGGATTAATACGTTGTTAAAAGTAAATGCGCGAATGGAGCGGGGCGAGTTGCCTGCTGGGGAGATACTGGAGGGTGTAATGCTGGCCGTTGGTGGAGCACTGCTGCTGACGCCGGGTTTTATTACCGATGTGATTGGCTTCTGTTGCTTGCTGCCATTTACTAGGAAGGCGCTTGTTGCCATTTTATTGCGCCAGGGTGTGATAATGTCAGGCTACGGTCGATCCAGCCATACCAATTTTCAGGATTCGGTCAGAACCCATGTTCACAGTCAGTCGGACTGGAAATCCGCTGGCGAAGAACAACAGCACGATGGTGCGAATAACGTTATCGATGGGGATTTTCGGCGCGAAGAATAAATCAGTAAGCAACTGATTTAGTTGAGGAAATTATAGTCTTTTGTGTTGCATTGATACGATTTGGCAGTCTTGGAAACAGAGTGCCAAAAAAAAGTCGTGCTACCCTTGATATTTGTATTCCAGCCCCCACATTTAGCAGTAACCCGGGTTGTGCCGGCCTATATGTAACCATAACCATTAACTTATTATTTTTGGAGATCTGCCAAAATGAACATTCGTCCGTTATACGACCGCGTCGTCGTTCGTCGCAAGGAAGAAGAAGAAACTTCAACAGGCGGGATTATTCTGTCTGGTTCCGCAAAAGAAAAACCTAACCAAGGTGAAGTGCTTGCTGTTGGTGAAGGCAAGGTGTTGGACAGCGGTGAAATAAGACCCTTGGCCGTTAAAGTAGGTGATCAAGTTGTCTTTGGTCAATATGCTGGTAGCAACACTATCACGGTAGATGGCGAAGAGCTGATTATCATGGGTGAGAGCGAAATTTTTGGCATAGTTGCTTAATTAACGACTAAAGCCTTATAACCAAATTGAACGATTTAGATTATAAAGGAAACAATCATGGCTGCTAAACAAGTTATTTTTGGCGATGAAGCTCGTCAACGTATGCTCAATGGCGTGAATATCCTCGCTAATGCTGTTAAAACAACGCTGGGACCTAAAGGTCGCAATGTTGTCTTAGACAAGTCTTTTGGAGCGCCTACCGTTACTAAAGATGGTGTCTCTGTCGCTAAGGAAATAGAGCTGGAAGACAAGCTCGAGAATATGGGCGCCCAGATGCTTAAAGAAGTTGCATCAAAAGCATCAGATGATGCCGGTGACGGTACTACTACGGCAACCGTTTTGGCTCAATCGATCGTTAACGAAGGTTTGAAATCTGTTGCGGCAGGTATGAACCCAATGGACCTCAAACGCGGTATCGATCAAGCAGTTATTGCTGCTGTCGCAGAAGTTGAGAAGATGGCGACCCCTTGTGCTGATGGCAATGCAATTGCGCAGGTGGGTAGTATCTCAGCGAATAGTGATGTTCAAGTCGGTGATATTATCGCCGAAGCTATGGAAAAAGTCGGTAAAGAAGGAGTCATTACCGTTGAAGAAGGCAACGGGCTTGAAAATGAGCTTGATGTCGTCGAAGGTATGCAATTCGATCGCGGTTACCTGTCGCCCTATTTCATTACTAACAGTGAAAATATGTCTGTCGAGCAGGAAAACCCCTTCATTTTGTTAGTCGACAAAAAGATTTCAAATATTCGTGAATTGCTGCCGTTGTTAGAGCAAGTTGCGAAGGCGGGCCGCCCGCTGGTTATTGTCGCTGAAGATGTTGAAGGCGAAGCATTAGCAACTCTGGTTGTTAACAACATGCGCGGTATTGTTAAAGTATCAGCCTGTAAGGCGCCTGGATTTGGTGACCGTCGTAAGGCTATGCTGGAAGATATTGCGATCCTGACTGGCGGTACGGTGATTTCTGAAGAAGTAGGCTTGGAGCTTGAGAGTGCAACTCTTGAACACTTAGGCACAGCTAAGCGCATCACTATGGATAAAGACAACAGTACTATTGTTGACGGTGCTGGTGAAGCGGCGACGATCCAAGATCGCGTTGGTGCTATTCGTGCTCAAATAGAAAACACGTCTTCTGATTACGATCGTGAAAAACTACAGGAGCGGGTTGCTAAACTGGCCGGCGGTGTGGCGGTGATTAAAGTAGGCGCTGCTACCGAAGTAGAAATGAAAGAAAAGAAAGCCCGTGTTGAAGATGCTCTACATGCTACTCGCGCAGCTGTAGAAGAAGGCGTTGTGCCTGGTGGTGGTGTTGCGTTGGTTCGCGCGCTGCAGGCAATAGACGGTTTGACCGGTGCAAATGATGACCAGACTGTTGGCATTAACTTGGCTCGTCGGGCGATGGAAGCTCCTTTGCGTCAGATCATCGATAACTGTGGTGAAGAATCCTCAGTGGTACTTGATAAGATCAAGCAAGGTGAAGGTAACTTTGGTTACAACGCTGGTACTGGTGAATATGGCGATATGATCGCTATGGGTATCCTTGACCCAGCTAAAGTAACTCGCACGGCACTTCAGGCTGCGGGTTCTATTGCTGGCTTGATGATTACTACTGAAGCCATGGTGGCAGATATACCTTCAGATACAGCTGCTGGTGGTGGTATGCCTGATATGGGTGGTATGGGTGGTATGGGTGGTATGGGCGGCATGATGTAAGTTTCCGCACTAACTTGTACGCTAAGGAAGCCTGTAAACATTGCGTTTATGGGCTTTTTTTTGCCTCGGTTATTGATACGGTATTCAGTCATAGTTTCTTATTAGAAAGTCATGTACGCTAACGTCACTGGTCACTGGTCACTGGTCACTGGTCATTGTATTGCTATTTGGTCTGACCACGACGGCTACAATAGATTTTAGTGGCTGATGAATTCGAGGGAATGAAAGGTTGTCTATGCGTGTATTGATTATCGATGATCATCAGCTAATTAGGGCGGCTGTTCGAAATCTACTTGTCCCTGAATTCCCCGCAGTAGAATGCGTCGAAGTTGATAACGGGCACTCAGCGTTGGAGGCGGTGGCCGACGGTCATTTTGATGTTGCTATCGTCGACTTGTTTTTGCCGAACGAAACTGCCTTTGTTTTGGTTCGTCAGTTATGCGATATGTTGCCGGATCTTCCTGTATTGGTGCTGTCAGCGACGGATGACAAGGCGCATATGCGGCAGTGCTTTGCGCTGGGTGTTTCGGCCTTTGTTAATAAAGGTGAGGCGATTGAAACTATTGTTGACGCTGTCAACGCTGTACTTTCCGGAAAGAAATATGTGCCAGAGGCATTGTCTGCTGGAGCGGATTTATCGTTGTCGGTCGGCGACAATGATTTACCTAATCAAAGCCTTGAAAAGGTTATGAGCGTTCTTACTGATCGACAGTTGGACATTCTCAGGTTGGTTGCTAAAGGGCATTCGAATAAGGAAATTGCTCGCCACAGCAACTTGTCTGAGAACACGGTTAAAGTGCATGTCAGTGCTATATTGAAAGCTTTAGGTTTGTCTAATCGCACACAGATAGGGTTGCTCGCTCAGAAGATAGGGATATTGAATACGTTATCGAGTCTTACTTAGGTTCGAGGTAACATATAGCGCCAGACAATAACTGCATGCGATTGGTATGACCAATGGTGCTTGCAAGCTTGCTTTTTATTGATAGGGCATTGACGGCTAGAGCCAATGATTGGTCGAATCAAACATAGATTTTATTACTTCCTCGCGCTGGGAGTTTTTTCGTTTCTTCTATCTTTTTTAGTCTATGCCGAACCGCTTCCAGTAACTTTTGTTGTGGTAAAAGACCAGGGTGTTTACAACAAAATTATCGTAGTGGCAGATCGTCTGCTACAAAGAGATGGGGTGGCGGTAAAGACAAAAGTTGTTGAGATTGACAGTTCGTCTGATACACCTGATGAGGTTGAAGGCCGCCTTGTAACTATCGGAACTCAAGCAGCTGCGTATGCTTATGAGCGTTACTCCGACAAGACGATGATTAACGCCTTACTGACCCGCTCTGGATTCACTCAGCTTGCCAAGCAATCCTTTGGAAGTATAGACAGCGCTCGTCGGCATGGTATTGTGCCTTTACTACTGGATCAGCCGCTTTCCCGTTTTTTTACCTTGGGCGCGATATTAGTCCCTTCAGCTAAGACCGTAGGTATTCTTGTCGGACCTGCTAATAAACATCGACTCGAGAGCATTAAAAATCAAGCCGCGACGTCAGGGTTTGATATTCAGATTGCTGTGCTTGATCCGGATAATAATCCGATGCAAGTGATAGAGCCGGTTATTGCAGCTTGCGATTTTTTTGTTGTTCTGCCCGATAGACGGCAAATCAATCAGCTGGCTGCAAAGTGGGTGTTACCGCTTAGTTCCCGCTATAGAAAGCCCGTGATTGCCTATTCCCGAAAGTATGCGGAGGCAGGTGCCTTGGCATCGATATTTTCTTCGCCTGAAGACGTTGCGCTATCTATTGTTAACGGCCTGAACGGTGAGGCTGGTGTCACTGATTCTCGCGTCGTCCCGTTTTCCATCTCGCTAAACTCCTCAGTCGC
>Ga0115561_1002540_pt1 | contig 12171 bp, 10 predicted proteins | sample COGITO_mtgs_1105_4_FD_87201 | JGI IMG/M metagenome (GOLD analysis project Ga0115561, IMG submission 87201) | Pelagic marine microbial communities from North Sea - COGITO_mtgs_110512 | ecosystem: Environmental > Aquatic > Marine > Epipelagic | place: Germany:Helgoland, sampling site Kabeltonne...
GGAACTTTTAGAGGAAAGAATTATACTGCATGGTATACTGATGCAATACCTTTGCCTTATGGACCATGGAAACTACAAGGCTTACCAGGGTTAATTCTGGAAGCTTACGATGATAAAAAGGAGATGTATCTTTATTTCAAATCTTTAGAATATCCTGTAAAAAGAAATCTAAGTATATGACCCATTGAAAAACCTGAGGTTGATAAAGAATATCCATTTATTTCCATTGAAGAGTACAAGCAAACTTTAAAGGAATTAGTTGAACGCAGTAAGACTAAAGCCATTCTGATTGCAAAACAAATGGGTGCTGATGTTACTGTAAAGACAGGGGGTGTTGAAACTCTAAGTGTTGAAGTATTTGACTAACTAAAAACTTAACAATTCACTAAAACCCCATTATCAATGGGGTTTTCCTATATCTTCCTTTATGAAGTACCTACTTCTATTTTTGTTATTAGCGGTTCATGGAGTTAATTATGCTCAGGAAGTAGCTATTCGCGGAAAAATTTTCGATAATCAACTTCAACCACTTGAAATGGTTCTAGTAAAAACGAGAACTGAAGAAAATCAAGTTCTTGACTACACCTATAGTGACCAAAATGGAAATTATCAATTACAGTTTATAACAAGCAGCGATTCAATAAACGTTGAAGTTTCTAGTTTAGGATTTTCTACTGTTAGAAGAGCACTAATAATTGCCGACCGACGATTGTTTGATTCTTTAGATTTCGAAATGGAGGAAAAAGCAGAGTCTTTAAAAGAAGTGGTTGTTGAAGGTCATCAAAAAATAAGAATCAGTTCTGATACCACATTTATTCGTGTCTCTCAATATGCTACTGATACGGAACAAACAGTCGAAGATCTCTTAAAAAGATTACCAGGTATAGAAGTCTTACCCGACGGTAGTATAAAAGCCCACGGTAAGCCTATAGAAACGCTATTAGTTGAAGGAGAAAATATACTTGATAAAAACTATAAAATTTTATCTAAGAATCTAGATGCAAAAACGCTGGAAGAAGTACAGATTCTAGAAAATTATGAAGAAAATCCAATTTTTAAACAGCTGTCAAGCTCTGAAAAAGTAGCGCTTAATTTAAAGCTTAAGGATGAGTTTAAATATGTCTTATTCGGTAATATTTCCGGAGGTTATGGCCTGGAAAATCGATATGAATCTGCTCTGACTTTGGGCCTATTGAGAAAGGAAATTAAATTATTGGAGTTTAGTAATTTAAATAATACTGGATACAAAGCTGCCAATTTGCTTCAAAATGAAAATATAATTATAGATCTATCCCAGATGTTTCAAAAGATAGAGAAACAGCCGTTCACTATCTTTTCGATTGATGAACAAGAAGAGAACATCTTCAATACCAGAAGTATATTTAATACATCGATGCTACATTCCATCGGATTATCTACTAGAATTAATGATGAATTTTCTTTAAGAGGAGATGTTAGTGTTATTTCAGACGTAACCAGACAATTCTATGAAGCTCAGACGGAGTTTTTAACAGGTACGAATAGCACTATATTTTCCGAAACCAGCAATTATAAGAATAGTAATCTGATTGGAGATACGGAGTTAGAATTCAAGTTTGTGCCGAACTCCAGTAATTATTTTACTAATACTATTCGTTATAATTTGAATCCTCATGATGCGAAGAATAACATCATCTTAAGTGATCAGGGAATATTGCAAGAAAATGATATTGCTTCCGAAACATTTTATAACCATCTGGAAAATACATTGTTATTAAATAATAAAAACGCATTAAACAATTACCTTTATTTCGGATATGGAGATTCTGAAGAAAATGCCCAAATTATACATCCAGGTTTGAGTAATCTTTTAGATAGAAATATCGATGAAACTTTTTATCAGAATGTTCGGAATAAATTTAAGTATTACGGAATACAAAGTTCATTGCTTAGCAAATCCTCAAAGTGGGAAAACCAATTACAGCTACATATTCACAAAGAGGGGGAAATTGCCAAAAGTCAACTTTCTACTGCAACAGAAATGAATTATGATGAATACACAAATAACCTGGATATTGATAAGTTCTCAGTAGCGCTAAGCAATTCCTTGAAATTCAAATTCAATCAGGATAATTATTTCAGGGCAGGTATTTCCATGAAGCAGAGTTGGTTTGATGATTCCGAATATTTGTTGAAAAATGCTAATGTTACTTTTAGACAAAAGCTAAGGAATAAGGGTGTAGTTCGATTGGGTTATAGTTATAAAGAGGAATTACCAGGATTACAATTTCTTTTGTCTAACTATGCGCTAAATTCATATCAGGATTTTTTCAGTGGTTCTGATGATGTTATAAAACTAGGCAACTCTGTATTTTCTTTAAACTATAGTTTATATAATGATATTAAAGGGTTCTCTGTAAATGCCTCTGCTATACATACTGAAACTCATTCCGGTTATGCTCCTGAAGCATACACCTCTGAAAATTTTATTTTCAATAGTTCCGTACCTACATCTAGCGGTCAGAGTACTTTAGCTAATGTAACCTTCACGAACTATTTCAGCAAGCTTAAAATGGCCTCTAAGATAGAGAGTAATCAGAATTTTATTCAGTCACCTTTTTCTATAGATCAAACAAGTGAGTATAAGCTTCAGAATTATTCCGGGGACTATTCGCTTTCCTTGAGTTCCTATTATGATAAATGGTTTAATTTTTCAAGTGGTTTTACCTATACCTACGCTAGTTCCGAACTCGGGGGAGACACTAATTCTTTTGAAACATCGAAAGCCTTTATCAACTTTGATTTAAATATTCTTGAATCTATCAAAGTTAATGTCAGTAATGAACTCTACATTTTGAACGAAGAAAATTACAACTTTGTAAATGCAAATATAGTTTACGAACCTCAACAAAGTAGATGGTCAGGTACCCTTCAACTGAACAATCTTTTAAACGAACGTGAATATTTGTATCAAAATATTAATTCCTTTAAACTATATCAAAAACGGATTGGTCTGGTCCCCGCTTACGCCTTGTTGAGTATCAAATACAGGTTCTAATTTAGACGACTAACTTATAGCCGATTCCTCTGACATTTAAAATTTTCAGAGTTTTATCTTTACTTAGTAATTTTCTAAGTTTACTTATAAATACATCCATACTCCGGGAGGAGTAGAAATCATTATTTGTCCACATTAAATCTAGCACTGTATTACGCTCTACAATTTGATTTCTATTTTGTGCTAGAAACAAGAGTAATTGACTCTCTCTGCTGGTAAGAGTATCGATTTGGTCTTCCTTAAATTGCAGGGTTTGGTTATTCGGATTGAATTTGTACTCGCCTAAAATCAGCTCGTGCATATTATCATGTCCGGGTTTTCTGTTTACAAGGTTTTTTATACGTGCAATAAGTTCTTCAATGCTAAATGGTTTTTTGAGATAATCATTTCCACCGGTGTCAAAACCAGTAACTACATCCTGAGGTTGAGATTTCGCAGTTAGAAATATGATAGGTGTTTGGCTATCAATACTTCTAATCTCTTTAGTTAGGGTAAGACCATCCTTTACAGGCATCATAATATCAACCACCAAAATATCGGGAGAATTTTGCTGGTACATTTGTAAAGCTTCTTCTCCATTTTGCGCGTGTATAACCACAAAATCTCGTGTTTCAAGGCTCTCCTTAATAATTTGAGCTAGCGTTAACTCATCTTCCACTAATAACAGTTTCACTTTATTCATTAGGTATAGAAATAATAAATGAGGTCTTATTATTCTTAATTAGGATTTCTGCGGTACCATTGTGTTTTTCAGCTATTTTCCTGACATAAAATAAACCAATACCGTAACCTTTCACGTTGTGCAAATTGCCTTGTGGTACACGATAAAATTTATCGAAAATATTTACTGCCTGCCCTTTATTTAGGTTGCTGCCATTATCACTAACCCGGATCGTTAAAACCTTTTTGTTTTCAATTACTACCTCAATATGATCTCCACCGTACTTAATAGCATTATCCAGTAAAGCACCCAGACAATTACCTAAATGAAATGGTTCAATGTTTGAAATGCTGTCTGAGTCTTCAGAAATACTGAGAACAATTTCTTTTCCACTAGAATTCATCCTATAACTTTCAACAACTTCTGTTGCCCACTTAGAGATATCTACCTGGCATTTATCAAGGATCCAATTTCCAGAATCTAAGAGTGCTGTATCCATAAGTTGATCCACCATATTCTCTAATTTTTGCAGTTGCTGATTAGAATAGTCTAAATATCTATTTGTCTTATCGATATCGTGGTTGGTATTGAAAAACCGTATGCTTTCGATGGCGGCTGCAATAGTCGCTATAGGAGTTTTAAATTCATGGGTAATATTACTGATCAAATCATTTTTAATTTCGGATACCTGTTTTTGCTGCTTGATTACCCATTGCATATAGAATAATGCAAACAGAATCGAGATCATTAACAAAAGGGAAATTAAGATACTAAGTAAACTCTTTTGTAAAATAATATTGATGGCGTTGGGAAATTGAATCTCTAAGCTTTCCCTGTTTTTCAGATAGGTAGATTTCCCGACTACCTTTAATTCTCCGGATTGGAAAGATTCGCTGCTTGAGGTAGCGAAAAGGGTATCATTTTTATAGTGATTTATTTTATAGGGTACATTATAATCTCTTCTATTAAGTTCTGCTGTAAAGAGACTTTTTAGCTTTTTAAAATTTATAGAGTCTTCGTTGATAGATATATAAATATCCTTGATATTATCTAACATTTTTAAGCTATCAATAGGTTTATTCCTATGAATCACTAGTGTACTATCAGGACGAATCTTATCTATAATTTTCTTATTACCGCCAGTGATCGTAAAATTATCAGGCTCATTACTGGATTGCTTATCCACTTTAAACGAAACTGAATTTTCTCTCGTAAAGTTTACAAAGTAATTGTCAATTGCAACATCCAGTGCATTCTGGATTTCACTTTTAAAATCAAGAGTGTTTTTTTGATATTCTGTATAACTCCAGTAGAGTTGAACCACTATGGTCAAAGCAATAACGATAGTGAGCAGATAAGGAATTCGACCGTACAGTTTTTTCATACTTCGAAGGAAGATAATATTTTAAATATACAGTAATAAGACCTGGTTACCATCACCTAAAACTAAAACAATAGAATTTGTTAATTCAAGACGTAGTAATACAATTAATCCCAATACAAAACCTAACATACTTGCTAATTGGGTTTTAATATTTTTTTCTGGTTTTTTGAATTTCAATCATTGAAAGAATTAAAAAACAGCCTCGTGAAATACTTCTCATATTCAAATAAGAATAATACAACTTGTAAATAAATAATGTAGGAATCCAATGCAAATCTCCCTCAATAGTTGACAAAATACTGAATGGCTTAAAGGCTCTACTTGATAGCAGTATCATCTATAAATAAGATTTGCAATCTCAAATACATGTTCTCAATGGCAATTGTACAAATCAGTAGAATGATAGAAATATAAAATCAACGTCTCTTATCTTTCGAATTTGTATCAAAAGCTATCAAATTAAACATCTCTCTCATTCTACTTCGAACGCGGGATCCGTAACGATCCTCTAATTCTTCAGCATTTAAATTAGTCGTGGCATGCGTTTTTAGTCCATATTTCATGTACAATTCATATCTGGAAAGCATGATTTCACCAATTACGTTGCAATCCTTCCCAAAGAATCTCCCGGTGGGTTCCACGCCCATATCGTCGAAACATAGAAATCCATTACCGCCATAATCCTCAATTGTTTTATAGCCAATATGATTGAATCCAAAAACAATATTTCGACATGGGATAACTTCATAGCTTCGATAATGTGGAACTAAATATCTAAGCAATTTCAAGATGCTCGTTTTACCACATCCTACAGGTCCACTCAAGAGTAAACCTTTAGAAATATCCAACTGATATCTTTTGCAGTTCTTATGATCACGAATGTAATAATTACAGAGTTTATGTAGCAATGGATGATCTTTCTTATAAATTTTAAAATCTTTCCCGTATACCATTTTGCCTTTCGCATCTAAATACTCAAGCATTTTTGGAAATTCATAAGTGATTTTTTTTCCATCATAACTACCCAGAATATACTCCATCCCGCCTTCCTGAATTTTACAAGGGTTGTTCATAGTTTTTTTCTTTACTAATTTTTAAATGATCTTTGGAGTTGGAATTCTTCTTTGGGCTTTCAAAAGTTCGCTTCATCCAGCTATTAGCGACGGCCTGCCAATCTCTTATCTTGGTACCGTCCCTGGTTTTCCAATTATTTTTTTGATAAAAATCTAGGAACTTCGTGCCATCATCCGTTCCAAAACCTTTACTGATAAAAAAACTTAAAACCGCCTGCCTGTCATTTGGCAGTTTCTTTATGTTTACCTGTTTGTTATTGTTTTTAAAAGGTACCGATGCCTGTCCAATGCTAGTTCTGTGGTTGTCTAATACTGGTTCATTAGAAGTCCGGTGCTGGTTCGGTGCCGGTACAAATTCGATACAGCCATCGGTCTGGTTTGTCGAAAACTCTTCGGCCAATAATTCTAGTTGGCAATCCTCTTCCTGTGATACTACCGGTTTAGGATAACTAAACGTTTTCATACTCACTTCACTTCCCTTGTACGAATTATTAGAGGGAAAATAACCCAGATAACCCCATGCATCAAGGTCCTTTAAACATTTATGATAGGTTCCTTTTGAGCCTATTTTAGATGCATTCATGAGCTCTTGACGGTTTATATAAAAGGTTCTCGCGAAATGACAACTATTCCAGGTCTGAAATAAACTGAAGTACAAGCTCACGTGAGTAGCGTTCAATCGGTTATCACCAATTATTTTCTGTTGTGCGGCTATTAAAAGTTTAATGTAATTCATGATTAATTAATATTTGTTGTAGACCTTATTCTCTGCCAATACTTCCTGAATATCCTGAGCATCGTAATAAATAAGTCCGCCTATTTTTGAAAACGGAAGTGTTCCATTTATTCTTAGATTTTGTAGTGTTCCAGGGGAGATTTCAAGCAACTTCATGACATCTGTAGATTTTAGCCATTTTTTAGTAACTCCTCCTTGTTGCTGGTTTAGTAGATCGGTGATTCCAGAAAGTAATTCCTCTTTGAATACTTTCAAATCTTCTGTAGTAACAATATTTGTTGGCATAATAAAATGTTTTTAAAGAAATGCCACTGTGTGAAACATTCGAGACGGTGGCATTTCTATTGATTTGACTTTCATTTACAAATTTGCAATGACCTGATGTGATTCTTTCCCAACAGCAATCGTAGTTACGAGAGAATTTAACAGTTAAAGGTATTAATAGATTTTGAGATGAATTGTTGCAATATGTGTGAGTACACCCAAGGTATTTAAGATAATTTTGGTGTAAAGAACTTTTCGTAGTAGGATCGTAACTACGAAAAACTATAATGAGTCGTCGGCACTAATTTTCTGTTGCAGTTTCAAGGTTAGTTCCTCTAGAAATTTCGTCTTGCTGCCTTTCCTGGATTTTATTTCAGTATATGTTTTATAGATATTATCAAGCTTGACGTTGAAAAAATCTTCGAAGGAGGAGGTAATTACACTTAGATCTACGGCTCCATTGTTTAGCACTCTATCAGAATAAAGTGCATAGATCAGTTCTGTTAGAGCGGTTTTAGAACCTGTCCATAGAAGAAGTTTATGATCTTTCTCTTCCAGACTAAAATCTCTTTTACTATCAAGTTTTTGAAGTGATTCTCGGATATAGTGAATGAGTCGATACATCGCCTGTATTTTAGACCATAACATATCGTGAGAAGTGGAGAAATCTGGGTTCTGGTAATAATTAATCAAGGGAGTAATTGGAAAATTATTCTGATGATTCCTGGTGAAAAACTGGGGATCCAGATAGGTATTTCCCTGTTCCATATAAAATACAAAATCTTTGTTGGTATAGAAGAACTTATTAATTTTCTTAAGCTCTTTTTCTAGAAACTGTTTCTGATAACTTTTTCCAGTTTTTGGTTTCCTGGAAGCACAAGAACGGACTTCGGAAAAATAGATAAGATAGCTCATGGGTATTACCTTAATATTTTTAAAAAAACCTATTTCTTCGGAAGCGTCTTGAAAATCTTCATTTTCAACAAAGTTCTGCAGTTTCGACAAGGTTCTAGTACAAAGGGGAATCCCAATCTCTGCCTTTTGGACAGGATCGACATGCGTATGATTTAGAACCTCTAGGTCCTCGATAAATTTATCTATGACTATACTGAACATGGAATTCTTATCTTGAAAAATTAAATAATACCAGGGTACGATCGTTTTCAAGTCGGTGATGCTATCGTTTTGAATACTATTAAATGAATATTTTCCGGCTTTTAGCTCTCATTTCTCATAAGCTTGATTAATTCCAAGATAAAATTATCGCTGGTCTGGATATATGAAAACTTAGGCATAACGCTTGCACCTACCTTTTTCTTTTCAAAGGCCGCGGTCATCCCAAAGTCAATCTTCTTAAAGTTGATTTCTTTGCATCTTTTTATGGTTTGAAATAATAGTTGTCGATATACCTGGTACTTATGGGCAAAATCATAATCCATCCCTATTAATGAAGGAACATAGGTTAATCCACTATTCTTATAACAAAACATCACTCCAACTGGCTCTGGATCCTTTCTTGTATCAAACTCCGGTTTTAGATGAATTGCAATAAACTCCCAATTAGGGTGACTTGCCATTTTATAGAATAGCTCATACGGATAAGAGAAAGTATTAAGACCCGGATTATTATTTTTTACATTTTTATAAAGTTGGTAATACAATTTTATTTCCTTCTCCACGAGATTTTCCTTAATGTAAATATCAAATTTCTCCTGATATGGTTTAATATCGTTATTGAAATGTCTTCGTGATCTTGAAGAAAGACTGGCGACATAATCTTCCATAGTCTCCCAGCTAAAGTCTGAATATATACAGGCTTCCGGCATGCTGGCTTTTATAAATCCCTGACCATGTAATATCGCATTGAGTTCGTCATCTTCTGTAAAATCTCGCAGTACCATCATTCCTGGCTCTGACATCCTTTCAAGCTTCTCCAGCTCACGAATCATTATCGATAAGGCTTCCTTCCATGACGGATTTGAGCGATCAAGATATAAATGGTCTCCTTCTGTGAACAAGGAGCCCATGCTAAGTACCTTAGAAGTTAAGTAATAAGGATCTTTAATTCTCTTTCTTTCAGTTTCAATAGATATGGATGCCGGTGCTAGCATATCGTCCTTCCAGAGCGATAGCGTAAAGAAAGTTACAAGTACTGGTCTATTCCTGGCATCTCTAATAATCAAATAATAAAACTTCCAGTTATTCTCCGGCACAGAATCATTATCGGTGAATGCCCCTTCTAGAAAACGCAAAGCCTCCCAGTCAAAGCAGCCTTGGCCTGCGAAAAAAGAGTCCCATTCATTTTTATCAACTTGCAATATTGATCGTTCCAGTTGAACCTTTAAACCATTACTAAAGATACTTTCCTTCTTCAAGACTTTTAATGGCTCCTTCATTCTAAAAGCGTTATGTACACGATCCAGCGAACTTCCTGTTTCTTCCAAAGCTTTAGGATAATGATACACTAATGCATCCACTAACTTTTCAATATCAGATTTTGTATTGTGCCGGGAAATAGTAATTCGTATCCCAGTGTTTTTAACCGGAACTGCGGGAAACAACCCTAGGTTTACATAAAACCCTTCTTTCATAAGGCGTTGTACTAATTTGTACCCGGTAATTGGCATTCCTGTACCAATATAAAAAACAGGAGAATAGTTGTTTTCAACTACCGGAATGTCCGTCTTTTCCAGCAAGACACTAAAATGGTGTATTTTAGCCTGGAGGTCTTCTTGTAATTTATAAATTTCTGGAGACAAATGTATTCTGGCAGAGGCTATAGCCGCCGCTACAGAGGCAGGTTCTAACTGAGCACTAAAAGTCAGCGGTCCGCCAAAATTTTTAATTTTGGAATGAAGATCTTTATTTTCGCAAACCACCACCGCCCCACTAGCACCGAAAGTCTTACTAAGGGTACCGAACAGAATCATCCTTTCTGAGGGTCTTCCTAATTTATCCATGATAAATCCTGCACCGTTCTTACCACACCAACTCATCCCATGAACATCATCAAAGTATAAATGCAGTTGCGGGTATTTTTCACTCAGGCTCATTAATTCCTGCATCGGAGCATAATCCCCATACATAGAATAAACCCCATCGGCCATGTACCATATTTTCTGATGTTTAGTGAATTTTTTAATCTTGTCCTCCAGCATTTGCATGTTATTATGCCTTATCATTTCCACAGGGATTCCCCTGGTTTTTAAAATTTGTGTAGCGTTTTGAACACTCCAGTGCACCTGGTGGTCCAGTATTACAGCGTCTTCATCCCTTACTGCACATGGAATAACGGCGATATGACCCAGAGTGCTATTTTTCGTGATAATAATTGGTGCATTATAAATTGCTTCTACCTTTTCTTCCAGTTCGGCATACAATGGATGTGAGATATAAGATTTTGATAAAGGAAATTGTGTACCACAATTGCGGATAGCTTCTATGGCCGCGTCTTTTAATCGCTGATCCTGCTCTAAGCCCAGATAACCAGTGGTACCAAAATGATAATGATCCTTTCCCTTAATTTTTATACTTTTTCCGTTTAGTGAGTTGCCTTCTGCATGCAAATGAAGAATCCCTGCATTCTTTGCATCGGTAATTACCTCATCTACGGTATCCAGAAAATCATTGTGTTTGATCTTTGCCATAACTTGCTATTATTTAATCGTAAAATTTATTTTTCGTAAGTCTTTACAAGCTAAAAAAAAGTCTATTGAGCTAAGCAGCCACAAGATCTCAAAGCAAAACTTAATCTGTTTTTGACAAGGGAAATTTCATTTTTGATAACTAGCAACTTAAAAATTAGATTTACTATTATCTTTAATTGTAGAATACGGTATATTCTCAATATAATTATTAGTATAGATTCTTTCAAATCGATATAGGGAATGATTTGGCACAAGGAAAACATAGAAAATGAGTACGCGCATTTATGGATTGAAAACAAGATCTTGTTTTTCAAATATAAATCTGAAGTCTTTATTGACCTGGATGCTGCGCGTATCATAGTAGCAGATCGTATTAGTTTACAAAAGGAGAAAGCATACCCTGTGCTTTGTTATACTGAAGGAATAACAAGTTCCGATAAAACCGCCAGAGACTATTTATCTCTTAAGGGAGTCATACTAACTAAAGCAATCAGTTATTTAGCATCTCCCACCGTATCTCTGGCCATGTTACATTTTTACCTAGAAAAAAATAAACCAGCAGTACCTTCTGAAATATTCACAAGTGAGTTTCTAGCCCGTAAATTTCTGGAACCTTTTATCGATTAATTGCTTTTTCACCACTAAAAACTTAAGCTTATGAAAAGTAAAACAGATCAAAACAGGTGGCAGAATCTTTTTTACATGTTTGTTGGGATGGCCAAAGGGAACTTTTCGTACAAAATTAAAAGGACCCGAAATGATGATGAACTTGAAGCGCTCGTAGCACTCAGTAACATGCTTTCTGAAGAGCTAAGAGAAACCTTTAATCATCACGGATTTTTAGACCCCAGAAGAACCTATCTATACCTGGCCAAAATGGACTTATACCTCGATTCAGAATTTAAGATTATTAGTTTTAATAGTGAGGTACCCGAACTCTTGAAACTCCCGGTAGGCGAATTAATAAAGACCCCTATAAAAGATATCCTGGACCAACAATCAGCAGATATTTTTGAGCAAAATACCGGCAGGTTCAAGCAAAGTAATTTTAAAAGATTTAGTTTGGAACTAACGTTCACCACGCACCAGGATCTTATAATTCATGCTCATTGTTATATTTCCTCTTTGGTTCATTCTTCGGGTCAATCCTACTATGCTGTTTCGTCTTTCTTACCGGTGATACTGGAAGAGAATATACCCAATTTCAATCCCTCGGCATCCAAGGAAGAATCTGGAGCATCCCAAATCTTCAGTAATAAATCAGACTTGCGAAGAGTGCATCAGGTTAGAGATTTTATAGTTACAAATTTGGGTAAAGAACTGCCTAATGCCATGGATCTAGCTCATAAATTTTACACCAATGAATCCA
>Ga0115561_1002554_pt1 | contig 12143 bp, 9 predicted proteins | sample COGITO_mtgs_1105_4_FD_87201 | JGI IMG/M metagenome (GOLD analysis project Ga0115561, IMG submission 87201) | Pelagic marine microbial communities from North Sea - COGITO_mtgs_110512 | ecosystem: Environmental > Aquatic > Marine > Epipelagic | place: Germany:Helgoland, sampling site Kabeltonne...
AAACTTATTCGCGCGCTTAGTAATATGTCCTTTTTTACACGACGGGCAGTTTAATTGTGTGTCTTCATTGTTGGAGTTTGACTCAATATAATCACAATCAGGAAAATCGCTACAGCCAATAAACAGCCCAAACCGCCCCTTTTTTATGACTAACTGAGATTGGCATAGCGGGCAGGAGGAACCCTCTATTATTTTGATCTCAGCATTTTCGTATTCGTGTAGGGGTTTTGAAAAATTACATTCTGGATAACGGCTACAACCAATAAAGATACCAGACTTACCTCGTCTGACGTTTAATTTAGCGTTACATTTTGGACAAGGCCCGAAAGCTTGTTCAGACGCACTAGCTGAAAACAAAGTGTGATCAATTTTAGACACTTAATAAAACACTCTTAATGATTATAGATAAGAAACAATCAGTGAAAAGGCCCTTCCGGCTCTTCAAACAACAAATCTTCCATCTGGGCATAGGCATTTTCTTTTCCTGGTACATTAAACAGCACCATCAACACTACCCATTTCATGTCCTCTAGACAAAATTCTTTTGAGTCAATCTCCATCACGCGATCAATCACCATTTCTCGGGTAGATGAATCCAGCACATTAATTTGTTCGAGGAACATTAAGAAACCGCGACACTCGACATCCAAGCGCATCTCTTCGTCTTGCGTGTAAACACGAGTAACAAAAGAATTAAGCCCTTTAGCTAAATAAGGTTTAATATCAGTCTCTTGTAATGCTGCCAGTTTTTCTAACCAAGAAAGCGCTTTATAAATTTCGTCGTGATGAAAGCCAGCTCGTACAAGCTCATCTGTCAACTCGTCTTGATCGACTCGTATTTCAGTTTCGCTATGAATAAGGTTTTCAAATAAATACATTAGGATATCGAACATGTTATTTTCTCCCCAATTTAATGTAACCGCCGGGAACACCGATAACTAAACCGCGCAATTCATATTCTAATAATTGTGACATCACATCTGCTACTTTTATACCGCTTCGCTGAGCTACTATATCTAATGGCGTTATTTCAAAATCTACACTAGCTAACAATTTGTCTGATGCCAAGCTCTGTGACATGTTTTTTTCTGATTCATCTACTTTTTTGCTCGGAGCAGGTAAAATAAGTTGTGTGAATTCTTCATTAATATCTTCTATACACGTTACCAACTTTGCCCCCTGTTGAATCAAATGATGACATCCTGCAGACATGGGGTTGTGAATATTTCCCGGAAGCGCAAATACCTCTCGGTTTTGCTCTAAAGCGTATCTTGCAGTAATTAACGATCCACTCTTTATTGCAGCTTCAATGATAAGAGTGCCAATAGACAAACCACTGATAATGCGGTTTCGTCTTGGAAAGTATTCTGGTCGTCCGGGCGAGTTGGGTGCAAACTCAGAAATAATCACACCATTGTTCTGTAGAATTTTATCCGCTAACTTTATATGACGCCTAGGATACATTTTATCAATAGCAGTACCCAAAACAGCTATAGTTGTACAGCCTCCTAGCAGAGCCCCTTGATGTGACATTCCGTCAATGCCATGGGCTAAGCCACTAGTAATTGTCCAACCACATTCGCTTAAACGGCTAGCAAAAAACTTAGCGTTTTCCTTGCCCTGTGGACTTGGTGCTCTACTTCCTACTATTGCGATTTGATAGTTGTTTAAGTGCTTGGGATCGCCATAACCGTATATCAGTGGTGGGGGACTAGAAATTTGCTTGAGTAGGCTTGGGTAACTAGGATGATCGAAGTGAAGTAAAAAACGGTTATGCGCTTTATTAAGCCACCGCAAACTAACGTCTAAAATACTCATGTTAGGATGCAGTATTACTTCAATTTGCTTGTGATTAAACCCCACTTCCACTAGAGAATTTTTTGATAGAGTAAATAACTCAGGTAGCCCAACAGCGCACTTTTGCTTTAACTTTTTCAAGCTAGAGACCGAGAAATTTGGAACCTGAGTCAACTTCAACCAATTTTTCAACTCACGACTATTTAAATCAACATCCAGTTGCATAATTTGTTCCCTAGATAGTTAGCTTCAGCTAGGACTAGGGTCTTGCTACTATCATTCCCCTTTTTATGACTTTAGCTGATTTAGTAATAAGTGCATAACTTGCTGTATCAAAAGCTTTAAATACTACAACCTCTCCAATCTTTAAAGCTGGCTGAGTAATTTCATCCCCCTTTTTAAAAGCGTTAAGGTTTATGTCTGTTTCGCCTTCATATTTGGGTTCTTTTCCATCAATTATTTTTGGCCCTTGACTGTATATGCCCATTATAGTTCCAGCAGAAACTTGATCCGAACCAATATCTAGCACCACCACATTATATTTACCCAATAAGTTATGTTGCTCTAAGTCATGAATAATATAGCCAGTTTGGTTTTCTGCGGCAATAAGCAAAATTTCATCTAGTTCGTTTGTGACTGCAGGAATGATTTTATCACCTCGCTTAACCTCTAGTTTTGCTTGTAATATTTTAATGAGTTTTTGCTTGCCTACATCAGCATTCATTAACTTAGCTCTAGCTAAATGGCGTATTTGTAAACCGATAAAATTGCCATCCATGTCATAGAGCTCATTTTGCATTCTAACAATGTTCACATTCTCTTTACTGCGACGGGAGGCTTTTCCAAGCACTAGATTATCAGTGGCAAAACGAACAGCTCCCTCTTTATCTCCCAGAATATATGGATAACGATCATAAGCTTCCTTAGACATAATCATCTCATTTTCTATATAGGGTTTGATGACTGACCATGGCAATGCAGCTATAGCTTCTGGAGTTTTAAAGGATTTGGAACCTTCAGGAGAAAGCTTTATTAAAGGCTTTAATGGTTCTCTCACCACTTCAAGAACAATTTCACCTTTTTGATTCTTAGCCAAGCGTAACTTGTCACCGGGATAGATAAGATGAGGATTAGTAATATGTATATTGGTGCGCCAAAGCTGAGGCCATTGCCAAGGCTTATCCAAATACATATTGGATATATCCCACAAAGTATCTCCTTTTTTTACTACATAAACTTCAGGAGCGGTATTTTTCACTAAAACGCTGTCTGCGAAGCTATATAATGGCAAGAGCACCAACAGCATTAGCAACCTTATTAATTTTTTGCTCATCATTCTTATACACACCTTGATGCAGTGACTATTATGTTTTGGATCTATTTAAGCTAGAATAGCCAGGTAGAAACGTATTAAATAGTCAATTCTATTTGATCGTATACTATATAATACACACCAATAGTAACTCTCTCACTGTAGCGTAAAGTTACTATTGGTTACATTAGTTCCTGAGTCCGTAATTCATTATAGTTGAATAATACAATGGCAATATTAGATGTATTGCGCTTTCCTGATGAGAGATTGCGCACAGTAGCAAAAAAAATACAAAAAGTTGATAAATCCATTACTGCTCTTATTAGCGACATGTTCGATACTATGCGTGAAGAAAATGGTATCGGTTTGGCAGCAACACAAGTTGATGTGCATAAGCGTTTAGTGGTCATGGATGTGTCAGAAAATCAAGATGCCCCTATGGTTTTTATTAACCCTGACATTACCCACAAAGAAGGTAAAATCATCAGTGAAGAAGGCTGTTTATCAGTCCCCAATAATTATGCGCAGGTCGAAAGAGCAGAAAAAATTACGGTTTCTGCTCTTGATAAAACGGGTGAACCTTTCACATTAGATGCAGATGGCTTACTAGCAATTTGTATTCAACATGAATTAGATCATCTAAAGGGCAAATTATTTGTGGATTATTTATCCCCACTCAAACGCCAGAGAATTAAAACCAAGTTAGAAAAAGAAGCCAGACTTGCGACAAGAAACTAAGACACAATTGAATAACCCGTTAAGGATAGTATTTGCTGGAACGCCTGAGTTTGCCGCATTACATTTACAGGCATTAATAGACTCTGAACATGATGTTATTGCGGTTTACAGTCAACCAGACCGCCCAGCTGGTCGTGGAAAAAAACTGCAGGCAAGTCCAGTAAAACAATTGGCCGTTGAATATTCAATCCCAGTTTATCAACCTCAATCATTGAAAACTGCAGACTCACAACTAGCCTTATCTGCATTACAGGCAGATATCATGGTAGTGGTAGCTTATGGATTGATTCTTCCAGCATCAATATTAAACACGCCCAAATTAGGTTGCCTCAACGTTCACGGTTCCTTATTACCAAAATGGCGAGGAGCAGCCCCTATTCAGCGCTCAATTTGGGCAGGTGACAAAGAGACAGGTGTAACGATTATGCAAATGGATGAAGGCTTGGATACCGGTTCTATGCTGTTCAAGCAGTCACTCACTATTACCAAAAAAGATACCAGTGCCAGTTTGTATCAAAAGCTATCAGAAATTGGACCTAAAGCTTTGCTTGAGACCTTGTCCACACTTGCTGAAATACAACCTCAGATCCAAAATGATGATTTCGCTAGTTATGCCAAAAAATTATCAAAAGAAGAGGCCAAAATGGACTGGAATTTATCTGCAGAACAACTTGAAAAAAATATTCGTGCATTTAATCCATGGCCAGTCGCTTTTTTCAACATTAATGACTTTAATATAAAAGTGTATTCGTCAGATGTTGTTAAAAACGAAAACCCTGACACGCCTGCAGGACAAATTGTTAAGTCAGATAAAACAGGTATCTTAGTGACAACTGGTAATGAATGTTTATTGCTAACCAGATTGCAACTTCCCGGCAAAAAACCAATGGCAGTAGCGGATGTCCTTAATGGAAGAGCTGATTGGTTTGCGGTAGGTGTTTCGCTAATATGAAATATTTTTTATGAAGAGCAAGTCAAAAGGTAACCATTTCAATTTACGTGCTGATGCCGCCAAGGTGTTGCATCAAATATTAGAAGAAGGTCAATCTGCAAGGGAATGTTTGCCTCTTGCTCAATTACCCCACAAAGAACAAGACAAAGCATGGTTGCAAGAGATGGTTTATGGCGTTTTACGTAATTTACCTATTTTACAGTTTTGGCTTAGGCAACTACTCGATAAGCCATTAAAAAACCGCTTCAAAATTGTTGAGCAATTGATCATGTTGGGGTTTTATCAATTAGCCTTTAGTCGTGTCAGTCAGCATGCAGCAGTGTCTGAAACAGTAGCTGCATGTCAGCCTCTGAATACTCTAGCGATGAAAGGTCTAGTCAATGCTATCCTGCGTACATTTTTAAGAGATGAAATGTCTCAACAGGGAACACCCAATAAACAAATAGCGTCAGGATTGCCTAAATGGTTATACAAAAAACTTGAAGCTGAATATAAAGATGTGTTTATTGATTTATCTACCAATATGCAATTAAAGGCTCCAATTTGGCTCAGAGTTAATACTCGCAAGATTTCTCATGCACAATTTGCTGAAGAGCTAAAAAAAGCAAGTATCGAATTTACTGATCCTATCGGACATCCAGAAGCTTTTATATTGTTAAAGGGTTATGACGTAACTAGCTTGCCCGGTTTTGATTCAGGGTGGTTTGCTGTACAAGATGGAGCTGCACAACTTGCAGCCCATTACCTTAAGCCTGAACAAGGTGAATCAATATTAGATTGTTGTGCTGCACCAGGTGGTAAAATTTGTCATATAATTGAATTAGAACCGAATATTTCTAAAACAGTTGCTTTAGAAATAGATGAAAAACGCGCTCTAAAAATCAAAGAAAATTTAGTTAGGTTAGGGCATGACGCAGATATTGTAGTGGGTGACGCAAGCATGCCAGAAAAATGGTGGGATGGGCGATTGTTCGACCGAGTGCTACTCGATGCACCGTGCTCTGCCACTGGTATTATCCGCCGACACCCTGACATAAAATGGCTGCGTAAGGCCAAGGATATTGATGTACTTGTGAACCTACAAAAGCAAATATTAGATGCTATATGGCCACTCATTAAACCTGGCGGGACTATGCTTTATGTTACTTGTTCTATTTTACCCGAAGAAAACCATCTACAAATACGTGACTTTTTATCAAGAACAGATAACGCATTGATAGATAAAACTTTTTATAACGATTCTGTGGACAGTCCGGGTAAACAGATTTTACCCGGAGATCAACAAATGGATGGTTTCTATTATGCGCGACTGCTAAAGTCTCCAAAATAATAAGGTTTACATACCACTAATGAAAATAATTATTCTTGGTGCTGGCCAAGTTGGCGCCACTTTAGCTGAAAATTTAGTCGGTGAAAAAAATGAAATCACCGTCATCGATTCAGATCCAGAGACTCTAAGGCATCTTCAAGATAGATTAGATTTACAAGTTGTAGCGGGTATGGGCTCGCATCCAGATGTGCTAAAAAAAGCAGGAGCAGAAGATGCTGACATGCTAATTGCTGTAACCAACAGCGATGAAAGTAACATGATGGCTTGTCAGGTTGCTTATAGCTTATTCAAAACGCCAACAAAAATTGCCCGTGTTCGCTCTGAACAATACATCATCTATCAAGAACAGCTGTTTAAGCATCAAGACGTACCTGTCGATCATCTTATTGCCCCAGAACAACTTGTTACAAAGGCCATAAAACGCCTGATAGATTATCCAGGTGCATTACAAGTGGTTGAATTTGCCGATGGCAAAGCTAGCTTAGTAGCGATTAAAGCTTATTATGGTGGCTTATTGGTAGGCCATGCACTGTCCACCTTAAAAGAGCATATCCCTAATGTTGAAACGCGTGTAGCTGCTATATACCGAAGAGGTAAACCGATTCGTCCGCTTGGGACAACTATTATTGAAGCTGATGATGAAGTGTTTTTTATCGCAGCTACAAAACATATTCGCACGGTTATGAGTGAACTACAAAAACTCGAGTCAAGTTACAAGCGTATTATGATCGCAGGAGGCGGCCTAATTGGTGCTGGACTAGCAAAGTTACTCGAACACAATCACAATGTGAAATTAATTGAATTTAACCATGAAAGGGCTAAGTATCTCTCTGCACATTTAGATAAAACAATCGTATTTGCTGGTGATGCCTCAGATCATGAGTTATTAACCGAAGAAAATGTCGAACAAGTTGACGCTTTTATCGCCGTCACCAACGATGACGAAGCCAACATTATGTCAGCGATGTTAGCGAAAAAGCTTGGCGCACAAAAAGCTATGGTCCTGATACAACGAGGAGCCTATGTTGATTTAGTTCAAGGTGGTGATATTGATATAGCGTTCTCTCCACAGCAGGCCACCATCTCAGCGCTTCTCACTCATATAAGACGAGGAGATATAGTGAACGTATACTCACTAAGAAGAGGAGCAGCAGAAGCCATTGAAGCTATTGCACATGGTGATCGAAACACATCCAAGGTAGTTGGACGAGAAATCCGTGAAATAAACCTTCCTCCAGGCACCACCATAGGTGCCATAGTCCGTAGTGAAGAAGTCATCATTGCTCACGGAGACACAAAGATTGAAGCCAACGACCACGTTATACTTTTTTTAGTGGATAAGAAATTTGTAAGTCACGTAGAGAAATTATTTCAGCCCAGTGCGTTATTTTTTGGCTAAATATGAATTTAGTCTTTGCTCTTATAACTTTACAAAACCACAAAAAATCTTATAAAGTTAAAGCAATTGGTACAAGAGCATAACCTTCCAAGGCTGTGAATATCGATTATCAAGCAAATCAGTGGTAATGGTTACTCTCCGGTCGATAACCCTGCATATGTTCAATGTAGTATGAATGTATTTGTCCGAAATTCAGATAAAACCCTAACATTATTTACTAGTCACTATTTATAGAGTGGCTTTGAAGGTGTCTCTACTGGTGCTGCAATTAGTTATGCAACAGGAAGATATACCGAACTCAAGTCATCACGGCTGTTGATAAAGCCAATATAGAGCTCGAAGAGGCCCAACTTCTTATGTCTAGTAAAACTAGCCTTCGCTATGGCGTCTTTTTTCTAACCAATTAAAATGTATTTAATGACAATATTGGTCTGTATACATTTCTTGATCTTCGATCTATGTATAAATTATTAACTCCTCCAAAAAGTAGGTGAAAATAGCACTAACAATGAAAATACTTCTAACCGACCAAAAAGCATTGCTATTATTAACAACCATTTACCACTATCAGACACATCAGCGTAGGTAGCAGCCACAGATCCTAATCCTGGACCTAAGTTATTAAGTGTTGCCGCAGTTGCGCTAAAAGCCGTCACGTCATCCATCCCAGTAGCGATCAGTCCAACCATAATAATCACAAAAATCATCGCATAGGCTGAAAAGAAACCCCACACAGCTTCGACAACTCTGTCTGGTAAGGCTCTTTCACCTAATTTTACAGAGTAAACCGCTTTGGGATGGATTAACCGGTCGACTTCTCTTTTACCTTGTAAATATAGTAAAAAAACTCGAATAACTTTTAAGCCTCCTCCAGTCGAGCCTGCACATCCACCAATAAAGCTTGAGAAAATTAGCATGATAGGCAAAAACACAGGCCAGTTAGAGAAATCTGTAGTGGTAAAACCCGCGGTTGTACTAATAGATACAGATTGAATCAAGGCTTGGTCAAAAGCTATTCCCGCATCGGCAAACCAACTGAATTGAAGTAACACAATAAAACAAATCAGCACCAAACTAATTTGAATGATAAAAAATGCTTTTAGCTCAGGATCATGAAAATACCCCTTTAAAGAGCGCCCACTAGCCGCAGCGTAATGCAGAGCAAAGTTCAATGCCGCAATCCATAGAAATACCACACAAACTATATTCACACCAACACTGTTAAATTGACCTAAACTTGCATCGTAGTTACTAAACCCACCAATAGCGATAGTCGAAAATGCATGACAAATAGCATCAAACAAGTTCATACCTACAACCCAAAACGCAGCAGCACAAACGGTTGTAAGAGATAAATAAATGTACCAGAGATGCTTGGCTGTATCAGCTATTCTAGGTGTCATTTTAGAATCTTTCACTGGGCCCGGGGTTTCTGCCCTGTATAACTGCATTCCACCCACACCTAATATTGGTAAAATTGCCACAGCGAGAACAATAATTCCCATCCCCCCCAACCACTGGAGTTGCTGACGGTAGAACTGAATTGCTTTAGGCAAATAGTCGATGCCTTCAATAACAGTCGCACCCGTTGTTGTTAGACCAGAAAAAGATTCAAAAAAAGCATCTGTCGTAGACATCTGGGGCTGCTCTAATAGCAAAAATGGCAATGCACCGAAACTTGCTAGAACTGTCCAGAACAACACCACAATTAGAAATCCTTCCTTAGCTCTTAAATCATTTCTATAAATTCTATTGGGATACCAAATGGCTAACCCTGTAAATAAACATAAAAGAAATGCTAATAGAAATGGGAGGCCGCTACCATCTGCATATATGACCGACACTATTGCTGGAGGGATCATAGTGACACTGAATAAAGCAACAAGAAGTCCTAATATCCGAATAATAGTTCGATATTGCATGGTTCAGCTTTGACCCAGAATATAAATGCCAACTAATACACCTGGCAAGTTTAGAGATAAAAAGTTTAATTCTAAGTAAGTCATTGGATTAACTAATTTTCTTGTAATTATTGTTTACTAAAAACCAAAACAAAAGTCTAATTCAAGAAATCTGACTTTTTAATTATGCTCACGTCTTTCAATTAATAAGATAACAGAAAGTTCGTTGCCATCGAAAATATTTCGACAAAAGCGAACAACTATTCTTATTTAATTGAAACAAAGACATACAATTGAATCTACAAACTTAAACCCACATCAAATTATGCTTCAATTATTGAAATTGCAAGCCTACAGATTAGGTAAATCAAGGCTTATAATTACTTATTAACATTTAACTATAAATGTTAATAAAATAATTTAAAAATTTTCTTTTCTAGTGCTTAACATCTGTGTATCTTCTAAGAAGGTTTTGATTTAAACGAGTCAATCAAAAAATCTTATCCACAAAACAAGCATCATGAAAAACTTCTTTATTAAGTTTTTATTTCTCTGTAAATACATGTTTATTAAAGATTTTTCAATACCCCCAAGTATTTAAATTTAGTAACAAATGAATTATCTATTACATTATCTACATAGTTACCCACAGATTTTCTTTTAAATAAAGATAAATGCCTCCACTTATACATTCTCGCAAATTTACAATATTCTAAAATAAAATATGGGCACCTATTATGGCATCTGAAACAAAACCTCTTTTTAACCCTCTAATATTAGTAGATGGCTCATCTTATTTATTTAGAGCTTACCATGTACCTTATTTGCAAGCGTTATCTACGTCTTATGGACAATCCACAGGTGCGATTACGGGTGTGTTGAACATGATAAAGAGCTTACAAAAAGACTACCCAAGCGGAAATATAGTGGTGGTGTTTGATGCCAAAGGGAAAACCTTTCGAAACGATATGTATTCTGAGTATAAAGCTAACCGCCCGGCTATGCCTGAGGACCTGAGAACACAAATTGCACCTTTACATGAAATTATCGAAGCAATGGGACTACCTTTATTAGTCATTGAGGGTGTCGAAGCGGATGATGTAATTGGCACGCTAGCTAATCAAGCGTCTGAACTCAAAATGGAAACAGTCATTTCTACCGGCGATAAAGATATGGCACAACTTGTTACGGCACATGTTCGATTAATCAATACAATGACCAATGTCGAAATGGACGAAGCGGGCGTGAAAGAAAAGTTCGCTGTTAGACCCGACCAAATCATCGATTACTTAGCTCTAATGGGTGACAAAGTGGACAATATTCCAGGTGTCGACAAATGTGGACCTAAAACAGCGGCTAAATGGCTAGCTGAACATGGCACACTTGAGCAAGTCATGGCCAATGCCGACAATGTAAAAGGAAAAGTGGGCGAACATTTACGAAATGCTCTGAGTCATCTACCTTTGTCCTATGAATTAGCCACGATTAAATTGGACGTAGAACTGCCCGAAAATGTGCAAGACATTAAACCAAAAGAAGTGAATTTTGATAAATTAATTGCTTTGAGTAATCAGTTTGAATTAAAACGTTTGTTGACAGAGACCCAACAAAAAGTAAAACAAACTGCTACCACCAAAAGTATCGATCCAAAAGAGTTAGACGAACACACTTCTGAATCAAGGAATTATCACACCATCCTTACCCAAGCTGATTTTGATATTTGGTTAGACAAACTCAAAGCAGCTGATTTGTTTGCCTTCGATACCGAAACGACTAGCTTAAATTATATGGATGCAGAATTGGTAGGCGTATCATTTTCTATTTCAGCAGGCGAGGCGGCTTACTTACCTGTTGCTCATGATTATTTGGATGCACCAGACCAATTAGACAGAGCCCACGTGTTAGCCTCTCTTAAATCACTTCTAGAAGACCCTGCAATTAAAAAAGTGGGACAACACCTTAAATACGATAAAAATGTGCTGGCTAACTACGACATTAATTTACAGGGTATAGCATTCGATACAATGCTTGAATCATATGTGCTGAATAGTGTAGCCACCCGCCATGATATGGATAGTTTGTCGGAAACATATCTCGGTCAATCAACTATTCACTTTGAAGATATTGCTGGAAAAGGTGTCAAACAAATAACGTTTAATCAAATTCCACTGGATAAAGCAGCACCTTATGCAGCCGAAGATGCAGATATAACCTTACGTTTGCATAAGGTTATTTGGCAAAAACTTAGGGAAGAAAAAGACTTAGTAGATGTATTTAAAGAAATAGAGCTACCTTTGTCACCCGTTTTAGCAAAAATGGAACAATTTGGTGTGCTCATAGATAGCCAAAAACTTGCACAACAAAGCCAAGACTTAGCGGTGCGTATTTTAGAGTTAGAAAAAGAAGTACATGAACTAGCCGGCGAAGAGTTTAATTTAAGCTCACCGAAACAATTACAGGAAATCCTCTACAAAAAAATGGATTTACCCGTTCTAAAGAAAACCCCAAAAGGCGCACCGTCAACGGCTGAAGAGGTTTTACAGGAATTGGCCATCAATTACCCATTACCGAAATTGTTGATGGAATACCGAGGGTTGAGTAAATTAAAAAATACATATACGGATAAACTTCCAAAGATGATAAATGCTCGAACAGGCAGGTTACACACATCTTATCATCAAGCAATTACGGCAACAGGTAGATTGTCATCTACA
>Ga0115561_1002565_pt1 | contig 12112 bp, 8 predicted proteins | sample COGITO_mtgs_1105_4_FD_87201 | JGI IMG/M metagenome (GOLD analysis project Ga0115561, IMG submission 87201) | Pelagic marine microbial communities from North Sea - COGITO_mtgs_110512 | ecosystem: Environmental > Aquatic > Marine > Epipelagic | place: Germany:Helgoland, sampling site Kabeltonne...
AAAGAGACTACACGGTCTCCCTCTTTCCACTGGCCGCGCTTTCTCAAAAGTTCAACGCGTTCGAACCGCTTTAAGACGTTACGTTTAACTGCTAATCCTCCAGGAGGCTTAAAACTTGGATGTCTGCTCATAAGTTTGGGTAATGTAACAATTAATAGTTATGTAGCAAGAAAAAAGCTTGGGGAAATAGCGTATTAAGCAGGGATTCCGACTGGTTCTGGACCATGACCAAGCTCATCATCTTTTGACTTGGCGTCCGACTTCTCGTCTTCCTTGTTCTTATTCTCCGCATCTTTTCCCTGTTGACTCAGGGGAGCTGATTTTATGATCGGAGAAATGATTTCACCCTTGTCCAAAATTTCGTGAATATGTTTGCCCTCAATTGTTTCATGCTCGAGCAGTGCTGCAGCAGATTTGTGCAAAGCGTCTAAGTTCTCGTTCAAAATCTTCATGGCACGAGTGTATTGAATATCAATTATCTCTTTGATGGCATAATCGATCTTTTGTGCCGTTTCTTCACTGTAATTCTGGGCACGGGAGAGTTCTTTTCCTAAAAATACTTGGTCTTGTTTATCACCATAAGAAATCATACCAAGTTCGCTCATTCCCCAATCACAGACCATACTCCGGGCAATATTGGTTGCCATTCTAATATCACCTGCCGCACCACTCGTTACATCACCAATCTCAATCTCCTCAGCGGCACGACCACCCATCGCACAGCAAACTTGATTCAGTACTCTGCGTTTACTGTGGTTAAGTATGTCTTTTTTAGGAGTAAACATCGTACTTCCTAAAGATTGTCCTCTTGGGATAATGGTAACTTTATGAATGGGAAGTAACCCATCGTCTACAACGGCCTGAATTATTGCGTGTCCAGCTTCATGATAGGCAATAATTTTTCGATCCTCGTCATCCATTGCCCGCCTTCTCTCAGTACCAAAAGAAATCTTCTCCCTAGCGTCGTCCAAATCAATTCGTTCCACCATTTTCTTGCGCCTGCGGGCTGCGATTAATGCACCCTCATTGAGTAAGTTTGCCAAATCTGCACCCGAAAAACTTGCAGTTGCACGGGCGAGGGAGTTCAAATCTACATCATCCGAGAGTTTGATTTTTTTGGCATGAACTTTCAGAATGGCTTCCCGTCCCTCTAAGTCAGGTAGATCAATAACTACCTGCCTATCAAATCTTCCAGGTCTGAGTAATGCGTTGTCCAGCACATCGGGTCGATTGGTTGCTGCAATTATAATAACACCTTCGTGTCCGTCAAAACCATCCATTTCCACTAAGAGTGAATTGAGAGTTTGCTCACGTTCATCATTTCCTCCTCCTAATCCTGCTCCCCTTTGTCTGCCAACCGCATCGATTTCGTCAATAAAAATTAGACAAGGTGCACTTTTGCGGCCTTGCTCGAACATATCCCTTACTCGTGCCGCACCAACCCCTACAAACATCTCCACGAAATCGGATCCACTTATACTAAAAAAGGGAACATCCGCCTCGCCAGCAACTGCCTTGGCGAGTAAAGTCTTACCAGTACCGGGAGGACCAACCATGAGTACACCCTTGGGAATCTTGCCCCCAATTTTACGAAATCGCTTGGGGTCCTTTAAAAAGTCAACAATTTCAGACACCTCCTCCTTGGCCTCATCACAACCGGCCACATTATCAAACACGATCTTCTCGTTCTCTTTAGTAAGTAGCTTGGCCTTGCTTTTCCCGAAGTTCAGTGCTCCCTTTCCTGCCATCCTTAACTGCCTGACAAATAGGAAATACAATAAACCAATGATGAGGAGAAATGGGAGTAGGCTGAAAAGCAAATCAGTCCAAATTGTAGTCGATGGATTTTCGCGAAGTTTGCCACCTAAAAGATTTCTCAATTCCTTGTATTCAGACTCCGTGACTCTGCCCTTAACGTAAAATGGGAGAAGTTGGTATTCATCTTCGTTACTAGTCGCCAAATAAGCTGGGTTTTTGAAGTTACCCTGAATGGCATACCATTCTTCGCCACCTTTGGGGTCACTTTCAATTACCGCCTTATCTATGTTGCCATCCCGTGCTTCAAGCATTAAGTCATTGATTGAAGTAATGTTGCTATGAGAAGGGGTGACACCCGGGGACTGAGCCATAGCGAGTCCAATTACCGCAGCTAAAATGGCAAGCCAGATTAGTAATACCTTGGGGTGAAAGTTCTTTGGTTTATCCTCTCCGTCCTTATTTGATTTGTTTTCCACAAGGAATCATAATGATGCAGATTCCCTGTAAGTCAAACGGATTACCTGAGTCACAGTGCCATTAATAGCGTAATTCTTTGCTGGCGGAGAGCCTGGTATCCAAACAATTTGATCCGTCCGATCTACCACTATTGGAGTGTGGTTCTTTTGCTCCTCAGGCCAATTGCGATCGATCATCCAATCCTTGACCTTCTTGCTCCCTGGAGCACCTAACGGAGTGAATCGATCACCAATACGTCGATTCCTTAGAAACAATTCAATGGGAGTGACTTCACTGCAAATATATGCATTTTTTAATTGATCCACCTCTCCTGATAGAATCGATTTGCGAGTCTCCGAATCTAAATTAATTACTTCCGCACAGAGAAAGTAATGGCCCGGCAAGAAAATTTTCAAATTGAAAGGAATATTGATGGTTCCCCATTCAACGCTTTTACTCAAAACCGGTTGCTTCATGATTACATTGCCCTTTTTGACAAGAGTGAAGGAACTGGAGATGGTTATTTTGAAATCTTCCTTGCTCTTGAGGGAGTCAAGGATTTCGTCTAGATGATATTGATGAACCGCGGGGAGTTTCATACTCTCTGTGAACCAAAGCGTAATTACCTTTCTGAGTAACCCGCGAGGATATTGTTCCAACTTTGTGCAGATTAAATGATCAGAATCCAGTGATTGATGGAGGGCATCCTGTGCTAATTCTTCTAATGCATCTGCCTGCTCCTCCAGTAGGTCTCGCGTTCGCCCTACTCCCTTAAGCAAATCTCGGTCCGAGTCTTTTTTCCATTGAGCCAATGTGTTTTGACGAATTCGATTTCTTAGGTAATAATCATCCGCATTAGTTGAATCTTCCCTCCAATGAATTTTTGACTTTTGAAGAGATTGACGAATGAGGTCACGAGAAATTGAAAGTAAAGGCCTTACCAAATAAAATCCTCCTAATTCCTGGACCGGTTTGGGTGCAGAAATTCCATCCACCCCTACTCCACGGGCAATTCTCCATAAGAATGTCTCTGCAATATCATCCAGGTTATGCCCCTGAATTAAAAGTGTGGCAGATTTTTCTTTCATTGCATCCCGATAAAACGCTCTCCTTTGTTCGCGTAGCGTACCTTCGTCAATCTTGTCGATTTTTTCTGCCAGTCCAATTACGACCTCAATATTTAACACTCTCGCTACTTCCTTCACAAAGAGAGCGTCATCCTTAGACTCTTTTCCCCGTAAATTGTGATTAAAATGAGCAACCACTAGTTTATTTTGTCTCCCGAGGAAGGATGCATACACCAAGAGAAGTGCCATTAAGGAATCAGCCCCTCCAGAGCATGCAATCACCCAGGTTTTATCGGTGTTGGCAGAGAGTAAATCTATTGCCTGTGGATGCCAGTCAGAATCTGGGATTATCTCAAGTACCTCCCTTGCTATTTGAGATAGGTTGGCGGGCACATGAAGCAAACCACTCATGTGATTAAGGAGTACCGATATATTGCGCGGGGAACCAGCGTTGAAGACATTCGGGTACCTTTACTTGACCATTTGCCTGTAAGTTATTCTCCAAAATTGCGGCAAGAACTCGAGGGATTGCAAGGGCTGATCCATTCAATGTATGCACAGGGCTTGGCTTTACTCCCTCCTCTCGATAGCGAATATTTGCCCGCCGTGCCTGGAAATCAGTAAAATTACTACAACTTGATACCTCTAACCACCTTTTTTGACCAGCGGACCAAACATCAAGATCGAATTGCTTGGCATGAGGGAAACCAATATCACCTGAACAAATAAGTAATACGCGGTATGGAAGACCCAGCTTTTGTAGCAGGCCCTCGGCGTCCAATCGCAACGAGTCTAATTCGGCAAAGCTATCATCCGGATGTACCCATTTTACCAGTTCAACCTTGTCGAATTGATGCAAGCGGTTTAATCCACGAACATCCTTCCCCCAACTCCCCGCCTCTCTTCGAAAGCATGGAGTGTAAGCACATCTCTTAATGGGCAAGTTCTCACTTGGTATAATTTCGTCACGGAAAAAATTGGTTACCGGAACCTCGGCCGTTGGGATAAGGTAAAGTTCTTCATTTTGATCGAAGTACATCTGCCCTTCCTTGTCGGGTAATTGCCCAGTCGCGGTGGCACTCTGTGAATTTACTACGATTGGCGAATGAATCTCTTCGTATCCATTATTTGAAGCTTCATCTAAAAAGAAATTAATGAGAGCACGGACCAACTTCGACATGTCACCTAAATAAAAGGGGAAACCCGCACCTGCAACCTTTACCCCGCGTGGAAAATCTATCATTTGATCAAACCATGGAATATCAAAGTGCGGCAGAGCGTTGGGGTACTCACCCTCCGTATCTCCCCAGGTGGAAACTACCTTGTTCTCCGCCTCTCCCTTCCCGTCCGGAACAGATGAATGCGGGATATTGGGGATTGTCATGAAGACTTCCTGGAATTTGGCATCTGCTTCTTTCGCCAGTCCCTCTAAAACTTTTACCTGAGAGGCCAATAACTTCATCTCCTTTACTTTTTCGATAAATTCAGGAGAACCCTTTGGTAATTGTGACATCTCTACATTCGCACTCTTTTGCCCTGCCCTTGCCTTTTCAGCTAATGAAATCGCCTCTCTTCTCTTGGAGTCCAGATCTTGTGCGAGGTCAATATTACAAGAGAATTTCTTCCGTGCTATATGAAGCTTTAAGTCATCTAAATTATTTCTGAAATATGTTAGGTCGATCATTTTATTAAAACATATATATCATCAATCAAATGGAGTAGCGTCAAAATCATTATATTCACGAGACCATGCTTGCGAGTGTAGTCAATCTTGTTGAAAGATCTTTACTTTAAGGGTAATGAGTAAATATGACAGGTATAATTGCCATCAAAACATCTAGGCCATGCCCGATATCGGGTAGTAATGATGGACTCCTACTCGCATCTAAAGATCGCCACGGGAGGGAATTAACTAATGTAATATCCAGTGAGTCTGGTCTCATATTTGTAGACCCGGTACCATTCCATAATACAGAAAGCTTTTACAAGAATGATTACCGCAAGTCATACAAAGGTATTTCGGTGCCTAAAAATAAACATATTTATCGTGCCGGACAAAATGCATTAAAACGATTTGGGCTTATTAATAGTCTAATTGATTTTGGCGGAGATGTTTTGGATGCAGGTTCAAGCAGTGGAGAGTTTGTCTATTTACTGAAATCCAAGGGAATTAGAGCAAGGGGAATTGAAGCAAACGAAGGCTATGCTAACTTTAGTTCTCAAGAGTTAGGTATTGGGGTGGATATTCAAGCATTCTCCAAATTCTCGCCCAATGCCCAATTCGATGCGATTACAATGTTTCATGTTCTTGAGCATTTGGAGAATCCTGTTGATGATTTAACACATCTAACACAATTCCTGAAACCTGAAGGACATTTAATTATCGAGGTGCCTAATATTATGTACGGCGATATGGCATTTTCCAATAAATGGCATCCTGGACATCTCTTCTCATATTGTAAAGAGACTCTCCGTGCTCTCGGTGTTAAGCTATCCTTGCAAATAGTTTTTTGTGATACGATTACAGATGGTGGTAATATATTTGCTGTTATGAATAAAAGTAAAAGTTCACCCATCGAGAAATTCCAATTCCCCAGCGCTGAAGAAAAGTTGAAATTACTTCATGAGCAGAAAATACAATACTACTTTAACCCTCTAAACTACATTAAATTTTCCAATAAGATTGCCCGTTCATTCAAAGAGAACCGCAAGACTAAGGGGTTATCTGCAGCACAAATCCTTGGAAGTCTCTATGACTGAACTTTGATTTCAGTTAAAGTTGTTTCAATAGTTCTATAAACCGACTCGGTTGAAATATCTTCAATTTTTCTCGATGTGCTCGCAATTACTTTTGCATGCCCATCCTGTGGATAAGGTCCATATCTTTCATGCTCGGTAGGACCAAATAACGCGACTAATGGTTTGCATAACGAGGATGCGATATGGAGCGGTGCGCTGTCATTACTGATAACAATTAAAGAATTTTTGATCAACCATGGCAACTCGACTAATTTTACTTTGCCCCGCACATCAATACAGTTTTGAAAATTATCGCTTCTAACAGAGCCTGCAATAACAACATTCAAATTAAATTTTCTATTAATTAAATTTACTAAATCTTCGAAATTGGGCCACTCTTTTTCCGGTCTTCTGCTCTCAGGAAAAATTAAAATGTAAGGAGATCTTTGTATTGAAGAAAGGTTGCTTCCTTCAAGTATTTGCGAATTGGGGAACTTGAGTGGCAAAGATTTGCAATATTTTATTCCAAATAGTTCAACGAATGGAAGTAGCCTATCAATTGCATGAATTACTTTCTCTCTCGATTTCTCGCCAATACATTTATAGAAAAAAGTTGAAAATTCTCTACCGTCAGCTCTTCCAAATTTCTTTTCACTCCTTGCGATTTTTGTTAGAACTGCGCTTCTTAGTAAGCCTTGCATATCCAATGCGTAATCGTATTTCTCTTTCCTTACCGCTTTACATAGTTTTAGAAATTTAAAAAAACCTCCCCCGCGATAAAAAATATAATTCCTCGATATAATTCCACTGGCATCGAGGATTCCTTCCAATCCACTCTTAATTACCCAGTGAATTTCTATTTTTGGTATTTCTTGGGTCAGCAAGTCGGCGATACGAAGGCTGTGTACGACATCACCAAGTGATGAAGGTTTTATAATTAAAACCTTCATATGTGAAATGGTATTTGCATTCGATTGAACATAAGTTTTTATATATTAATTTTGTGGATTGATGGCGATACTGATTAAAGCAACTGGTTTTATTCTTTCTCTTCTGCCTTACGAGGTACTGGAGATTCTGACGGAGTGCCTAGCGAGAATTTTCATGCTTATCCCTAGCCCACGCCGACGAGTTTTGCTTTCTAATTTAAGGCATGCATTTCCAGAGTGGTCATACGGTAAGATTAAAATGACTGCTTTAGAGTCTGCTGCTAGAATGTTTGAAATGGGTTTTTTCTCTCTTTGTTATCCCTTCATGTCGAAAGACCAAAAAAGACGAACGATTTCTTACTCCAATGAGACTGAGAAGAAACTAGAATCATTGAGAAAGTCAGGTAACCCCGTTATATTTTTAGTTCCTCATGTATGCCTTTTTGAGACTCTTGCTACATCATCCTCATTTCGCCCGCAAGGGGGAAGGAGACTAGGAGCAATCTATCGACCGAACCGAAACCCGAATTTAGAGAGATGGATAAATGGGTCTCGGGATTCCGCTGGAATTCAAATGTTTTCGAGGGATTCGGCAATTTTTGAATCTAAAGGATTTCTGCGAAAGAACAATTGGCTAATAATATTATTTGATCAAAATTCAGGAATCCAGGGTTGTCATTCAGATTTCCTAAATCGCTTTGCTTCTATAAGCACTCTCCCTAGTCTTTTTGCGAAGTCAACCAAAGCGACAACAGCATATGCATTCCCAAAGAGGTTGGCTTTTTTTAAAACTTCCCTCGAATTAAGCGAATTTATTTGTCCAACTGAGGAGATTCCGCATGTTGCTCACAAAATCCTCGAAGAGAATATAACGAGTAATCAAGGATTACCAGAGTGGTTGTGGAGTCATGAAAGATGGAAAACTCAACAAAATTATAGATTTCACTTAAGGCACCGGCATAAACGATCTAATCTCTCTGGAGCAATGGCTAAAGGAAACAGATTTTGGATCAGAATGCCAAATTGGTTGGGCGATTTCGTGATGACCTTTCCCCTTTTAATTGCGATTAGGAAAGGTCGTCCTGATGCATCGATAACATTAATTGGAAAAAGCATGTTTCGAGAGATTTCACTTAAGTTGAATTTATGTGATGATTTTATCACCCTTCCCTATGGAGGTGGTACGGGCGCATTTCTTAAGTTCGTTAAAAAAAGGTATGATTACCCAAGTTTGATCATTAATTTCGCCAATTCCTTCCGATCAGATTTAGAGTGCAAATTACTGGGGGCTCCAAGGAGGTACGGGTTGTCGTTGCCACGAAGGTGGCGTCCATTACTTACTCACTCCTACAATCCACCAAAGTCTGTCGTTAATGCTCTTAAATCAACCCATCAAATTACTTTATGGAAGGGTATGCTTAATCACTTTGGAATGGAAGAAGAGCTCGACTTGCAGCCGTATTCTCTAGATGCAACATCATCAAATGATTTTAGAATAGGCATCATTCCTGGTTCTGCAAACAATCCATCCAAGCGATGGTCCACAGATAAATGGTGCTCGCTCATTGTGGAACTCCTGAATAATAGTGATGGATTAAAGGTAAGTATTTTTGGCACAAATGATGACAATGTTATTGCAGATGAAATTTGTAGCACCCTTGATGATCTCATTATTGATAACTTGTGTGGGAAGACATCATTGTTTGAACTTGGGCAGGATTTATCTAATTGTATGATGGTCGTAGGCAATGATTCTGGCGGGATGCACTTTGCAAATGCCCTTGGTGCACCAACCGTAGTTCTTTTCGGTCCGACAAACCCTCTAGTCACATCTCCATTTATGAGTGCTACAACTAAGATCGTTCAATCTGGCGAGCCTAACGCAGGTCACGCTGGAGGGATTGATGCTTTGCCTGTCTCGCAGGTTTTAAATGCTTGTAATGAGCTAAGGCGAGCATGAAGATCGAACTCCCATTAAGTGTTTCCATAATTGCAAAAAATGAGGAAGAGAATATTGCTCGGTGTTTAGCCAGCCTTGAAGGTCTCTCCTGTGAAATCATTTTAGTCTACAACGATTGCACGGATGGTACGATTAAAGTTGCTGAGAGTTTCGGGGCGAAATGCATAGAGCATGATTGGTTAGGCTACATTGAGCAAAAAAATTTTGCGTTATCTCGTTGTACACATGAATGGGTTTTATGCTTAGACGCAGATGAGGCATTGTCCCATGAGCTCAGGACTTCAATAATTAATTTCCTGACATCTGGGATTCAGAATTCTAATTCCTGTGGTGCTTCATTCAATCGCTGTTCTTATTTCCTCGGGAGATGGATCAAGCACGGTGATTGGTATCCCGATAGAAAAGTGCGGTTGTCAAAAAAAGGTAAAGCTACTTGGGGTGGTACGAATCCTCATGATAAGTTGAATCTAGATGGTCCTTGCCTATTTCTACAAGGTGACCTTCAACACTTTTCATATCCTTCACTCAGGAGTTTAACTGAAAAAACTTTGCATTATTCTGACATTTTTTTAGAAACTAATTCTACCAGTTTGAATTTTAAACCATCTATTGCACCAATTTTGCTACGTCCCCTATGGAGATTCTTTAGGGGATATTTTTTGAGATTGGGCATTCTTGATGGTTATGCGGGTTTCGTAATTGCCTTTTCTACTGCTTATGAATCCATGCTTAAACATGGTAGGCTTTGGGAACTAAGAAGGTCCAACAATAAGAAATCTGAATCAAAATGAGATTATTTGCAGACACATTAAATAATAATCGTATAACAAGGTATTTGAAAAAAATAAGAAACTCTTTACTGAATTCTTATTTTCTTGGAAAAGGTGCCACATATAAATCAAAGCAAATCGAAGAATTAGCCAACTCTCCGTCCTTAGTATTTTGTATAGCTTTTAATAAACCAGTTTGTATTCAGATCATGGTTAATTGTTGGTCTACATTTGCAAAAGACACAGTGCTAGTTGTTGCTGATAATTCTACAGATTTAAACTGTAGAAAAGAGATTCGAAAAATCTGTAAAACAGCCGATATTCATTACATTGGTCTACCCAAAAACCCGGAATGGCACCCTAATCGTTCACACGCACTTGCGATGAATTGGGTGTATTACAACTTTGTAAGAAAAATGACCCCTAAAACCTTTGGTTTTCTCGATCATGACTGCTTTCCATTTGCTGAATTTGACCTTAATCGCAAAATGGAAAATAAAATAATTTATGGTGAAAAAAGAATTTCAGAAAAAAAACAAAGCATATGGAGTCTTTGGGCAGGGTTTTGTTTTTTTAAGTACTCATTTACAAAGGATAAGAAACTAAATTTCACACACAGCATTGAATTGGGACTAGATACTGGAGGTAGTAATTGGAGTGTATTATATAGCTGTTTAAATGTGGCGGATGCAAACTTTGCCAACACGCATAATGGGGCTAGTTTCACATCAAGCTGGGAGTTTAATTCGATAATTGATCACTTCGTCCACATTGGTTCAGCAGCTCACTTGATTAAGTCAAAGAAAATGGCTTACGAAGATTTAACAAAACTAATACATTATTTAAACATACAAATGAATTCCTTTTCAACTGCTATATGAATTCCAGGTTCAAATCACTATTTGATAATTGTAACAAGCATGCCGACTTTTCAACAAATGAAAAAATTGGATGGTTCGCGTCTTTAAAGTTAATCAATCATGGAGTGGAAGAGGAGTAGAGTACAATTTCAATTGGGAGAACAATGTATATATCCTTATTGCTCATTCATTTGAGGTGAGCAAACTATTGGTTATAGCTCAGAAATCATCCAGTTGGTTTTGATCGACGATTCTTGGAGTTACAGATGGATGCACAGGGTTTATTACGCAAAAAATGAATTTAGTGAATACTATGAACCATTTCATGAAAATTCATCATCCCACCCGTTTTTTGTGAGTTGGCGATAGATTGACTCAAAGTTAGAAAAAGTTCAAAACCAATTTAATGTACAACAGACTCTATCCCCTTTTAAATAATTTTATATGTGCGGAATTATAGGTTACTACTCTGGTGAAGGTTCTTATTCTCTTAAGGAATCAATCAGGAAGATTGCTTCAAGAGGGCCAGACGATAAAAATATTTGCTCTTTGAGTAAAGTTTCTTTTGGGCATACTCGATTATCCATTATTGACATCGAGGCAGGAGCCCAACCAATGAAAACCAGTGACAGTAGATATTGTATCGTGTTTAATGGCGAAATTTACAACTATTTGGAGTTACGCAAAGAGCTTCAAGGTGCCGGCACTTCATTTGAAACTAATTCTGATACTGAGGTGCTCCTAAAAGCTTACATCGTGTGGGGTAAAAAAATGGTTGAGCGTTTAGATGGGATTTTTGCATTTGCTATATACGACAGAGTCAATGAACAGATTTTCTTAGGCAGAGACCGCTGTGGCGTTAAGCCTTTATTTTACGAAATGGAATCAGGATATTTTGCATTCGGTTCAACCCTGGACTCAGTTACTTGCATCAAAGGCAAAAAATACTTAATTAATTGCTCGGCTTTACAAGATTATCTTGCCTTTCAAACCATTCTCGCTCCTGAAACAATTTTTCAAGGAGTACACCAACTAGATCCAGCCCACACTATTACCTATAACTTAAAGGAAGAGGAAATGTTAATTGACTGCTATTGGGATATCCCCTCGGAGGAAAGACATATTGCTACTCAAGATGCTGTATTTCAGTTGGATCACATACTAAATGAGACAATAAAAGATCAAATGGTTTCAGAAGTGCCTATTGGTGCTTTTTTAAGTGGGGGTGTGGACAGTAGCCTAGTTACTCATTATATGGCTCAAAATAGTTCTTCGCAGCTAAATACTTATAGTGTTGCTTTTGATCAAGATAGTTTTGATGAAACGCGATATGCACTAGAGGTTTCAAAAAAATATGACACTAAACACCATGTGATTAAAGGTCCATCAATGGATGCAGAGTCTTTGCTAGAAGCCGTTTCATCACTAGATCAACCTTTAGCGGATCCAGCTTTTCCTATGACTTGGTATCTGTCAAAAACAACTAAAGAGCATATTACTGTCGCTCTAAGTGGAGATGGTGCGGACGAATTGTTTGGAGGGTATAGCAAGTTTAATCAATTGTCTCGCATAA
>Ga0115561_1002570_pt1 | contig 12091 bp, 10 predicted proteins | sample COGITO_mtgs_1105_4_FD_87201 | JGI IMG/M metagenome (GOLD analysis project Ga0115561, IMG submission 87201) | Pelagic marine microbial communities from North Sea - COGITO_mtgs_110512 | ecosystem: Environmental > Aquatic > Marine > Epipelagic | place: Germany:Helgoland, sampling site Kabeltonne...
AAAGGTTTTAATTTATGATCTAAAAAGTAGAAAAGGGAATCAGAAAGTAATTACTGCTGAAAGAGGCAAAATTGTTTCAGAAGAAGGAAGTAAGTACATGACCTTTATTCTATACGATGGTAATTATTATGAAGAGCATATTAAATCAGGGTCATCTCTGATAAAAAGGAAGCGGATGCCTTCGTCGCATGCTACCTTTAAAGAATACGAAATGAATATTGACATCTCTTCCTTGTCCCAAGAAGACTTAGAGGATGAAAAGTACAAAGGACGTCATAATATGCTCAGCATTCAACAAATTAATGATACCCTACCCGATTTAAAAAACAATTACGATGAATATGTGGGCTTGAGAACCAAAAGTTTGAATTCAATTCTAAAAGTTAAAAAACTATACGCATATCACGATTCACTAAAGACAAAAAATATTGCATCCAATCTGTTAGAAAATTTTGATTTAAATAATAAAATTAATATTCTCAACAATGCGATTTCAGTTACCAGTAGAGCCGAAAACAATATAAAATCGAATACCAATAATTTTAAATTCAAAAGAAAGAATTTAAATCTCTACGATACCGAATTTTACAATCGAATTGCTTTTTCGTTGTCTTGCTTGTTGTTGTTTTTTATTGGAGCACCTTTAGGATCTATAATAAGAAAAGGAGGCTTTGGATTGCCTATGATATTAGCAATAGCCATCTATGTCACTTATTTTTTCAGCAATACATTTGGAAAAAATTTAGCGGAGGAAAGCACCGTTACCTCTATGCTAGGAGGCTGGATAGCCATCTTAATAATGCTACCAGTCGCAATTTTACTAACAAGAAGAGCCACCAGAGACAAAGGACTCTTTAATATTGATGTTTTTACACAACCTATCATTCACTTTTTCAAGAAATTTACGTCCAAAAACACCCACAAACTATGACCCCTATCAAAACGCAAAATAACACCCAATTACATGCTATAGAAGCTGCTATTGAGGACATAAAAAATGGAAAAGTAATCATTGTCGTAGATGATGAAAACAGAGAGAATGAAGGTGATTTTTTGGCAGCAGCTGAAATGGCAACTCCAGAAATGGTGAACTTTATGGCAACGCATGGTCGTGGATTGATTTGCACACCACTCACCGAAAACCGATGCCAAGAATTAGGATTGGGAATGATGGTACAAAACAATACCGACCCCATGGAAACCGCTTTTACCGTTTCAGTAGATCTCCGAGGGAAAGGAGTTACCACAGGTATTTCAGCAGCAGATAGAGCACTTACCATAAAAGCCTTGGTGGACAAAGAAACAAAGCCCGCCGACCTCGCAAGACCAGGACATATCTTTCCATTAAAAGCGAAAGAAGGGGGTGTTTTGCGACGAACAGGACATACCGAAGCAGCCATAGATTTTGCACGCTTAGCTGGCTTAGAACCCGCAGGAGTCATTGTAGAAATCATGAATGAGGATGGTACAATGGCACGACTCCCAGAACTTTTGAAAGTTGCTAAAAAATTTGATATTAAAATTGTTTCTATAGAAGATTTAGTTGCCTATAGAATGGAACATGATTCTTTGATTGAGAAGAAAGAAGATTTTCAATTGGAAACTCGTTTTGGTGAATTTCGTGTAAGGGCCTATCAACAGACTACTAACAATCAAGTACATTTAGCCTTAACGAAAGGAACTTGGTCCAAAGAGGAACCCATTTTAACACGCGTAAATTCGACCCTAGTAAACAATGACATTCTTGGAACGCTCACCAATAATGCTGATAAGAAGTTGGATCAAATGTTTCAAGTCATCAACGAAGAAGGCAGAGGAGCAATTCTATTTATCAACCAACAGAATCAATCACAGAACTTATTGGGAAGATTGGGAATATTAAAGGAAAATCAGGCAAACGGACAATTAAAAGCTCCAGCGATAGGAATGGATAATAAGGATTTTGGAATTGGTGCGCAAATCTTACATGATATCCATATTAGCAAACTAAGACTAGTGACCAATACCAAGCAAACAAAACGTGTTGGGATGATTGGATATGGCTTAGAAATTATAGACTATATAGCGTATTAAATAATCGCTATAATTTATTTAATTTTGGTTTTTTAAAATACTTAAAAGGAACAAACAGCATCCCAAAACATTGACTATCTGTTTTACCCATATTTTTGTGATGAATTTTATGCGCTTTACGTAAGCCTTTTAGATAGGAATTATCGGTGTTCTTAAACCATTTGAAACGTTGGTGAATTAGCACATCATGGACTAAAAAATAAGCCAATCCGTAGCATAAAATTCCCAAACCAATAAAAAACAAATAGGTGTGTACTGTGTAGGTTCCGAAATAGAACAACGCAATACTTGGGATTGCAAATACAACGAAGAAAGCATCATTTTTCTCAAAACCATTGTATTTAGGTTGGTGATGATCTTCATGTAAGAACCAGCCAAAACCATGCATTACATATTTGTGAGTGCACCATGTGACTCCTTCCATTGTTAAAAAAACACCTAAAGTAATTAATGCGTAAATCATTAGATAATATTCAATTTGTATTTTACGTAACTTCTTGCTAAAAGATTAATTTTCATTGGATCAGAAATACGAACCCTTGAATCCATAATTTTTTCTGATGGAATTTTATGCAATTTCTTGAGCAGCCTTCTATAATATCTGTAGGCCATATAGACTCCAAATTTTGCTTCAGTAGGAAGGTTTAAAATTCCGTTTGAAAAAGCATATTCAAAATCAGCTTCGATTTCTTCGATAATTAAATCTTTTGAAGCAGCATCTAACTTTCCTAGATCAATATTTGGAAAATACGAACGATTCAATACTTCATAATCATCTTTTAAATCTCTTAAGAAATTTACCTTTTGAAAGGCAGAACCTAAACGCATTGCAGCATCTTTAAGATCTTCATACATTTTGTCATCCCCATTTACAAAAACCTTCAAACACATCAAACCAACAACATCAGCCGAGCCATAAATATATGCATCATACTCTTCTTTGGTTGTATATTCCGTTTTGTGCAAATCTGCTTTCATACTTTTCAAAAATGCTTGCACCATTTCATCCGGGATATCATATCTAGTTACTGTTTTTTGAAAAGAGTTTAAAATAGGATTTAAACTGATTCCATGCGTTTTAGCAGCATAATAGTCTTTTTCAAAGTGAGCCATAAGGTCCACTTTATTATACTCATGAAAAGTATCTACGATCTCATCAGCAAAACGAACAAAACCATAGATGTTATAAATATCAGCCCTTATTTTTGGTGACAACATATTTACCGCCAAGGAAAATGAAGTGCTATACTTTTGTGTTACTAATTTACTACACCCGTCGGAAACATCATCAAATAAATCTTTCATATTACGACTGTTTTTTTATAATTAATTCTGAAGCTAATTTTCCTGAAATTAATGCAGGTGGCACTCCTGGACCAGGAACAGTTAATTGTCCCGTAAAATACAAATTCCCCACTTTACTACTTTTAATATTGGGTCTTAAAAAGGCAGTTTGCATCAATGTGTTTGCCATACCATATGCATTTCCTTTGTAAGAATTATAGGCTTCTTTAAAGTCATTTACACAAAATGATCTTTTAAAGAGTACACTGTTTCTGACTTCTTGATGCGTCAAATTTTCGAAACGGTCCATTATTTTCTCAAAATACTGTTCTCTTAAAGCTTCAGTATCTTCGATGCCTGGAGCCAATGGGATTAGAAAAAAACCTGCTTCTTTTCCTTCTGGTGCTGAAGTAGGATCGGTCATCGATGTAAAGTTCGCATAAAACAACGGATCTGTTGGCCATTTTGGATGGTCATAAATTTCAGCAGCATGAGCATCAAAATCAGTATCAAAAAAGAGCGTATGATGGCTCGCATTTTTTATTTTTTTATCAAAACCAACATAGAAAAGTAATGACGAAGGTGCAAAGGTTTTTTTGTCCCAGTATTTTTCTGAATACTGTCTCACATTTTCATCTAGTAAGGTTTCTGTATGGTGATAATCAGCACCACTTAAAACTAAATCTGCTTCAATTTTCTCACCATTAAGCAACAAACCATTTACATTTTTGTTTGCATCAGTGAAAATTTTAGAAACCGTTGCATTGGTTTTGAATTGAACACCCAAGGTTGCTGCTAATGCAACCATCCCTTCCACTACTTTGTACATTCCACCTCTTGGATGCCAGGTTCCCAATCCAAAATCTGCATAATTCATGAAATTATAAAATGCTGGAGTATTGTCAGGCTTTGCCCCTAAAAACAAAACAGGAAATTCTAAAATCTGAATTAATTTTGAGCTCTTTATATTTTTTCTTACTTGCTTTCTAATTGTTGAAAAAAACTGAGTAACTCTAGAAATTGTCGTGGTATTTACCAACTCTAATGGAGAAATTCCAGGTTTGTAAACCAAATCTTTAATGGCCGTATCATAATTTGCTTTTGCAGAATCTAAAAATGTTTTTAAATGCTTGGCACTTCCAGTTTCTTCTTTTTCAAATAAATCATAAATTTCATCCAATTTACTTGCTATTTTCACAGAAGAATTATCACCGAAATACACTTCGTAACCTGGAGACAATTTGTCTAGAGTATAGTAATCTGAAGGTTTTTTACCAAAATCTGCAAAAAAACGTTCAAATACATCTGGCATCCAATACCAAGAGGGTCCTAAATCGAAGGTAAACCCTTCTTTTTTGTATTGTCTCGCACGCCCACCCAAAGTGTCGTTTTTTTCTAAAACAGTAACGTCAAAGCCTGCCTTGGCTAAGTAACAAGAAGCAGATAGTGACGAGAATCCAGAGCCTATAATATAAACTTGTTTTTTCATTGATTGATTTTTTCAACAAATAATAGCTATTTGAAGAAGAGGGTTCGTTGTTCAACAAATATAATGATATATTCAATATTTAAAGAGAGATTTACAACACTTTTAATAAATCTTTTATAGAGTCATATAAAGTAATCTTCGATTTAAAATCAGCAGTCTGTACTACTTTCGTTTTTTCACCAATTGCAATAAAATGATGCTTAGAATCTTTTAAAATAGTATCTATTTCATTGAAATAACCTGTGATATTATCATCATAGGGCTGTATTGTAAGTGAAGTGACGAACGTAATTTTTCGATCACTTTTGAAAAAATAACTCAAATTATTTAAAGGCAGACTCTGTCCTAAATAAATCGTATGACTTCCTCTTAAAACAAGTTCATAGTTTAAATACAATAAGCCCAATTCATGAATTTCATTTTCTGGTAAAAACAACACATAGGTATTCTTAGAATCTAAAGAGATTGACTGTAACTTCTCTGTATTTATTTGTATTTTTTGCGCAATCAAATTGGAGATAAAATGCTCGTGTGCAGGAAGTAACGTTTCTGTTTGCCAAAGCAATCCGACTTGTTCTAAAAAAGGGATAAACACCTCTTTAAAAACATCTCTAAAGGTTATTTTGTGTAGTAATTTGTTGTAGGTTTCATTAAATAAAATTTTATCAAATTGAAACATTGCCAATTTCAATGAATTAATTGCTTCATCATTGATCGCAACTTCAAAGGCAAGAGCTCTCGCATTTTGAATAATCTCCGCTTCGGACATCTCCGCAATTTTCGAAATTTTGAAACTATTTTTATTCAGCAAAGAAATATTTAACAGCTTGGTTAAATTTTGATTGGAGTAAGAACGAATATTTGTGTCTGTTCTTTTGGGCTGGAGTAAATTGTATCTTTTTTCCCAAATTCGGATCGTATGCGCTTTGATTCCAGAGATATTTTGTAAATCTCTTATCGTAAAATCTTGCTTAATATTATTCACACTAATCTTTTTGGTTGCAGAACAAAGATACTTGTTTTTAATAAAAAAGGAAGTTTTGTTTCAAAACTTGTAACTTTTTGTACATTTTTGTGACTTATAATAAAATCAATTACAAGAGTGCTGAAAGATTTAGAAGCTAAATTTTTATCGGACTTTGAAAAAAATCAGAATATCGTTCATAAAATTTGTAGAATGTACACTACAAATAGAGAGGCGCATAATGATTTGTTTCAAGAAGTGACTATTCAACTTTGGAAAAACTATGAAAAGTTTCGAGGCGAAGCAAAGTTTAGTACCTGGATGTATCGAGTTGCCTTAAATACTGCAATTTCGCTATATAGAAAATCGATTAGACAGTTAAAAACAAAGGATATTAGTGCTTTTGAATATAAAATTAAAGCGGTTGATTATGATGATACAGAAGAGCTACAATTAAAAGCACTATACAATGCAATTCAACAATTAAATGATATTGAAAAAGCATTAATATTTTTGTATTTAGAAGACAAACCCTACAAAGAAATATCGGAGACATTAGGGATTTCGAATGGAAATGCAAGAGTCAAAATGAACAGAGCTAAGGAAAAACTTAAAAATATATTAAACCCATAAGATAACCCATGGATTTATTAGACAATTATAAAAAAGCTTGGGACAATCAGCCCGAAGAAATGAAGAAAATTTCTGCCTTAGAAATTTATAAAATGACACAGGCAAAATCATCATCAATTATAAAATGGATTTTTGTGATTGGACTCTTAGAGTTTGCTTTTATGATTCTTTCTACCTTTATTTTTGATGTTTCTAATGACGAAAAAATCATGATGGCTATGGGCGTCTATGAGTTGGTTCAAATATCACAATACTTGACCATTCCCGTACTCTTTTATTTCCTCTTCTTGTTTTATAAAAATTATAAAAACATTTCGAGTATCGACAATACCAAGAAATTGATGACCAAAATCAGAAAAACAAGAAGAACGGTGAGAAATTATGTCATCTTTAACCTACTTTACATTGTTTATATTGCTGCAATAATGACTTTTGGTATGGTCGAGACTCCACAAGGAAGTTTTCAAAATACTCCCGGATGGATTATTGTTTTAATCATGATGCTTGTCACCGTAATTATGTTATTACTCTTCTGGGGCTTCTATCAGCTCCTCTATGGAATTTTATTAAACAAATTAAATAGAAACTACATCGAATTGGCAAAATTGGATCAAAAAGAATGATCTTCTTTTAACTCTCTTAGGAGTATTTCATGCATTTCATCTGTATAATCTAAATGAGTAACGATTCGAATTCTCCCTTCTCCCATTGGGGTTAGAAGAATGTTTTTGTGCTTCATTTTCTCAATAAAATGAGCTGCACCAATCTTCTCATCTACATAAAAAATAATGATATTGGTTTCTATTGGTTCTACTTTAGTAACATAGGAAGCCTCTTGTAAAACAAGCCCCAATTCCTTTGCTTTTAAATGATCATTTGTCAACCTTTCAACATGATGGTCCAACGCATAGATTGCCGCAGCAGCTAAAAAACCGGTTTGTCGCATAGCACCTCCAAATAATTTTCGAACTCTTAACGCTTTTGCAATATGTGCTTTTGAACCTAGGAGAATAGACCCGATTGGCGCACCCAATCCTTTTGACAAGCAAATAGAAATTGTATCAAACAAAGCTCCATATTGGGCTGGGGTTTCCTTTTTTGCGACCAAAGCATTGAACAACCGCGCGCCATCTAAATGAAACGCTAAATTGTTCTTTTTTGCCACCTTTTGTACGCTTTCTAATTCGGAAAAGTCCCAACAGGCTCCTCCACCCTTGTTGGTTGTATTTTCAATACAAACCAATCGTGAAAATGGCACATGAATATCTGCTCTTCCCGCAATTGCTGCTTCGAGTTGTGCTGCTGTAAACATCCCACGATCTCCATCAATTAATTTACAGGTAACTCCAGAGTTAAACGCAGCTCCACCCCCTTCATAGTGATATATGTGGGCATATTTGTCACAAATCAACTGATCTCCGGGTTGCGTATGTAATTTTATAGCGGCTTGATTCGCCATGGTTCCCGAAGGAAAAAACAGTGCCTCCTCCATGCCAAATAATTTGGCCACTTTCTCTTGCAAAGCATTTACAGTAGGATCCATTTTAAAAACATCATCCCCAACTTCTGCATGCATCATTGCCTCCATCATTGCTGGAGTGGGTTTTGTTACCGTATCTGATATTAAATCTATTGTCATATTTTTATTTTAATCACGATTTTAACGAATGACTAAAAATATATAATTCGTAAACTTCGTGTAATTGATAATTAATGGTCACTCCCAATTGGAGAACCATCTGGAATTTTTGGGGCAAATGTCTTTTTAAAAGAAGTTGGATTTTCAATAAATTGATCCACCTTTTGAACCATCGCTTCCTCATATATTTTCTGAATCCCTTCAGCTTTTTTTTCTGTAATAATCTCCTTAATTTCTCTCAACTTAAAGTGAACAATAGCGGACACTTGTGGGTACAGATTTTTCACTGTTGAAAGCCTAAATAATTGTTCCAATACGTTATTATTAATCGTATTTTGCAATTCTTGGTAATAGGGATCATCATGCGATTTTTTAATTGTTTTGGCAATTAATTCATCCAACAATTCCACCAAACCTAATTGTCTCTTATTTAAACTTTTGTGAGTAATTAAACGGGAAACTCTTTGGGGATGCAATAGCAAACTTAAGGTCATTTCTGAAGCCGTTGCTACTACCGAAAAAGGATCAAAAGCAACGCCCAACTTACTACTAAAAGATTCTCTTGTTCTTCCATATCCCATGGCTCGGGGAGGAAACAAAGCTAGTTTTTCTTTCGGAATTGCAATTTCTTCCACTTGCAGGGTTTGTAAAACTGCCTGCAATGCAATTCGTTCCGAAATTCCAGAAACAGGTTTTACTACTTTTTGATTTCCTCCTGTAACCGTATAATTATAGCGAAGTCCACCTATCAGTTTTACTGTTGCTGCTGTTTGATATCTGTGGAAAAAATACAAAGGCACAAAAACATCTTCTAAAACACTATATGGCGTATTCTTTTTGACATTATCTGTTGAAAAATTGTCAATCGCTATTTTTCTAATTTTTAAGACATTGTACAACTCATCATGGATATTTCCACCGTTATCCCATAAATGGGCAGCAGCACTGGCACTTCCTCCCGATCTCGCATCCGCATCTGATAAATATTTTAATCCACTAGAAAATGCATTTTCTAAAATCGAATTCAATGCAATTTCTTCGTTTACTTCTGAAGGGAAATCTTGATAAAAATAAGCAACTGTTATCTTATCCCATGCGCCAATTTTGGTATCATAAGCAGCTGAAAAATCAATTTCATTATCTTCATTTAAAGTGAATTTTGGATGTGGATAATCCATTACAGAAGCTCTGTTATTGGTACTTGCTGCAAAATTATGTGCAAAGCCTAAAGTATGTCCAATTTCATGTGCAGACAGCTGACGAATTCTCGCAATGGCCATTTGCAATGCAAAAGAATCATCTATCGTATCCTTTTTATAAGGCGCTTGTAAAGCTTGCGCAATCAAAAAATCTTGACGAATTCGCAAACTTCCTAGGCTCACATGTCCTTTGATAATTTCACCCGTTCTTGGATCAGCAATACTCGCACCATAGCTCCATCCTCGCGTAGAGCGATGCACCCACTGTACCATATTGTACCGAATGTCCAACGGATCTGCACCTTCTGGCAATAGCTTCATTTGAAAGGCATTTTTATAACCAATCGCTTCAAAAGCTTGGTTCCACCAACGACCACCATCTAACAAAGCAGAACGAACCGGTTCTGGGGTTCCTCGATCTAAATAATAGACAATGGGTTCTTTAGCTTCTGAGACAGCAGCATTTGGATTTTTCTTTTCCAAGCGGTGTCTATAAACGAAACGTTGCCTAATGGATTCATTTACAGGAGTTGCATAATCTAAATACGACATCGCATATCCGCCTGAACGGGTATCGAACTTTCTTGGTTTGTAGGCGTTGTCTGGTAATGCTACAAAAGAGTGATGTTGATGTACCGTAACCAAACTCGCATCGGGCGTAACACTTTGAAGCAATGCTCCTTTTGGCGACCCTTTAAAGGTTAGCATCACATCAAATTCTACATTTTTAGGAAATGCCTTTGTTCTTTGCGTATAAAAAGCACTCTTACTCGTATCTAAATTATAAGTTCCTTGTTTATTTCTTGCCAATGTTTTGGCAACTCCATGTGCATCTCGCATGAAAAAAGAAGTCGCATCGACTAAAAACACACCCTTTTTTTCTTGCTTGATGACAAAACCGTGTAAAACGGATTTTGCAAAGGCTTCTTTTACAGCTTGTTTCTCCTCCTGATTTGTAGTAATCGCTCTGTAATCTTGGTTGGGCTGAATCAACATGATTTTATTCCCAAATCTTTGAAAAGAAACCACCACACCGTCGCCTAACTGTCCGCGATCTAATCCAATATCGTTGGAACCAATACCCTCGGAAAGAGAACGCATGTATAGAAATTCTTTATCTAACGCTTCTATCTGTAAAAAAATTTTGTCTGTATTTTTATCATGATAAAAATCATAAAACCCTTCATATTTTGTAATCCCTTTCTGAAGCTTACTGCTTGATTTTTCAGTAAAAAACTGCGAAAATCCGTTGAAAGAAATTGAGATAAAAAAAAGAATAAACACTGCTTTTTTCATGAGAAACATATTTTTGTTAAATCTATAAAATAAGGAGCGATTTTAAAAGAAGATATCTTAAAAATTCATTTATTTTTGTGATGCTTATGATTACACAAGAACAACTGAAAGATATTTCTGTAAGAATCGAGAAATTAAAATCTTACTTAGAGATCGACAAAAAACGGATTGAAATTGCCAACGAAGAAGAAAAAACGGCAAACCCGGCTTTTTGGAACGATCCTAAAAAAGCAGAAGGAATCATGAAAGAACTTCGCTTTAAGAAAAGGTGGGTGGAAGATTTTGAAAAAGTCATTTCTTTAAATGAAGACATGCAAGTGTTGTATGAATTCTATAAAGAAGAGGAAGTGGATGAAATCGAAGTAACAACACAGTATCAAATCCTAAGTTCTTTCTTAGAAGACATTGAGTTTAAAAATATGCTTTCTGAACCCGGAGATTCTTTATCTGCTACGATACAAATTACAGCTGGGGCGGGTGGAACAGAAAGTTGTGACTGGGTAGAAATGCTTTCTCGTATGTATACCATGTGGGCAGAAAAACAAGGGTATAAATTAAAAACACTGAATTACCAAGCTGGAGATGTGGTTGGAATTAAAACCATTACCATAGAAATCGAGGGTGATTATGCCTTTGGTTGGTTGAAGGGTGAAAATGGTGTGCATCGTTTGGTACGCATCTCCCCTTTTGATAGTAATGGAAAACGACATACCACCTTTGGTTCTGTCTATGTATTTCCTGTTGCCGATGATACTATTGAAATTGACATCAACCCAGCAGACATCGAAATTGTAACCGCTAGATCTAGTGGTGCGGGTGGACAGAATGTAAACAAGGTAGAAACAAAAGTGCAACTGACACACAAACCAACAGGCATCCAAATTTCGTGTTCTAATTCTCGTTCTCAGCACGACAATAGAGCCACAGCACTAAAAATGTTAAAATCTCAATTGTATGAAATTGAACTGCAAAAACAACAAGCTGCAAGGGATGATATTGAAGCAAATAAAATGAAAAACGAATGGGGAAGTCAGATTCGAAATTATGTAATGCATCCTTATAAATTAGTAAAAGACGTTAGAACAGGCCACGAAACTGGAAATGTAGACAACGTGATGGATGGGCAAATCAATCCGTTTTTAAAATCCTATTTGATGTTGAATGGGCAGAAGAAAGAGGGGAATTTGTAATAAGCATCAATTATCAGTTAGCAATTAACAATTATCAAAACTTAAAAAATGATCAAAATATACCACAATCCAAGATGTTCAAAATCAAGACAGGCTGTTGAACTTCTAGAAAAAACTGGTAAAGAATTCGAAATTATCAAATATTTAGAGGCCAAATTTACAAGAGAATCATTGATGGAGGTAGTTCAATTTCTAAACATAGCGCCTATTGAATTGGTTCGAAAAAATGAAAAAATTTGGAAAGAAAATTTCAAAGGAACTCCAATGTCAGATCCTGAAATTGTTAGCGCCATGGTCAACAATCCAAAATTAATTGAACGACCA
>Ga0115561_1002571_pt1 | contig 12088 bp, 6 predicted proteins | sample COGITO_mtgs_1105_4_FD_87201 | JGI IMG/M metagenome (GOLD analysis project Ga0115561, IMG submission 87201) | Pelagic marine microbial communities from North Sea - COGITO_mtgs_110512 | ecosystem: Environmental > Aquatic > Marine > Epipelagic | place: Germany:Helgoland, sampling site Kabeltonne...
CCCATCCGGCGGCGCCTTCAGGGTTGGAACCGTCGGTGGTGTAGTAAACGAAGGCCTGAAATCCGGCACCGACACTGTTAGTTTTGGCCCAAATGATGGTGGATGTGCCCGTTTGATAGAGTTGAGTGTCGGTGGCGAGTGCGCCGTCATTCGGTATCCAGCCCTCGAATCCTGCGGTGGGGTCGTGCAAGACGAAGGTAGCGGCTGCCGCCTCTTGCGGATTAGTTCCGAAGCCTTCGGTCGTGGCGGCTCCAACTGTGTAGGTTTCGGCCCCAGCGCTGCCGAAGATGCAACGGCTGCTGTCGCTCGCAGCGAATTTTTCGGGGCCGATCCGATCGACAAAGAAGGCTTGCTCGTAGCCGAGAAAAGTATCGGTGGCCAGTGCGGGCGGATGATCACGCGGGTCACCGCCGGAGTGGTTGGTATCGTTGAGGTCGATGCCCCCGTCGAGTTTGAGAAGCACGTTTTCGGCGGAACCGTCGACACGGGCGACGAAGTTGACCGCGCTGCCATTGGTCACGCGAGGGATGGTCGCGGTGTAGGTATAGTCGTCGTTCTCCGGATTACTGATGATCGGCTGGCTGCTGAAGGGCAGGGTGTCTCCATGGAAGTCTGCATCACCATTCGGCCCATCGCGGCGGGTTACATCGACAGTGTCGACTTCGATGCCGTTTTCATAGATGGTGAGTGGGCGTCCGCCGGAGTTTGCCCAAAGGATAGAGGGGTCGGGGTTTTTCCATGAGAAGGCGAAGTAGCCGCCAGGCGGAATGAGTGTCGAGCCATTGACGATTTCAGATGCGTATTTGTAAAAGCCGCCGCCGTAGGTCGAGTAGTTGTAGAGGTAAGCGTCGCTTCCGCCGGGTGTTGCGGGAAAACTGGTGTCGAAGGAGCGGCCTTGTCCGTCCGCATAATTGTCGTTGAGCATAAAAAGCAGGGCAACGCCATCGCCGTCGCTCATGCTGCCATTTTCGCGCTTATCGATGCGTTCGTAGATGACGACATCGTCGTCGGACCATTTGCCCTGTTGATAGCCACGGGCGAATTGCTCGTGGATGTAAAGTAGGTTTGGCACGCGGGCATCGTCCCACTGGCCTAGGAAAGATGTATTGGAGTGGCGGGGAAAAGCACCGCCTGATTCGCCGAGGGTTTCTGCCTGATAGTTGCCATCGGTGTAGAGAAGGCCCAGACCGGCGCGGGTAAAATACATGGCGTGCTGAAGCTCACGGCGGGCGGCGAAGTCGCTGTCATGGCTTTGCGCGTGCATGACTGTGAGCTCTGGGGCGAAGCCGCCGGCACCTGGGTTGTCGAAGCCGTTGAGTCCGTTGAAAGGGCTACCTAGTCTGTTATTAAACTCCGTGCGCAGCGGATTGTCGACCAAGCGCATGCCGGCATCGAAGTAGGGGCCGTAGCCAGGGGGCTCGCCGAGGTGCTCTCCGAAGACCATGGCATCGTCGCGCGGGGCCTCGGTGTTGAATACAGTGTCACGGTGGTTACTGTCACTGAAGCCACGAGTGATATTGAACTGGCGCTGAACTTGGCCGAGGTAGCCGTAGTCGTCGAAGTCTTTGCCATCGCCAAAAGTTGCGCCGAAAAAGTCTGCCCGGATATGTTTGACTGCGTCGAGTCGGAGGCCGTCGGCTTTGGTGCGATCCATTAACCAGCGGGCGGCGCGATTGAGGTAGGCTTCTACATACTCCTCGTAGGCGGAGCTGTTGTCTTGTAGATATTGCTGTGCACGACTTTTGATTTGTGCCTTGTTCGGGTTCAGGTTGCCTTCGTCGTTAAGGAGGCCTTCTGCAAGCGTGAGGAGGCCACCGAAACCGATATAGTTAAAGTCTTTATCGTAGTAATATTGCTCGGGGCGGTCGAGATCGCGGATGAACTTAATCTTCGGAAAAGTGTCTCCTTCGTTAGGCCCAAAGTTGAAGTTCGTCGTGCCGGGTTCCTGCGCGATATCGATCAGGTCGGCGAGGCCGAGGTGCTGCACTTGCCAGGCGCTGTTCCAGTCGCGGGTGTTGTCCCACTTACGGTAAAAGCCCTCCTGTGTGCTACGCAGGTGGAAGTCCTCCGGTACCATGCCGGGGTAGACGTCGATCGGCGTGTCTTCATTAAAGCCCGGGATGTCGAAGGCCCGGTGGTTCATAATGTTATCAAAGTAGACCCGTATACCGAAGCGATGGGCGGTTTTGACCAAATCCAACAGTTCCGCCTCAGTGCCATAGCGAGTGCGCACCGTATTGCGTTGATCCTTGCTTCCGAGATCAAAAGGATCCCAGAGATCGTAGCCAACGGAAAGGCCACCACTGCCTTTGGTGGGTGGCGGTAGCCAAAGTGAAGAGTAACCCGCTTCAGCCAGTTCCGGCATCTTGCGGGTGATCTCCGCCCAGTCAGTGTTGAAATACTGCAGCATCGCCTCTCCGCAGGCGAGTTGTTGACCCAAGCAAACGAGTGTGAGGCACACTACCTTTTTCAAGCCGCTTAAAGAAAAATGGAGTTTTTTGGGCATACGGGGAAAAGTGTCTGGGACACCCTAAGGCAATAGTGCTGCTTATTATTGATATGTCGAATTCCTCACATTTTAAACACTAACTTCGGTTCAACAGTACAATGCCTGATGAGCTTTGTTTGAGAAATCTATTTAACTGTCCAACTTATGCTCGCATTGCGGCGATCAGTTGCCTAGTTTCAACTGTTGAATATGGCTAACTCCCCCATGCGTCGCCCCAACATGCAGATGATCGCGAATGCGGCTGGCCTCAGCAAGTCTGCGGTGTCTTTGGCACTGCGGAACGATCCGCGTATCCCAGAGAATACGCGCCTTAAGGTTCAAAAAATTGCCGAGCAGATGGGCTACCGGCGCAATCCTGTCGTGGATTCGCTGATGACACAGTTGCGGGCTGGGCGTCAGCCCACGTTCCAGGCTAACCTGGGCTTGATCAATTGTTCTCCTGCGAAGGATCTGAGTACTAACCACACATTTCGTCGCCTGCGTGAAGGGGTCCTCCGTCGCTCGGAGCAGCTAGGCTATGGAGTCGAAGAGTTTTGGCTGCAACAGCCGGACATGCGCCCTGAGCGACTTAAAAAGATTGTAGAGACGCGGGGGATTCGTGGCTTGATCTTGATAGGAGCGATCAGTCCTGACATAATTTTTACAAGTTACGCCAAATTTTGGTACAATTTTGCTTGTTCGGTTATTGGGGTGACGCATTGGAATAATCGCTTGAATTGTGCGTCCAACGATCAATATCAAACCGCGCGGCGAGCCACTGAGAAAGTTATTGAACTTGGCTATAAACGACCGCTCTTGGTTGTGCCCGAGAGCGATGACCGACTCCTAGATGAAAAATTTAGTTCCGGATTTTTCAGTATAGCCCGTCGATTAAACCCAAAAAATCAATTGGGCCTGCTTCCCTTGCAGATGGATAATCTGGACGCTGCCGTGCGGACGATAAAAAAACAGAAGCCTGACGTAATCTTAACGAACAAAACGGAGTGTTATACTGCATTGCAAGCGGCTGGAATCCGAATCCCGGATGAATTAGGGGTCGTGCACATTGATTGGCACGACGCCATCAGCCACCTAGCTGGAATGCGGCAAAATAACCGGGTCGTCGGTAGCGCCGGCGTCGATCTCGTGGTGAGCCAACTCCAAAAAAATGAATTCGGCGCTTTGGAGTTTCCTAAGGTCGTGCATATCGAAAGCGTTTGGGTCGATGGCCAGAGTGTCAGAAGTGCAGGGGTTTGAGGAGGAGACCACGCGTTGTGCAGCTTGGCGGGTCTAGTGATTCTGGCATTTTTTCTGAGTTCAACTGTCTAATCACTGGTCGATTTACCCACGATCCCTGGCGAGTATCCATTAAGCTCTCTTTTAGGCTATCTTATTATCCCTATGAAACAGTATCTGATTATTGCGACTTCCTGTGTGCTCGCGACAAATGTTTTCGCGCTCTCTGCTTTGGATGACGCGTCTAATTACGAAGGTGGATGGATCTCCGGTTCGAATGGCGGGTCGGGTTTTAACCCATGGGGTTTCACGGCGACTGCGGACAATACGGCCACAATTGCCGATTCAACCGCAGCTGCGGGCAATGTGAATAGCCCGTCGGTTTCTTTTGAAATGGCGGCAGCTAATGGCGGCAGTTTCGATGTGTTCCGATCGTTCGGCGGTGGCGCCTCATTGGGTGCCGGGGACACTTTCAGTTTAGATCTTAGTTTGAATTATCGTAACGGTGCCAAGGGCTTCAATCTTCGCAATGATGGCGATACCTTGTTTAACTTCAATGTTGCTGGAGACACATATTTCTTTGGTGGCGTCAACCTCAGCGATGCAAGTGGCGAAAACTGGCAATATGTAGCGAACGGCGTTTACAGTCTAGAGTTCGAATTTGTCACGGAAGTTATCATGAATGCGAAAATCATTCGTAACTCGGATACCTTTGGAGCGGAGCAATATCAGATTCCAAACGTGGCGCTTTCTGGAGTGGTGAATAATTTTCAGTTCTATGTGTCCGGGACGGATAATGCTAATCCAGAAAACCGTTTGTATGCAAATAATCTGCAAGTCGTGCCGGAACCCGCCGCGTTTGCTTGGCTACTCGGGGTCGGTGTTTTCCTGACAGTGGCGGTTCGTCGTTGCCGTTGATTATCCGGTCCAATCTACGAGCCCTGTTTATTAGGTCGCAAATCGGCTGTTTGTTCAACCGTCAAACCAAGCAGGGTTAGCGATCTTATTGGGGACTAGCTGTATTCATCACTAGCTGCTGCGCTGACTTGTTTTAACTAACCCTGTGCGTCCTGAACTTCATTCCCGAGCCGTCTATTGCGTGAATTTAAACTCGAATAAAAAGCTTTTTCAGCGGGATTCCGGCGTCTTGGTGCATCCCACATCCTTAGCGAACGAGTATGGTATTGGCGACTTCGGTCCCTGCGTCCACCGCTGGCTGGAAATACTGGCTGAACATCATCAGAATTTATGGCAAATTTTGCCACTCAATCCTGCGGGCTATGGTGACTCGCCCTACCAAGGCTTGTCTGCATTTGCTGCGAATGCAGTTTTTTTGAGTCCAGAGCATTTGTTTGAGATCGGTTTGATCTCGGGCAGTTTCTTGGAGTCGATGCGTCTGCCCCCGAGCGCCTCGGTTGATTATCCGGAGGTTTATCAAAACAAGTTAAAGCTCGGTCTGGAGGCGCAATCAAATTTTGCCAGACTGCAGTCCGGTCATTGGCTGCGTGAACAATACGAAGCGTTTTTGGAATGCGAGTCTGAATGGCTTGACGACTTCGCAATATATTATGCGTTGAAAGCACGCTTCGATCGTGTGGCATGGACAGATTGGCCGGAGGCATTTCGTGATCGCGATCCAGCTGCCCTTGATGCTGCGCTGAAGCAATGTGCATGCGATATTGAGCGTGCCAAGCTGGAGCAATTTTTTCTTCGCTTACAGTGGGATCAGATCCGCGCCACTGCCAAGCGTCTAGGGATACGCATCATTGGGGATTTACCAATTTTTGTCGCGCATGACAGTGTCGACGTGTGGTGCACCCGGGAGCTCTTTCGTTTAAATGCCGACGGTAGCGCTTCGGTCATGGCTGGGGTGCCGCCGGATTATTTTTCCAAGACCGGTCAACTCTGGGGGAATCCGCTCTACAATTGGGGACGCCACCGAGAAGACGGCTTTAGTTGGTGGCGCCGCCGGCTGGGTCGGATCCTCAGTTGGGTCGATGTGGTGCGGATCGATCATTTTCGCGGATTTGAGGCTTTTTGGGAGGTCCCCGGCGACGCGGAAACTGCCTCGGGCGGTTCATGGGTTAAAGCCCCCGGGCGGGAGGTCTTTGAAGCTTTCGTTGAGGACCATGGCTTACCCTTACCCGTGATCGCTGAAGATCTGGGTGTAATCACACCAGAGGTCATCGCCCTGCGTGATGATTTCCAGTTGCCTGGTATTCGGGTTTTACAATTCGCTTTTGGCACCGATCCGATGCGCGAGACCTTTTTGCCGGAGTCTTATGATGGCAACTGTGTGGCCTACACTGGAACACATGATAATGACACTGTGGTCGGGTGGTTTAACAGTCAGCCCGGAGCCGGCAGCACGCGCAACTCGACCGAGATCGAAGCCGAGCGAGCGGAGACGCTCGCTTATTTCGGAGGCGATGGTTCGAAGATTCATGAGAGCTTTATTCACAGTCTTTATACCTCAGGCTCCTCGGCTGCGATCATCCCGGTCCAGGATATCCTGGGGCTGGGATCGGAGGCGCGTATGAACACGCCGGGTGTCAGCTCCGGGAGCTGGCGCTGGCGACTGGACTCGACGGAAGCTTTGCAAGGGGCCATGCGGGCCTTGGGCGCACTCACCCAATCCACCGAACGCGGTCTGTGCTCTAGAGCGGTGGAGCCTAACAATTACTAGTGCTGCCGACTGCGACTGACATGTAATACAATTTCCCCTAATCCCAAAAAATATGAAAAAACCCCACCTATCCTTTTGGCAGATCTGGAACATGAGCTTCGGCTTCTTTGGCATTCAGTTTGGGTTTGCCCTGCAGAACGCAAATGTGAGTCGTATTTTTGAAACGCTTGGTGCCGACAAGCATGCGATCCCTTTGCTCTGGATTGCCGCACCGCTCACCGGTCTGGTTGTCCAGCCCATTGTGGGCTATTTTAGTGACCGCACTTGGTGCAAGCTTGGGCGCCGTCGTCCCTATTTCCTGGGAGGAGCGGTTTGTGCATCATTGGCGCTGATTGGGATGCCGAATTCTTCCTACCTCTGGATCGCTGCGGGTATGCTCTGGATTTTAGATGCGTCGATCAACGTATCGATGGAGCCTTTCCGAGCTTTTGTCGGCGATATGCTTCCTTCAGAGCAACGGACTCAGGGCTTCGCCATGCAGAGCTTCTTCATCGGAGCAGGTTCGGTCATCGCATCGGCCTTGCCCTATATGTTAACCAATTGGTTCGGTCTTTCCAATGTCGCTCCTGAAGGAGTCAATCCCGATTCGGTTAAATGGTCTTTCTATCTCGGGGCGGCCGTGTTCTTTGTGGCCGTGCTCTGGACTGTGGTTAAAAGCAACGAATACAGCCCGGAAGAATTGGCTGCACACGAGGCAGTCGAATCTCGTGAAGATGCGTCTGCGGCCCGCAGCCGGATCGAGGACGAAGCGCTTGCTTCCGATGCTCGTTTAAAAAAGAAAGCGCTGCACGGACCGATCCTTTTAATCGTGGGCGCCGCTTTGTCCGCAGCAGTCTATTATGTCGGTTGGGAGCAGGAACTTTATATCATAACCGGCGGATTCATCGTATTGGGTGTTCTTCTTCTGCTGGCCGTTGCTCTCCAGAGAAGAGGAGTGGCAACGAATGGTTTGGTCGTCGTGATGGACGATTTATACGCGATGCCGAAAACGATGAAGCAACTCGCCGCTGTCCAATTTTTCTCATGGTTTGCGCTCTTTTCCATGTGGATTTATACAACCGCTGCCGTGACGAGCCATCTCTACGACATGCGCCTGGGCGCGGATGAAGTAGCGATTCTGGAACAGGCCGCGGCTGTGATGGAAGGTAAAGGACTGGATCCGGATTTAGAGTCTGCCTACCATGGAGTGCTGCGGGATCTTGCCGACTACCGCAGTGAGATTGATCTGGGTGCCGAAGAGGTCGTCGGCACCATGCGCACAGTTAATTTTTATATTAGTTATGGCGCCCTCGGAGGTCTTCCCGAATCCCTCACGGAGCGGCTGACGCTCGTTCGTCAGGAATATAACACCGGCGCGGATTGGGTCGGTATCGCGTTTGCAGTTTACAACGGGTTCGCTGCCTTGATCGCATTCGCCCTTCCGGTCTTTGCTAAATGGACGAATCGGAAAGTGACCCATGCGGTCGCCCTTATATGTGGTTCATTGGGTCTGATTTCAGTCTATTTCCTGCCCGGCCCTAACTGGATTCTGCTCTCCATGTTGGGCGTGGGCATCGCTTGGGCGAGTATCTTATCGATGCCTTATGCCATTCTTTCCGGTGCACTGCCTGCGAAGAAGATGGGCCTATACATGGGGATATTCAATTTCTTCATCGTTTTACCGCAGATGCTGGCGGCTACTATACTGGGTTTATTAGTGACACATGTCTTTGGAGGACAAACCGTTCTCGCGTTGGTTCTCGGAGGAGTGACCTGGGTGGTCGCGGCAATTTTGACTCTGCTGGTAGAGGATGTGGATGATGGCAAACTCTCGTAGCCAACGATCACTGCGAAGGGATGTCGAAGCCAGTTAGACTTAGGGGTGGACGACCTGAAAGAAATGAATGGATTCCCCCCCCACCTGAATCTTGGCCTCTGGTCCTGGGCCCCATGAAAGCGTAACAGTGGCGGTTGATTCCTGATGTTGAAGTTCGACCGGCACGAGTTGTTCTCCCGGGGAGAGTAATGGTTGCCCTTGAGGGTCTATTAAGCGCATGGCATGTTCGTAGGTGGAGGTGGTGGCCGGATGTGGGCTCGCATTGACCACGACGACAACCGGTGCAGTGCCATTTCCGCCGCGTGCAAATGCGAAAATGCCATCGTCCTGAGGTCCGCGGTCGCTATCCACCCAAAGTGGGTAGATCTGGTCGCTCCGGAGAGCTGGCAGTTCTTTGCGGAGACGAATTAATTCGGCGAGAGCCAGAAAATGACGGTTTGATTGATTGTCCGTCAATGCGTTCGCATTGCCGGCACTGATGTAGGTCAAACGTCCCGTTTCCGAGTCCTCGTTGACTTCGGCCTCTGGGTCGAGCAGGGCGAGCTCGCTACCGTAGTAGAGGCAGGGGATCCCTGGCATGCTCAGGGTCATCGCGTTGGCGAGTAGGTGCCGCCGCTCACTGACGCCGCGCACCCGGAAGCGGTTGATCCCGTCGTGGTTTTCTACAAAATTGATGATTTTTTGCGAGGAGTTGAGTCCGTCTATCCCAGGAGTCTGATTGTAGAAGGGACGGTCGCGCCCCTCGTTTGGGCTCGGAGCGAGTGCGTCAATTGCCGCCTCGATGGAGTGTGCAGTGCCAAATTCGACCTTGCCTGTGCGTAGGAATTCACGAACTGCATAGCAGAATTGGAAATTAAGCAGTGAGTCGAGCGAAGGGGCGGGGTCTTCCGGCCAGTCATGGCGGTAGGTGTATCGTCCGAGTGCCTCAGGATTGCCATCGTAGACCTCGCCGAATAGAATCAGATTCTCAGAACGTTCCGGGCCGAGTCGCTCTCGTAGTCCCTCACTGAAGGCATCCCAGAATTCGTGATCTACATGTTTGACGGTGTCGATGCGGAAGCCGTCGACTCCAATCGTCTCGATGTAAAAAGCATAGATTTCGACAAAATCCTCGACCAATGCGTCAAAGTGCTCACTGCCAGGATCTGTCCAGAGGTCGCGCATGCCGTAAAAGTCGCATAGCACCTCTTCGCCGCTAGAGGCCCCCAGGCTGCCTCGTGACATGCCTTTTCGCCCATAGCTGGCAATCTCACCTAAGGTCCCGTTTTGAGGCACGATCTTATCGAGAATGTGCAGGGTGGTGTTCGGCTCTGTGCGCCTTTGGTTCCATTCTGGTGTCTTTGCCCAAATCGCGTTTTCATAATATCCGGACGACTTGAACGGCCGAATCCACTCGTTTTTCTGGTCGCGATCAAAGTGCCCGTTACCGTTTGCGTCATAATAAAATACCGGTCCGGTGTGGTTCAGGACGATGTCTTGGATGATCTTGATTCCTTTACTGTGCGCGAGTGTCACTAGATCTTTGTAGTGCTGCATGCGTCCGTCTCGGCTATTGGGATAGGTGCGCTGCCCATCCAGTGAATGGGCCGAAACCAAGTGCGGATCGATGTCGAGGAAATCCTGTGTCCAGTAACCATGATAGCCGGTCTTCGGTGCATCATTGGAGTCGAACGCGGAGTACCACACATTGCGGACTGGAGGAGTGATCCAGATCGCAGTCACTCCCAGGGCATTGAAGTAGCCCTTTTTGAGCGCTATTTCCAAGCCGCGAAAATCGCCTCCGTGGTATAGATCGATCTGCGTCTGCGTCGCATCGTAGAGTGTGGGGTCACTCCCTACTGGGCGATTGTTTGCCGAATCTCCATCAAAGAAGCGGTCCGTCAAGGCGAAGTAGATGACTTCCTCATTCCAGGGGCGGTCCATCGCTGGCTGCATATGGGCGGATTGTAGGCCTAGGACGATTATGAGTATTTGAGGCAGGACATGTTTCATAAGGGTAGCGATACAGTTAGCTTGTGTCTTTGGCCATTTTTTCGCGGTGATTAATTGGGGCGATCATCTTACTCGTGGACCGTCTACTTGGCAGGCTGATCTGCGGAAAGGAGAATGGTCGGAGGTCTGCCGTAGACGGCGAAGCAATTTTTTAAACCGCAGAGTTCGCCGAGCGCGCGGAGAACGGAAAGAGAGAAAAGAACCTGGCCCGGTGAGACCTCATACCGATTCGATTTAATACTGGCATTTCTCCGGAGAATCCTGTGAGCTTGAACGCTGAGAGTTGTGGAGTCGGCATGACGACAGTCAACCGATGGATCGCAAGCTACAAGCAAGGAGGTCTCGATGGAGTCATCGAGCGTGGCACAGATCGCAATCATGACCACGTTTTCCACGTCTTCGCCCAGCAACGTCCGGATGTGGCCAGCACTTGGCGGACGCAGGATAGCTGAGGGTCGTCGGAGTTCTACCCGTCGATTTGCTCTTCGAGAAACTCGATCAGCTCGGCTTCCGACACGCGGCGTTGTTCGCAGGTGTCGCGATCGCGCAGGGTGACCGTGCCGTCTTTTTCGATGGTATCGAAATCGATGGTGATGCCGAACGGCGTGCCGATCTCGTCCTGACGACGATAGCGCCGACCGATCGCGCCGGAGGCGTCGTAGAAGACGTTCCAGCGGCGTTGCAATTTTTTGTAGAGCTTTTCCGCGACGTCGACAAGTTCGGGCTTATTCTTGAGCAGCGGGAAGATGGCCGCTTTGACCGGAGCGATCTTTGGGCTGAACTTCATCACGGTACGTTTCTCGACTTGGCCTTTGTCGTTGGGCACTTCGTCCTCGCAGTAGGCGGCGGTCAGAACCGCGAGCAGGGTGCGGTCGACGCCGAGTGAGGGCTCGATGACGTGAGGCACGTATTTGCTCTTCGAGGCTTCGTCGAAGAACTCCATGGATTTGCCGGAGTGCTCCTGGTGCTGCTTGAGGTCGTAATCGCTCCGGCAGGCGATGCCCCAGAGCTCCTGCTCCCCGTGCGGGAAGTGGAACATGAGGTCCGTTGTCGCCTGTGAGTAAAAGGCGAGCTTCTCGGTCGGGTGCACATCCTCGGTGATGTCCTCGCGGGGCAGGCCAATGGAGACGAGCCAGTCGATGCAGGTGTCGAGCCACTCGCGGTGGAGTGCTTGCCAGTCGGCCTCGGGGGCGATGAAATATTCGATCTCCATTTGCTCGAACTCGCGCGAGCGGAAGATGAAGTTGCGCGGCGTGATTTCGTTGCGGAAGGCCTTGCCGATTTGCGCGATGCCGAAAGGGATCTTCACGCGTCCGGTATCGACGATGTTTTTGTAATTGGCGAAAATACCCTGCGCCGTTTCCGGGCGTAGGTAGGCGACGGCTGAATCGTCGGCGAGGGGGCCCACCTTGGTCTCGAACATGAGCTTGAACTCGCGGGGCGCGGTCAGAGTGTCGACCTTGCTTGCGTCGGGGCCGAGGGTTTGCGTCCGCTGCTCGGCAGTGGCTTCGGTGAACTCGGTGCGGTCGTTGTCCAGGGCGGCTTCGTCGAGCGTGGCCTGTTTTTTGTCGAGGTGGTCGCGGACTTTCTTGGCGCGCTTGATGATCGAGGCACTGTCGGTGCCTTCGACGAAGGCAACGTAGCCGACCTGTTCACCGTCGAGAATGACGGGGGCGAAAAACAGCTGGTCGGCGCGGTAGCGTTTTTTCGACTCTTTGCAATCAACCAGCGGATCGGAAAATCCATCCACGTGGCCCGAGGCCTTCCAGATCTTCGGGTGCATGATGATGTTGGAGTCGAGCCCTTCGATGTCGTCGCGGCGGTGCACGAAGTCGCGCCACCAGGCTTGCTTGATGTTGTTGCGCAGTTC
>Ga0115561_1002573_pt1 | contig 12079 bp, 15 predicted proteins | sample COGITO_mtgs_1105_4_FD_87201 | JGI IMG/M metagenome (GOLD analysis project Ga0115561, IMG submission 87201) | Pelagic marine microbial communities from North Sea - COGITO_mtgs_110512 | ecosystem: Environmental > Aquatic > Marine > Epipelagic | place: Germany:Helgoland, sampling site Kabeltonne...
AAAACCAATAAAACCAATAAAACCAATAAAACCAATAAAACCAATAAAACCAATAAAAAAAATAAAACCAATAAATGGGTAATGTTTGTAAAAATAATACAAAAAGAAAATCCAAAATTATCTTACAAACAATGTATGATATTAGCTTCTAAAAATAAAAAGAGAATGAATAATATTTAATAATATTTATATAATTTTTAGGAAGATATTTTTCCCGTATTCTATGATTTGCATATTTTCTGTTGCTTAAAATAAATTTCATATTTTAGTATATTTTATAAATTATATATAAATATTATTTTGTTTTAAATTATCATATTAAATTATTTCTTTACTTTCTTTATTGTTTTCAAGTTGTATATTTTCATTAGAATTTTCATTAGAATTTTCATTGGAATTTTCATTAGAATTTTCATTGGAATTTTCATTAGAATTTTCATTGGAATTTTCATTGGAATTTTCATTAGAATTTTCATTGGAATTTTCATTAGAATTTTCTTCTTCGTCTTCTTCGTCTTCTTTAAATTCTTCACCTTCTTCACCTTCTTCGTCTTCTTCGTCTTCTTCGTCTTCTTCGTCTTCTTTAAATTCTTCACCTTCTTCACCTTCTTCACCTTCTTCGTCTTCTTCACCTTCTTGTCCTTCTTCACCTTCTTTAAATTCTTCACCTTCTTCACCTTCTTGTCCTTCTTCACCTTCTTTAAATTCTTCACCTTCTTTAAATTCTTCACCTTCTTCACCTTCTTTAAATTCTTCACCTTCTTTAACTTCTTGTCCTTCTTCACCTTCTTTAACTTCTTCACCTTGATTTTTATTAAATTCATTATTTAAATTATTAGTTTTATTCGAAACTACTATATCCATGTAAATTTCTGTTTTTATTTTTTCATATTTCATTAACATATCGAAATGTATATACTCCTTTTCAGAAGAAAATATAGCTGTTAATATATCTTCTCTATTATAGGATTTATGAAATAATTCTAATAATTCATTTAAATTTTTATAATTATGAATTTTCGATATTATTGTTTTTAGTATTTGTGTTTTATCCTTAATTTTATCTTTATCAACATCTTTTAAAAAAATTTCATTTTTTTTTATTATATTATAAATTTTTGTTTTATTACCTTTTCTTTCTTGATCATTCAAACCTTTACCGCTTAATACTTCTATAATATACGTGTCTAATGATTGTTTATATTCTATTAATTCAGATTTATTATCATAATAATATTTAAAAAAAATAATAAATCCGGGGTCCAAATCTTCTAAATTATTTATATTATTATTCATACTTTCATAAATCCCTAATTTACTTTGAATTACACCGTGTTTAACTATATATATATAAAAATAATAATGTTCTTCTATTTTATGATAGTTATCTATAGTAATACATAAATCTATACCATCTTCATTTATACCAAATATTTTTATTTTATACAAGTTTATATTTAAAATTTTATTTTCATCCTTATTAAAATATTGGATATCATCATTACCAAAATGTAAATTTGTATAATATTTTTTATTTGTTAATTTAAATGGTATAAGTTCAGAATTTTTATCATAATCCATAATATATATATTAATATTATTAATATCTAGTTAGAATTTATAAAATCTAAAATGTCTAAACATCTAAAATGTATTTTCTTACTTGAATTATCTTTTATATTAATAATAAATTTATATATATATTCCCAATTATGATTAAATATCAAATATTCATATGTTTCTTTTATTATTATAAATATACTTTCTAATATTTCAGTTTTATATTCTTCGTTGTTTTTTTCAATCTCTTTATTGTATATTTCAATTAAATCTATACATAAATTTATAATATTATCGATTCTACATATATTATATTTTATTAAATTTGTGAAAAATAATAACCCAGATTTTAATTCCGATATTTTTTTTACGTATTCGCAATATTTATCATAATCAATATTAGAATCTACGTATTCTATATTTTTTAATTTATTTGTATATAATAAAAAATTATCTTCAAATACATAATAAAAACTTCTATTTTTATCGATCAGTTCTTTATATAATTTAGAAAATAAATTTGAGTAAAACTTATTTGAACTTGCAATATTAAATATTAGATTTGTTATATTATCTATATCAGAATTGTCTAATTTAACGATTAATTCAAATAATTCTATTTTAAGTCTATCATAATTTTTTTCTGTTATTTTATTAAGTAATTTACAAGTTATTGCGTAATTATCTTTAGGTTTATTTATTATTGTTTTTTTTATATTATTTTCTATAAATAATGTTTTTTTTATATCGTCTATTTTTTTTTTTTTATCATCTGGTATAACATTATTAATTATTTTATATAATAAAATAACATCGTCGTATGAATAGTTCATATATATATATCTGTTGAATATTTAAATTATAGTTAATATAATGTTAATTATTCGTATATTTTATGTTATTTTATTAATATATTTTATTAATGGATTGTGAGTTTAAATTACCTATACAATATGTTAAAAATAAAATATTAAATGATACTATTATACAAGATTTAGAAATATATAAATCATATAGTAATATTTTTAAAGACTCAATATTAAACGAAGAATGGGGGAAATATTATAGTATAGATAAATCATTTTTGAAACAAACACAAAAGCTCACATTAAAATATAAAAGCAACGAGTATGATATAAAAGAGTTTTATAATATTCATAGTAATTTTATAAACGAAAAAAATTTTTTAGATAAATATCAATACATAAATTTTGAAAGAATTAAATATTTAAATTCATCTGTTATATTCATGCAATTTTTAAGTTATTATAATATTTCATCACCTATATTATCGTTATGTAGTCCTATATTTGTATTTATTGTCCCTTTTTTTGTATTAAAATTAAAAAATGTTCCAATAGAAATAGATAAATATGTAGAATTAATACGTGACTTAGTTTCAAATCATAGCATGTTTAAAATTTTTGATAAGGATGTTAATTATAATCAAAAAATATCAGGAATTATGAGTATATTGTTTTACTTTTTTCAAATATATCAAAATACTATATCTTGTATATCGTTCTACAAAAATATTAATCATATAGGTAATTTTATAAATAATTATAGAACTTTTTGTAATAAATCAATATCATTAATAGACAATGTTAATAATAATTGTAAAGAATTTTCTAAATATTCCCAGTTTTATTCTTCAAATTTAAATATAAAAAATACATTTAATGATATACTAAAAAAGTTTAGTCTAATATTACCTTATGAAAATACTTTAAGTCGTATTACACAAATTGGTCTTATAATGACCGTTTATCACGAATTATACCATAATAAAATATATCATGATTCGATTGAATACATAAATAAATTAAATACATTTAATAATGATGTTATTACATTGAAACAATTTGTAATAAATAAACAATTGAATAAATGTAGATACAAAAATGATACATCAATTGAAAAAATGTATTATTTACCACACATCAATACAGAAATGGTTAAAAATGACTTAAAAATAAATAATAATATTATTCTTACTGGACCAAATGCTTCAGGTAAAACCACTATAATAAAATCATTACTTATGAATATTATTATGAGCCAACAATTTGGTTTTGGATGTTATAAAAGTGCTAATATTAAAATATATGATTATTTTCATTCATATTTAAATATTCCTGATACTTCTGATAGAGATAGTTTATTTCAAGCAGAAGCTAGGCGTTGTAAAGATATATTAGAATATATTACAAAAAATAATGAAAAAAAACATTTTTGTATTTTTGATGAAATTTATTCAGGAACAAATCCTTTAGACGCAACGTTATGTGCTGAGATTTACCTAAAAGGATTGTCTCAATTCAAAAATCTTGATTTTATTTTAACAACTCATTATATTGATGTATGTAAATATTTTGAAAATAATAAAAAATATAAAAATATAAAAAATTATAAAATGAATGTTTTAATCGAAAATGATGTAATTAATTATAACTATTTAATAGAACCGGGTATATCACACGTTAATGGTGGGAAACAAATATTAAAAGATTTGGAATACCCTGATTATCTTTTTAATCTTTAATTTCGTTTAAAACATATATAAAGATTATTATATTATATCTATAATGGGTTTATTAGATATAAGTAGTTTTTTTACGGGATTGATTATAAATTTATTATTAATAAGTTTAATATGTTATTACTTTAAACGAAAATATGAAAATTTAGAAGAATCTCAAAATGAACAAGCAAAAATTATATATGAACTTCTAGAAAAAATAAATACAATTGAAGAAGGTAATAAAAATTTTGATAAAAAGGATGATAAAAATGATGATAAAAATTTCCATTGTGAAATAGAAGAATTTTTATCCGATGGAGAGTCTGTTTCAGATAGCGGTTCCGAAACGAGCACAACTGACAATGTAACTAATATATTTAATAATGAAGAAATAAGTGAAAAAAGTTATAAATCTTCTAACATAATTAAAGACTATATTGATGAAAATATTATCGAAGTTACTGAAAAAGATGATGTAGTAAAAGTTGTCGATGTAGTAAAAGTTGTAGATGAAGTTGTGGATGAAGTTGTCGATGTAGTAAAAGTTGTAGATGAAGTTGTGGATGAAGTAAAAGTTGTCGATGAAGTTACTGAAGTAAAACTTGTCGATGAAGCTGATGATGAAGTAAAAGTTGTCGATGAAGCTGATGATGAAGTTGTCGACGAAGACGACGACGAATTAGGAATATTAAGAACTAATAATAGAATATCTGCTGAAAATGATATTGAAGGAGAAAATGATATTGAAGGAGAATATAATAAAAAAAATATAAAAGAATTAAGAGATATTTTGAATGAAAAGGGTATTAAATATTCTACAAAAATGAAAAAACATCAGTTATTATCTCTAATATATGGGAAAAAATCTTTAATTGTTGATATGGGATTATAATATTCTAATATATTATATGAATAATTCATCATATCGTAAATATTTAACGGATAATTCTGTAAATATAATAAATAAAAATTTTCAAATTAAAATTATTGAAAACGATACTCTTATTTTCAACAATAATATTAAACCAAAAATAACTATTGATAATAAACAAGATTTTAATAATATTTACTATAAAATAATAGAACAAATTAATAATCTTTTTATTTAATAATTATTAAAGCATAAATATATATATTAATATATATTTATGTTATATTTAAGTATAGATGTAGGTATAAAAAACCTTGCTTTCATTATTTATGACTCTGATGTAAACAATATAATCGAATGGGATATAATTGAATTATGTAATAAAGACGTTAATTGTAATAAGGTAAATTTAATAGATATTGGAATAGTCATGTGTAATAGGTTTATGGAAATTTTTAATAATTATAAATTTGATATTATTATTATTGAGAACCAAATAGGAAGAAATGCAATTAGAATGAAAAGTGTACAATCAATGATTACAATGTATTTTATTAATAACGGGTATAAAAATATATATTATTGGAATGCTAGTAATAAATTAAAATATTATGGATTACCTTGTAAAACTACCTATTCTGAAAGAAAAAAATTTAGTATAGAAATAACAAAGGAACAAATTAACGAAAAATATCCTACTTATAATGATTTTTTTTTAAAACATAAAAAAAAAGACGATCTTGCTGATTGTTTTTTACAATTAATTGATGCATTAAATAAATATTAATGCGATTAATATAAAGTAAAAACATATATATTAATTATATTATGGAGGAAATTATTGATTTAAATGTTAAAACTATGGATGAGGATACTTTCAATATAGACGGTACAGAAAGCAGCGGTATAGAATTTTTAATGAACGATAAAGTAAAACCCGATTATAAAGATATTTCTTTAGAAAAGGAACTCGAAGAATTTAATGATTTAGGAAAAGTAGAAGAACCTACAATAGGAAAAAGCACATCTAATTATAGAGAAACAGAAACGTTTAATTTCAAGAAATTAGATGAAATTAATATAGAAAATGAAAGTTCTAATGTAGAATATAAAAAAAAGGAAGACTTTTTAAAAGAAAAATTTGATCTATTGAGAAAATTAGAACTTTTAGAAAGTAAGGGTGCAAATGTATCAAAAAAATATACAATGGATTCATCATTAGATGAAATGAAAGGAGAATATGAAACAATTATTTCAGAAAAAGAAAGAATAAATAGTGTAAAATTTCAAGGAAAAGTTTTAACAACATTCATAACAGGTATCGAATTCTTAAATAATAAAATGGACCCATTTGATATTAAATTAGATGGATGGTCAGAACAAATAAATGAAAACATAGAAGATTATGACGATATATTTCAAGAATTACATCATAAATATAAATCAAAAGCTAAAATGGCCCCTGAGGTTAAATTAGTTTTCCAATTAGCCTCTTCTGCTATGATGATACATATGACTAATACTATGTTTAAATCTGCTATTCCAGGTATGGACGATATTATGAGACAAAATCCAGACCTTATGAATAATTTTACCAAAGCCGCTGTTAATTCAATGGGTAATACTAATCCAGGATTGAGTAATTTTATGAATGATTTTGGTATGAGTCATTCCGATGAACCAAAAAGTTCAGGACCTTCTGATTTTAGAGATGAAATGAAAGGACCCGAAAATATTAACAATATTTTAAATAATTTAAATAAAAAAATTAATGTTGAAGACAAAAATGAAAGTACTATAAGCATAGAAGAGGTTGATAATATGAGTATTTCTTCAAATACGCCTTCTATTAGTAAAAAGAAAAAAAAAAGTGATAAAAATACTATTTCGTTAGCAGTCTAATTTTAATTTATTAATATATTAAAATGTCTAAATTCGATAATACTAATGCTAATTATGAAGAACTAAAAGAAAAAATTTTTGAATTAAATTTTAAAATAAAAGATCAAGAAAAAAATATTGGCGAGTTAAATAATAACATAATTGTTCTAGAAAAGGAAGAAGACGAAATTAAAAATTTAATAAATTCTAAAAGAATAGAATTAGAATTAATTATGAAAAATAATATAGACTTGCAAAATACTCTTGAAGAATCTAATAAAAATTTAGAACATATTGATTTAGCAATTCTTTCTTTATCGAGTATTTTAAATAAATATTAATATTTAAATATTTTAATCTTAGTAAATAAATGGATAATTTACCTTATGATATAAAATTATATATAATAAGTTACTTACCTATAATATCAAAAAATAAAAAAATATTATTAAATATCATAAAAAATTATAATTCATATTTTGTAGTAGAATTATTAAGATTGAACGTTGATGTAAATACATTATTTATAGAATGGTCTATAAATAACAATATATATGAAGACATATTAGATATTACTATGTTTCAAATACGTAATTTTTATAATTATGCTATAGAATTTATAATATAGAATGGTATATATTTATACAAGGTGTTATAATAACTGATTTAACCACACAATAAACTATAATTGTTTGTATACTTGTATTTATAATTTCTTTATGTTCCTTCTTATCTTTTATATTTAACAATATACTTAAATAAAATATTTCATATAATATTATGTAAAAATATGAATTAAATGAATCGTTTGTTATATTATTATATTTCAAATATGATAATATTTCATTTGATATTTTATCGTCAACAATTTCTATTGTTTTAACAGTTAATTTAATTTTACTTCTTAATAAATACCTTATACTCAATTTTGTATATACTTTTAAAGTTCTTATCATTAAATTTATAATAATATTTTATTATTATCAATTTTTACATTATCCATTTTTACATTATCTTATTATTTTTCTTGTGTTTAATTTTAATGAAAATATATTTTTTTCAATTTGTTTTAATGTATTTCTACAACGAGTAAAGAATTTTGTTCCTGTATCTTTATCATTTTTTTCAAATAATTCCAAAGTTATTAATAATACATAATCATAATTATTTATTTTGTCCTTTATATCTCCATTTTCCTTTATATTTTCCTTTATTTCTTCTTTTAAATCCTCTCTTTTAATTATTTTAGAACTTATTAATTTGTAATTAAATTCTCTCTCCGTTAATTTTACACTACTTTTAAAAATTTTATTATTATCTATTAGTTTCACAATTTCATTAATATTAGTATTACTTAATGTTTTTGTATTTTTCTCATTTTTTAATTCATAATTAGTTAAAATCTTCATATTTTTTAAATTAAATATATCTAACCCTTTTAATTTTTTATCTTTTATTTCTTTATTTATTTTATTAGTATTTAATTTATTATTTTTAGGAATATAAAATATAGTTTCTTTATTATTTCCTTTAAAATTAATACTTTTAATACGTCTATATTTATCTTCCTTTTCAAATAATTCTAATTCTCCTTCTTTTTCAATTTCACCTTCTTTTTCATTACTATTTATTCCCATTTTATATTTTAAATTTATAGAACCATATGTTTTTGTTATTTCCATTATATAATTTTTTTTTCCGTCATAGAAATTATATATTTTTGGGTTATCCGTAGGTTTTAGCTTACCTACATTACCTTTTATTTTGTATATATTTTTTTCACTTATTTTGTAATATGAATCATTTATAATATTATAATTATATAATATTAAAACCTTATTGTAATTTATTGTATTTATATATTTATCTTTATATACATCATAAAAGTATTTTAAGTTATCATTTAAATATTTAGGATCAATCATTTTGTATTTTAAATTTACAGTTACATTTGCATAGCTTGATATATTTTTGTAAATATCATTTACTATATTTTTAGTTATTATTTTTTGACTTTTTCCATAAATTATATTTTCTTCATATGATATAATATTTATATAAATAATACTATTTTTACTTTCTTTACTTTCTTTATTTATTATATCATTTATTAATTCCATATAGTTGTCAATTATATCTTCCCTATTTTTATATTTTTCTATATCAACATTCTTTTCTGTATTGTAAATTTCGTCAGCTGTTTTGTTATTTATTGTATAAGAATTTTTATATATCATTAAATCTTTAACTTTTTTTAATTCATTTATAACTTCTGATTCTTTACCATCATAATATTCTCTTAATATTCTTTTATTATTATTAAATTTAATATTGTCTTTGTAATAATATGTTCCTAATAATATATTTAAATCCTGTATAATATTTAAATTTATTCTTATCATTATATTAGAATACTAAATAAAATTTTCCTTAAATAATATATCATCCATTTCTGAATTATCCTTTTTTTTATTTCTTGCTATTTTTAATACATGCAAAGCATCTTCAATTTCTTTTTGTGTTATATTTGAAGATGGGTCTAATTCATACATTTGATTCATTTGTCTATATTTGTCTGGTATAATACAATATTTACTTTGATCATTAAATAAATAATCTGAAAATAAAAGAAAAAATAATGTCAATATTAAAGATATTAATATGTCTCTTGTCCCCATCCATAATACTGTAAAGATTAGAACTTTTTTTCCAACAAAATTTTTCAAATAATATTCTTGTGATTTAGATAATTCAAATGTAATATATCTAGATGAAATATTCATAATTATCATAATTACACCTGTTAAAATTTTATTATCATTTAAAGATTTATAATATTTATACATTTTTTTTTCAAACTTTTTCATATTTATAGTATAATTATAATAAAAAATATATCGTTTAATTAATAATGGCTTTTGCAATAAATGCTGCTTTAGTAGAAAATGGAGAAAATAATTTATTAATTAGACCAATAGAAAAAGAAAAAATAAATAAACATAATTTAAACGATTTATTTGGAAAGAATATAAATAAAAGTAAAATACAACCAAGTGAAACAGATATTTCAGATATTCATAAAAAATTAAAAGAAGATAATAAAGAAATACTTACAGATTTTTATAAATCATCCGAATACGGAAAAAATAATGTAGATAATCTAGACGTTAATCTAGATGATAATTCTAAATTAAATAATATTTTAGAAATTTTAGAAAATCAAAAAGAAATAAGAACAGAACAAAAAACAGAAGAAATTATTCTTTTCTTTTTTATAGGTATATTTATTATATATATTATAGATTCATTTGCTTCAATCGGTAAATATAGCCGTTAAATTTTTTGTAGTGTACATATGTTAATATTACCTTTAATATTAACATTTTCTATAAATTTAAAATCTTTAAGAGAACTGTTATATTTTAAATTTTCTAATGTAATATTATTGTAACTCCATATATTTTTTCTTTTAATTTTACCAGATTTATTTGTTATTTTCTCTTTAAGAATTATACCACCAACATATTCGTTTATTTCTATATTATAATTAGCATTAAATGATGGATTATCATTTAATAATACATCGTAATCATCCCAATTACTTAAATATGTAATTGATATATACCCATTGTATTTTACCCATTTATACATTATTTTAAAAAAATAATCAAGGTCTTTATATAAATGTATTACAAACAATGGTATAACTATATGTGTAAAATTATTATTAAATAAATTTATATTATTGTAATTACCCTTTATCACCTTATGATTATATATTTTTTTAGATTTATTTATAAATGAATCATTATTTTCGAGACCTGTAACATTTACTTTAGACAATAATTCTAACATATGCCCACTTTTACTACCAATGCATAATATATTTGTATTATTGTTTTTTATTATCTTAATTATATTTTTAGCTATTAAATTATTTAAATTTATATCATATATATCATAATATATATCAACATAAAAATCATCTATAATATTATCATCAAACCTAACATTGGATTTATGTATGGGTGAAAATCCTTCCTTTTTATTAAAACATAAATATAAAATTATAAATATGATTAATAAAATATATTTCATTTTGTAATATTGTATTATTTTTTTTTTAATACAACTATAATGGAATATATAATAAAAGATAATCGTAAAACTTTCAACTCTTTAACCTTTTCGAATTATAAAAAAAAAGATATAATAGAGGAACTTATATTAAGTATATACTATCAAAGAACAAATGAAGCATTGAAATATACATCCGAATTATTGGTATCTTTATACATTAAAGACCTTTTATATATTTATATTACGTTTTATTGTAAATACATACATATAAATAATATTAAATTCATTATTTATTTAAATAAAAAATATAATGAATTTAAAGATATTGCGAATAATTTGGAAAATGATAAAGAACTTAGAAATGATTACAATATCAGAAAATTATTTTTTACTTTAACTATAATATTATGTAATTTAAAAAAAGAAAATACAATTAATAGTATGAAAATGAAAATAAATTTAAAAAACATCTATGAACATTTAAAAGCACCTAATGTAAATTATGTTACCAAATACTATAAAAATAATGATCCAAAAGAGTATTATATAGCGTTTAATGAATTCATTTATCATTTAGAAGAAACAAAGAATAATATTTATTTGTTTTATTGGATTGATTGGATAATAGAATTCGAAGTATTATCCGTTAAAAATAAAAAACAATTAATGTGTGAGAATAGGACCAATTTAACAAATATAAAGGAGAATAATAATATAATATTTCTTTTATGGGATATTATTATATCATTTTCTAATTCAAATGATTATATTAATTCTTTATTTGAATTATTTATTATTAAATATAATAGAATATCTAATAAAAAATATAAATCTGTTATATATGTTTGTATAATGATATTAATAAAGGATGATATTAATTATAATTGTAAGCTAATTGAAGATACTACAATATTAAATAACATAGACTTAAAAATGAATAATATATTTAAAGATTTAATAAAAAAACAAGTATGGATCGAAAACATAAAGACAGATAAAGAAAAATTATATGACTCTATATATAATATACATTAAATATAATAATGATGTCAAACTATAGAAAAAACATTAACGAAAATAAAAAAAATAATGTAATCCCCAATAGCATAAAATATAATGAAAATAGTAAAAATAATGTAATCCCCAATAGCATAAAATATAAT
>Ga0115561_1002582_pt1 | contig 12054 bp, 8 predicted proteins | sample COGITO_mtgs_1105_4_FD_87201 | JGI IMG/M metagenome (GOLD analysis project Ga0115561, IMG submission 87201) | Pelagic marine microbial communities from North Sea - COGITO_mtgs_110512 | ecosystem: Environmental > Aquatic > Marine > Epipelagic | place: Germany:Helgoland, sampling site Kabeltonne...
AAGATCATCGATAACCTCTGGAGTTACTACCAGTTCATCTATAAAGGGGATGGGTTTCATTTTTTTAATTTGTGGGCGAATTTACAATAAAATTCTTTTGAAATAGATTAACGTTAAAACTGACCATTATGGTTTAATTTAAATTACAAAATTTCGCATTAGGGATAGTAGTGATAGCTTTTTGTATGGCTTTAGCTTACAAAAACTACAAACGTATAGCCCGACCCGAAGGGAAATGCCCTAAAACCCTAAAATAAGTTTAGCAATGGTAAAATAAATAAGAATACCACAAATGTCATTACTAGTCGTAATAAACGGTCCTGTAGCCATAGCGGGATCTATGCCTTGTTTATCTAAAATAATAGGAACAAATGTACCTATTAAAGAAGCTATAATAATTACCGAAATAAGAGATATACCTACCGTTAGACCAAAGTCTAAATTAAGGTTTAATAAAAACATACCTCCTACAATTAGTAAAATGGCTAACACTGCACCATTAAGTAAGCTTAGTAATACTTCTTTTATAAGACGTTTAAACAAAGAGCCTTTTAAGCTTTGATTGGCCAAACCTTGCAATACTATCGCCGAAGATTGTACACCCACGTTCCCTGCCATAGCGGCAATAAGGGGTACAAAAAAGAAAAGCTCTCCGTGTTTTTCCATAGCAGCATCAAAAGTTCCTAAGACTTTTACAGAAACAAAACCTCCAATAAGCGCTAAAATTAACCAAGGTAATCGTGCGCGAGTTAATTGCCAAACACTATCATCTGCTTCTACATCTTCAGAAATACCCGCAGCCATTTGGTAATCTTTTTCGGCTTCTTCTTTAATAAAATCGATAATATCATCAACGGTAATTCTTCCTACCAAGCGACCCATTTCATTAATAACGGGAATAGCTTCTAAATCATATTTTTGCATGATTCTAGCCACCTCATCACCTGGAGTATGAACGCTTACATAATCTACTTTATCTATATAAATGTCGCTTATTTGAGCATCGCTAGAAGCGGTAAGTAAATCTTTTAAAGAAAGTCTTCCTTTAAGACGGTCTTTATTGTCTACCACATAAATAGAATGTACGCGTGTTACTTCTTCGGCTTGCTCTCGCATCTCGCTCATGCAACCCGTAACACTCCAATTTTCGTTTACTTTTACCAATTCTTTCGCCATTAAACCACCGGCAGAATCTTCGTCATAACGTAAGAGTTCTACAATATTATCGGCGTGTTCTTCATCTTCAATATGAGAAATTACACTCTGCTTAAGATCGTCAGAAAGTTCTGCTACAATATCTGCAGCATCATCGGTATCCATTTCTTCAATCTCTTCGGCTATTTCTTTAGCAGAAAGATTGTTAATGATTTTATCTCGATCATCTTCATCTAGCTCCATTAAAACCTCTGCGGTTTTATCACTTTCTAGGAGTTTAATGACATAAGTCGCGTCATCTAGCGAAATTTCGTCTAAAATTTCGGCAATATCGGCGTGGTGTAATTCTTCTAAATGCAGCTTTAGCTCCTCGTTGTTTCTTTCTTCAACGAGTTGCTCAATACGTTCTATAAGTTCTTTACTTATCTGAAACTGCATCTTCAGCTATTTTTTGGGTGAGTTCTAAAAATTTTGCCACCGATAATTGTTCTGGTCGCTGGTCAAATATACTATCTTCTTTTAATTTGTCTGATAGTTGGAAGGTTTTTAAACTATTTCTTAACGTCTTTCGACGTTGATTAAAAGCTGTTTTTACCACTTTAAAAAATAACTTCTCCTCTACGGGTAGAGAATAATCTGCTTTACGGATAAGCCTTAACACACCGCTATCTACTTTTGGTGGGGGATTAAATACGGTTGGTGGAACGGTAAACAAATATTCAGCTTCAAAATAAGCTTGCGTAAATACAGATAAGATTCCGTAGGTTTTGCTTCCTTCCTTTTCACAAATACGTTTGGCCACTTCCTTTTGAAACATCCCTGTGAATTCGGGCACTAAATCTCTATTTTCAATGGCTTTAAATACAATTTGTGAAGAAATATTATAGGGGAAATTTCCAGTAATGGCAAAAGGTTCCCCGTCAAACAAAGTAGTCAAATCTGCTTTAAGGAAATCGGCTTCTAAAATTTCAAAATCTCTTACAGGAACTTCTGGGTGTTCTAATGCAAAGCTATTCTTTAAATAATAGATAGATTCTGTATCCAAATCCATCGCCTTAACTATTTTTCCTTTTTGAAGAATATACTTGGTAAGTACGCCAGTACCTGGACCTATCTCTAATACATTTTCATAATTATTCAGCGTAAGCGTCTCTCCAATACGTTGAGCTACCTCTTCGTCTTTTAGAAAATGCTGACCTAAATGCTTCTTTGCCTTAACCGCATCTTGTTCTGGTTTTCCTGAAGAAAAGTTTTTCTTTTTAAAGTATTTAGGTTTTTTCTTCATTGCTCGCTTACTACTTCTAACTCGGTTCTAAAAGCTACAAATTTATCTTTAAATCGTTTAGAAGCAGCCCTTAATTCGGTGGCATTTTCATTGTAATACGCTTCTAAGGTAGCTTTATCTTTGGTGGTATATTGTACAGAATAGGTGATTCCTCCCATGGCTTCTTCTACCAACACTCTAGTCATTAAAGCTTTGGTAAATTTTCCTGTATCTAACATTTGTGGAATATGTTCCTCTTTCATCCATTGTAACCATTCTTCATGGGCTTCTTCCACTACATTGATCGTAACGTTATATATATACATAAAATGCTTTTGGGTTAAAACGTAAAATTAAGACTAATTTAATTGATAGCGTCTCCACGAAGCTGCCTATATTTTTTACGCGCTTCATTATAGTAAATACTATCTTCGTGCTCAAAAATAATTTTTTCGTAATTACTTTTTGCCTCTTCAGGATTATTTAACTGTTCTTCGTAGATTTTTGCCATAGTAAAGTAGGTTTCATCTGCATAAATACTGCGTTGAGTACTCACAGCTATATACTTAAAGCTCTCTAAGGCTTCTTGGTATTTTTTCTGCACAAAAAGGATATTTGCTTTCATAAACAAGGCATCATCTTCTATAGCCTGACCTTTATTTTCTGCTAAAATAGTATTGAGAAGAGAAATAGCTTCTGTATTTTTTTTCTGATAAGCTAATAAATCCGCTTTAGCGAATTGCTTTAAAGCTGTATGTGTTGAATCTACTTCGGTTTGCATATTATCTCCTATTACCAAATGTAGCTGCAAAGCATCGTTAGCAATTAATTTTGAGGTTGCCGTTTTTAATACTTTAAGCTGGGTTTTTGCCCAGTCAAAATCTCCTTTATAAAAACTAGTTTTAGCAATTTTAAAAGTAGCTTCTTGCGCTATTTCAGAGTTTTCTAACAATTTTTGAACTTGACTATAATAAATAAGCGCTTGGTTAAACTTTTCTTGTAATACCAAAATATCGGCTTTTATCATTTTTGCCTGAGCCTCTTCATACCTATTGATTCTCGAATTTAAGAGCGTGTCCAATTTCGCTAATGCGGAATTTTTATCTCCCTTTTGAAAAGCTAAAAATTGAGCATATTGCAATTGAATGGGGAAAATTTCTGTCGAGGAAGCTTGAGTGTAAGCTTCAAAAACTTGTTGAAAGTCTTCTTCTATTTTTTGATATTCTTTTGCTGTGGCTTCATTTATTTCTAGCTGTAAAAGTGCGGCCTGTGCTTCAATTTTTCTTGCAATAATATCTTCGTTTGTAATTAGGTAATTGTAAATTTCTCTCGCCGCTTCTAATTGATTTTCTTCTTGCGCTAAGTTGGCCAACTCAAACATAGGGCGCATATTTTTTTGGGGAGATCTCACATATATGGCGCGTTCTTGCACAAATGCTTTTTGATATTCTTTTTGTTGCGTAAACAACCAGCTTAATAATGAATTATACATCACATCTGGTGTTTGTTGGTTTTTTACCAACAAGCTTTTTCGAAGCATTTGATTGGCTTCATTTCCTTTATCTTCGGTAACAAACTCTGCAAAATTGCGTTTAATAGCATAAACATATTTCGGCTCTTTTTCTATGAGGTTAAGGTAGCTTTCAAACATCTTATTCAATTCCCCTTTTTCACCATAAATTCTGGCTACTTCTACCGTAAAAGTTGCATTTGCTTTTTCCTTTAGTGCAGTCTCATAAGTGATTACTGCTTCATCTAATAAATTATACTGCTGAAAAGATCTCCCAATGGTGTAAGCATAAGCCGAAGATTTTCCCACTCTATCAATCGCTTTTTGATAGTTTTCTTGTGCTTTTTCGGGCTGATCTTGTAATTGATAGTTGTAACCTAAATCTACCCATAAATTAGGATAGGTTACATTGCCTTGTAACTGTTCTAACAGCAATTTTTCCGCGGAAGCATATTCTTGAAGCTCTTGGTAGGTCGCTACTAACTGATTGATATTTTTTAAATCGCGCGGACTTTGCTCATAAATTTTTTCATAAATAGCTTTTGCTTTTTCATATTCTCCTTGGTCAAAATAATTATTCGCCAAAACAGAAGATTGTGAAAAGCCTATACTTACTGAAAAAAATAATATGATAGAAATTAAAAAACGCATCTCGCTAAGATAGCAAAATGCGTTTAATTATGGTTTTAAAAAGTTTTTAATCTATCATATCAAAACCTGTGTAAGGCACTAATACTTTTGGTATTTTTATTCCGTTTGGAGTTTGGTAGTTTTCTAAGATTCCTGCGATAACACGAGGCAATGCTAAAGAACTTCCGTTAAGGGTATGGATTAACTCCTTTTTACCTTGCTCGTTCTTATATCTTACCTTTAATCTATTGGCTTGGAAAGTTTCAAAATTAGATACCGAAGAAATTTCTAACCAACGGTCTTGACCGGCAGAAAACAATTCGAAATCGTAAGTTAACGCCGAAGTAAACCCTAAATCGCCTCCGCATAAGCGTAACACACGATAAGGTAATTCTAATTCTCTCAAGATCTCTTTTACGTGCTCTACCATGTTGTCTAACGTAGCGTAAGAATTTTCTGGTTTTACCAAATTCACCAATTCTACTTTATCAAATTGGTGCAAACGGTTAAGACCACGAACGTGCGCTCCATAAGAACCTGCCTCTCTTCTAAAACAAGGTGTAAATGCGGTACAAGAAATAGGTAATTGGTTTGCCTCTAGTAAATCTCCTCTAAACATATTGGTTAAAGGCACCTCTGAAGTTGGAATTAGATATAAATCATCTTCTGGCATATGATACATTTGACCTTCTTTATCGGGCAATTGTCCCGTACCAAAACCAGACTCTGCGTTTACCGCCAATGGTACTTGATATTCTGTATATCCCGCTGCCGTATTTTTATCTAAAAAGTAAGTAATCAAAGCACGCTGAAGTCTTGCTCCTTTTCCTTTATAAACAGGAAAACCAGCTCCTGTGATTTTATTACCTAATTCAAAATCTATGAGGTCGTATTTTTTTGCTAATTCCCAATGAGGTAAAGCATCTTTTTCTAAAGTTGGAATTTCTCCCTCTTTAAAAATCTCTTCATTATCATCTTCAGATACTCCAGCAGGAACAGAGTCGTGCGGAACGTTAGGAATGGTATATAAAATCTCATTTAACTGATTAGAAACTTCATTAAGTTTTTCGTTCAGTTCTTTAGAGGTTTCTTTTAACGCTCCTGTTTGCTCTTTAACTTTATTGGCTTTTTGCTGTTCACCAGATTTAAATAGCAACCCAATTTCTTTGGACAAACGATTAGATTCTGCCAAAGTTTGATCTAACTCTGCCTGAGTTGTTCTTCGGGTTTCATCTAACTGCAAAACTTCTTCAAAAAGGGCTTCTGCCTTAAAATTTCGCTTTTCTAAAGCTTTAATGTAAGCTTCTTTGTTTGCTTTAATTTGAGCTACTTGTAACATAGAATGTTCAATTTATATAACGGTTACGTTTTTACTTCCGCTTGACGGAAATAAAATAAAGCCTCAAAGTTAAAGATTTGATTTAAGATTTAGCGCTCTTCGGGTAGTAAAATCCATTCGTTATGAAAGAAATAATCCCAATCTGCCGATGCCATATCTACAGATGAATCTATAAGAGAAACATACGGACCGCGATTAATGCTCACTTTAGCATCTACATACACGGCAACATCTTGTCCTTTTGCTGCGTATTCTTGCTTTAAACGTCTAGAAAATTGCCAAATAACATCGGGTTTGGTGCTTACCGTACGTAATTGCTTTTTAGAGAGGTAATCGCCTTTTTTTATGATGGTAGTTTTTCCTGTATTTTTATCGACTACTTTAAACGTGCTAATTCCGCTTTTGCTACGTAACATCATGCGCCAGCTTAAGCGGTGGCCTTCTTCGGTTAATAAAACATCGCCTTTAATAAACCAATGCCTTAACGGAAGACTAATTTGAACCACAAACCACGTTATAAAAAAAGCTTTCATTAATCCGCTTTTAGATGGTACTTTCACCTCTCCTTGATCATAATATTCTTTTTTTAATTTAAAACGCTTATGAATAATTTGCGTAGGAAAGAAAAACAAACAAAAGGCAAGTGACAAATAAGGGAAAATTCCTATTTGAAAAACGATGCTATTAAATAAATGAAAAAAGATAGCAAAGATGAATACTGGAGTTCTAGTTCTCTTCCACAACAATAATGGAACTACGAGTAAATCGAATAAAATCCCAAAATAAGTGATGGTTACGTGTGTCCATTTTTCTTGAAGTATATCGCCAATTAACCAATAGTCTTTTTTAGATTTCATTAGCAACTCTGGCACAGAACCATCTAACCAATCGGGGTATAGTTTTGCACAAGAGGCATAGGTATAAACAATTAGTAGCTGTAAAATAATAAATAAGTGTACCCAGCGTGGTGTGGATAAGGACCGTATTCTATCATTTTGTTTTGCATCGATAGAGAAATAGGCGTTTGCTGGCACCAATAACATAAATATGCAAATAAGAACAAGTAAATAATAATGATTGTTGTAACTGGATTTTTGCATCAGGTAAACGCATGTCCACATAATAGTATAGGCAGAAAGGCTCCAGCGGTATTTATAACCAATGGTCACTAATACACCGAATATACCCATTAAAAAATAATAGAAATACATACCGTTTCCTGGAAGCGGTTGTAAAAAATCGAAACCTATAAAATTAAAAGTTTGTTGAGGTTCTAGTAAGGTTCTAGTAATCCACCCTGTAAAAATGGCTCCCCAAGCTTCTAATGTAATTAATACCCCAAAGAAAATTCTAAAAAGAATGAGAGCACTATTATCTATATGCTTAAACAACCACTTATTAATCATTATTAATCGCTTTTGAGTCTTGAATATAGCTTTTTGTATAATCTATATCATTATTCATAGCCTCAATTAATTGATCGACATCTTCAAATTTTATTTCATCACGTATTCTTTTTAGGATTTGAATGCTGAGTTCTTGACCGTATAAATCTTGACTAAAATCTAAAAAATAAGTTTCGATGGTTTGTGTATCTCCTCCAACGGTGGGATTAGTCCCGATATTCATCATACCGAAAACCCACTTATTATTTAAGTGAGCTTTTACAATGTAAACTCCGTTTTTTGGAATAATTTTATAATCTTCTTTAATCTCTAAGTTGGCTGTTGGGAAACCTAAAGTTTTACCTAAGCTCTTTCCTTTTACTATTTTTCCGTTAAGGGAAAAAAGATTGCCCAAAAATGTATTAGCTTTTTCTATGTCGCCTTCTTCTATAGCTTTTCTAATTTTAGTAGAACTTACTGCAACTTCTTCTACATCTTGTTTAGAAATTTCTTCTACCGTAAAACCAAAGGTCTTTCCTAATTCTTTTAAAACTTGAATATTAGCGTTCCTATTTCTACCAAAGCGGTGGTCGTAGCCAATGATAATTTTTTTTGCATTTAATTTATTGACTAAAATTTGCTCCACATATTCTCTTGCTGTAAGTCTAGAAAATTCTTTTGTAAAAGGGTAAATCACTAAATGATCTACTCCTTTACTCTTTATAATCTTCTTTCTCTCTTCTATGGTATTTATTAACTTGATTCCCACTTCTTTTTGCAAGACCATTCTTGGGTGCGGAAAAAAAGTAAGGATCGCAGATTCCAAATGATTTTTTTGAGCTACATCTATTAATCGGTCAATAATTTTTTGATGACCCACATGTACCCCATCAAATGTACCAATCGTAACTACAGAAGGGTTAATTATCTCACTCATTTCCTTAGAGTTATTCATATTTTAACTTAAATATCTTTTCTTAAACCTTGAAAATACACTAATTTTAAAGCTTAACTTAATCCTACATACACAATGAATACAAATTTACGTCATGTTTTAGGTTTGGTATTATTTTTCTTGACTTTTTCAGTTTCAGGACAAGATAACTATTGGACCAAAACATCTAAAAAAGCTCTAAGTAATTTAGAGAAAACCAAAAGATCATCGAACCCTACATCTTATTATTTATTTCACTTAGATCTAAATACATTTAAGAATATTGTGGAGCAAGCTCCAAAAAAAGGTACCTTCACAGGACAATCTCCTGTCGTAGTTGAGTTTCCTATGGAAACAGGTAAGCTAGAAAAATTTAGAGTAACTTCTTCTTCAATCATGGAAGATGAGTTACAAGCTAAATTTCCAAATATAAAAACATATAAGGCTGTTGGAATTGATGATCCAACTGCAACGATGAGGTTTAGCGTTACTCAATTTGGCTTACACACTATGAGCCTTTCTGGATTTAGAAGTGCAACTTACATAGATCCTTATACCACCAATACAGAAAACTATATAGTATATAATAGAAAAGATTTAACAAAAGGCTCATCAAGTTTCGAATGTTTAACAGAGCAAGGAATAGATTTACCCTCTTTAAATGGATCTTCAAGTCGCATCTTAAATGTAGATGACAGTGTTCATAGAACTTATAGATTAGCTCAATCTTGTAATGCCGAATATGGTAACATTTTCGCTAATCCAGGAACTGAAGTAGAAGATATTCAGGCACAAATGACTATTACAATTAATAGAGTAAATGAAATCTATGAAAGAGATTTAGCAATTACCTTATTGTTTGTAGCTAATAACGACGAAATTATTTACTACGGTGCAACCAATTCAGATCCTTGGGCTGGAGAGTACAACAACACAACTCAAAACGTAATCGACAATATTATTGGTGATGCTAACTATGATATTGGTCATAATTTTAACACTTCGGGTGGAGGTAACGCTGGATGTATTGGTTGCGTTTGTAGTAGCGGAGAAAAAGGAAGCGGATACACAGGACGCCCTAATCCTACTGGTGACCCATTCGATATTGATTATGTAGCTCACGAAATGGGACACCAGTTTGGTGGCTACCATACTATGAACACCTGTTCTAGAAGTGGTAGTGGACAGACTGAAGTTGAGCCTGCTAGCGGTAGCTCTATAATGGGATACGCAGGAATTTGTCCAACTAACGTGCAATCTAACAGTGATGCACATTTCAATTATGTAAACATAAGAGATATTAGCGCTAATATTAAAAATGGAGTAAGTAGTTCTTGTGATGAAGAAACAATAATTTCAAATCAAGCTCCAATAGCTGATGCAGGAAATGATTATATTATCCCTAAGTCTACTGCATTCGTATTGAGAGGAAATGCAACCGACGCAGATGGTAGTGAAACTCTTACTTATAATTGGTCTCAAAATGATCCTGAACAAGCTCCAGGAAGTGGAACACCACAATCCAACTGGACGCAGGGACCTTTATACAGATCTATAATGCCTAACAATTCTCCTAATAGATATATGCCTAATTTAGCCAGCGTAGTAAATGGTAACTTAACACCTACTTGGGAGGTTACACCTTCTGTTGCTAGAGAAATGAATTTCTCATTTTTAGTGAGAGATAATGGAAGTGGTTTTGCTGAAGGTGTTGGACAAACTGATGCAGACCTAATGAAGGTAACTGTAAACGGTACGGCTGGTCCGTTTTTAGTTACTTCTCAAAATAACGAAGGTGTTACCTGGAATGTTGGAGAAAATCAAACCATAACTTGGGATGTCGCAAATACAAATGTAGCACCAATCAACACGTCTAACGTTAATATATTAATGAGTATAGATGGTGGTGTAAATTTTGATATTACGATAGCCGAAAATTTACCAAACAATGGTTCTGCTGATATTATAGTACCTTCTGTAGAGACGGTTTCAAGTGCCAGAATTATGATTGAAGCTGTTGATAATATATTTTATGCTGTAAATCAAAAACCTATTAGTATTCAGGAAGCAGAATTTATTTTAGTTTTTAATGAAAATGATATTTCAATATGTAGAACAGAAAATGCAATTTATAATTTCACCTATAATACTTTGCTAGGATTCAACGAAACAACCACATTTTCAGTAGAAGGTCTTCCAAACGAATTAACTGTTTCTTTCGATACAGCATCTGCAACAGCAGATGGAACAGATGTTATTATGACCATATCTGGAACAGAGGATGTAAGTATAGGTAATTATCCTTTTCAAATTGTAGGTACATCTGCCACAATAGTTAAAACTTTTGACGCACAACTAGATATTTTTGGAAACAATATTACGACTCCTATCTTGTTGAATCCTACAGATGGTGATCTTGGTGTATCTAGCACACCTGTATTGACCTGGGAAATTTCAGAGAATGTAGAATTCTATACCGTACAAATTGCTACAGATTTAGAATTTACAGATATTATAGAGAGTTCAGATGTATATACTAATAATACGTATGCATTCTTATCTGCCGAAAATGAAACTACATATTACTGGAGAGTATCAGCTACAAACACCTGTAGTACAACAAATTTCTCTAATATTTTTAGTTTCACCACTATTACTTGTGAGATGTGCCCTTCTAATGGAAATCTAGATTTTAATACTGGTACTACCCTAGTTATTTTTAATACTATTAATAACTCCTCGCCATTAACTAAGACGTCCCCTTATACTGATTACACAAACATCTCTACTAACTTAACGATTGGAGAATCTTATGATTTAACTGTAAATGCAAATACATCTGGACCTTTTTATACCGAAACAATAGTTTGGATAGATTGGAACCAAAATTGCAGCTTTAATGATCCAGGAGAGAAATATGAGTTAGGGTTTGCTTTTAATGGCAATAATCAATCTACTAATAATTCTCCCCTATCTATTGAAGTACCTATTAATGCTACAGAAGGAAGTACACTTATGAGGGTTTCTTCGCGATATAACATCCCATCAAATTCCTGTGACACAGGCTTTGATGGTGAGGTTGAAGATTATACTCTTAATGTAGGAACTCTTTCTACTGATAGTAACTCTATGACTTCTACTTTTAATTTATGGCCAAACCCAAATCACGGGGAGTTTACGGTTAGCTTAAACTCTACAAGTTCCCAACCTACCAAATTAGCAGTATATGATGTTACTGGAAGGTTAGTTTATAGCAAAGACTTACAAACCCAAACCAAGGTTCAAGAAAATGTAAGTCTAGCAAATGCTCAAGCTGGTGTTTACTTTGTAAATGTAAGTGATGGTAACAACTCTATTACCAAAAAAATAATAGTTCAGTAATTTGAATTTCATTTTGATAAAAAAGAGGAAGCAAATGCTTCCTCTTTTTTATTTTCCGTTAAAGCTGTTCATAGTGTTAGATAAACCTGCGGTACCAAAAGATTTTATCAAGGCAACCGACTTATCTAGTCGTTCTTTCATTTGTTTATTTTCTTCTTCACTCCATTCTCCTAACACATAATCTATTTGTTTGCCTTTAGAGAATTCGTCACTAATGCCAAACCTAAAACGATTGTATTTAGTTGTATTAAGCTGCTGCTGAATATCTTTTAAACCATTGTGACCTCCATCACTACCTTTAGCTTTTAGTCTTAACGTTCCGTATGGAAGGTTTAAATCGTCGGTAATGACTAATAAATTTTCTAAATCTATTTTTTCTTTTTCTAGCCAGTATCTTACTGCTTTTCCGCTAAGGTTCATATACGTACTAGGTTTTAAAAGAATAAATGTTCTTCC
>Ga0115561_1002587_pt1 | contig 12030 bp, 9 predicted proteins | sample COGITO_mtgs_1105_4_FD_87201 | JGI IMG/M metagenome (GOLD analysis project Ga0115561, IMG submission 87201) | Pelagic marine microbial communities from North Sea - COGITO_mtgs_110512 | ecosystem: Environmental > Aquatic > Marine > Epipelagic | place: Germany:Helgoland, sampling site Kabeltonne...
CGCCAGACCTGCCGGTCCCGTCGCCAAACAGGTTCCTTTGAAGCAGGCAACCATAGAGACACTCTTCAAGGTGCCGCGACGTCGTGAGAACGTGGTGTTGCTCTCGCCAGTCTCGACCGCGTCTACCAAGGACGTGCCGGACGATGTGGTGTACGCCGTCGACCTCTTTGCGGGGCTGGGGGGCTGGTCGTGTGGCGCGCGGCAGTCCGGCTACCTGATCGCAATGGCGGTAGACAACGATGAGGGCGCGCTCAACATCCACAAGCACAACCACCCAGAGACTGCGCACTACCGCATGGAGCTGGGGCCGGAGACCGAGGAGCAGCTGGTGCGACTGATACGGAAGCACGTGCCCGAGGGCGCGCGCTGGCACCTGCACGGCTCGCCTCCGTGCCAGACCATCTCCAACCTACGCTGCCTCCACAAGGAGGACCACTTTGACGATGGGATGGCGCTTGTGATGTGGTATTTGAATCTCGTATTCAAGCTCAAGCCTACTACCTGGACATTCGAACAGGCGTGCGAGCGCGAGATCATGGGCATGCTGCGCTGGCTGCGCTACTCACACACGGACACACTCGAGTTCAGCCGGGTCGACTTTGCAGACTACGGTCTATGCCAGCACCGTATCCGCGTACTCGCCGGGTCCCCCACTCTGCTCAACCCATTCCTCAACGACCCCACACTGCGCGCGCCTCCACGTGTCGTCTCCGATCTCGTCACTCCACCGGACAATGCCGTGTTCCTCAAGTCCGGCACCGGCGTCACCCCCAAACCACACGCCACTGTTGCCCACCCCGACGGCACGTTCACCAACTCCAGCATCCGGCGTGACGTGCGCACCATCCACGAGATCGCGTGGACCTGCGTGGCCTACCACCCGCATGCGTACCTCACCATCGACTTCAAGCACATCCGCGATCAGACGCCGCGCGAGAGCGCCACGCTCCAGTCCTTCCCCGAGTCCTACGTCGTGCACCCCAAGGGATGCAGCAAGCGGGCGGCGCAGACGGCCGTGGGCAACGCGCTGCCGCCGCTCATTGCGCGCCTGCTCACAGGAGGAGGCCGACACGGGGTCAACCAAGTAGGTCAGCTCGAGAGTTGCGCACGGGCTGCAGTCCAGACGGTGGCGGGCCGGAGGCCGCTGCCGCTGCTGCCACCACGGATTGATACGGGGGCAAAGAGGTAGGATCAAGGTGCGGGTATCGGACATAGGTACGAGGGCGCGGAGGGGACGCACCGCTGAGGCTGGCGGATGGTGAGAGGGGGTTGGAGCCGGCAACTGAGCCGCTGCCGCCCATGGCCGCGTGAGCGCGCGACGAGCCGGCGCCGGTTGCGCGGGCCTCGCGACGCGCCGGGTCCGCCTGCATGTAGTGGTTGCCGTCCATGAGCATGATAGCCCATTTTTCAAACGCGTCGATGTGATTCTGCATGTTGTTGGCGCCGCAGCTTTGAGCCGTAACCGTGAGCCCGCGCAGGATCCACCCAAGCGCAGTGCGGCGGAGCGCGTGCGTCGTGCCCAAGCCCTCGTACCAGTCCGCAATCTCGCGAGAAGGGTCGCCGTCGCCCTTAACCGGTTTGAACTGGTCCGTTGCACAGATCCACTTGAGCGCGTGCTTGAAGCGCTTGACGTCGGCATCACCAGCGTTCTCAGACAGGCGGAGCTGGTCCTCCTTTGAGTGGCCGTTGTCGTCGAGCTCCTGCCGCTTCTCCTCAACAATCCAGTCCTTGAACTCCTGGACGCGCAGATCGAGGCTGTAAGGCAGCGGCTCCTTCCTGTTCTCCGAGTACTTCGGAGGGGTGCGGCGGCCAGGTCCCCTGATGCGGAAGGCGTGGTCGGCGCGATCGATCTCGTTACAAAGGGGGTCAAGCTCCTTGACAAACCCGATGGCAACGCGCTCGCGCTCCGTGGCCTCCCAAAGGAACTTCTCGCGAGACTCGAGGTTGGCCTCGTTCTGCCGGGTCGAGCGGTCCTTGATCTTGAGCTTTTGCCACTCGAACTTGGCGCCCGGGTTGGCCTTGGCAAGTTTGGCCGCGTCCGTCTCGAGCGGCTTGTAGCAGCCGCGCTCGACGAGCAGCACGTCCGGCATCGGCCACGGCGCGTCCGTGACCTGAAGGTGGCCCTTGCTCGTCTCGGTGGGCACCTTGTGCTTCTTGAGCGGGGGCGCCGCCACGCCAAACTTGTACACCGGGGTTGGCTTCGGGTTGAGCAGCTCTTGCACGTCATCGTTGTCGTCGTCGCTCTCGATCTCAAACGGCTCGGTCGCGTCGCGGTAGGTGCGCTCCACCACATTGTAGATGCTCGTGCCGTCCTTGGCGCCCTTGCGCTTGTGGAAGGCAACGAGTATGCGCGTCTCGAGCTCCTCAAGCATGTCGTCATCGACCTCGCCCGAGGTCTCAACCGGGCAGCGGATCCAGTCGCCGATGGTTTGCATGGCCTGCGGAACATACAAGTAATCGGCCGGCTCGCCATCCTTGTCCTTTGGCTGCAGGTCGCACGACAGCATCTTGGACAGGTGGCCCTCCGCCTTCACCCACAGCTTGGACTCCGCGAACGCGCCCTTGTGTCCCAGCTTCTCGATCGTAAAGTCTGGCATGGCGAATGGCACGGAGGAGAGCGCGCGGCCGCCCGTCTGCAGGTCAACGGTGATCACGGTCGTCTTGGCGATGGCTTGCGCAATGTAGCCCGTGACGTACCACGCCTCCGCCTCCGTGCCGTCCGCGAGGGTGAGCGTGAGGTTGTTGGAGACGGCGAGCGTGATGGAGCCGGCCCACATGTTCATGCCAATGTAGACCGGCTTGAGCGCGCGAACGAGCGCAACGCCGCGGGGCTGGAGCTGATCGTGCGCCCATGCAAGCGCCGACTGTGCGTCGAGGAAGAACTCAATCGCCTCGAGGCTGTAGGTGACGGCGCCATCGGCGCCAATCTTAGGGAAGACGGCATAGGCGGTGACGGTCTTCTTGGTGTTGCCACCCGTCGTCGCGTTGGGTACATACACCTCGCCGTACTTGACCTTCTTGGCGGCGGCGTCGCCCAGATAGTCCTCTGCCAGTCCCTTGAGCATCTTGACACTGTCGACCGTCGTGTACGTGAGGACGATCGTGGGCTTCTGGTGCTTGATGGCCAGCTCACAGGTCAGGAACGACCAGGCGGTCATCCCACCAGCCGGATCCGTCACAGTCGGCTTGCCCGTCTGCACGATGGCGAGCATGAGCGTCTTCTTCACGCCGTAGGTGCCATCGTCCGTGTCGACGCGCATGAGCGTGTCCGCGCGGCAGAGATACGACCGGATGTAGGCGTGCACCTTTGCCGTGGCCTCCATCTTGATGAACGGCACGACGAGGCCACCGTCCTTCTCCGTGGGCTCCGGGAGGTACGAGTCGATCTCGTCAGGCGGCTTCTTTGGCGTGGTCCGCAGCTGCTTGATCTCCCCGATCGCCTTGCGCGTCGCGCGGATGCGCAGCTCGTGGCGCTCCTGCTTCTCCGGCACCGTCAGCTTTAGCTCCCACGGCTCGCCGATCGGCTCGGTTAGCACGCGCTTCGGCGGAACCTTACGCTCCTTCTCGCCCTCGCCGATGCGAAGCCGCGTTGGCGGGCCTTCGCGGAGCATGCGCTCCAGCTGTGCCTCAACCGTGGTCAGCAGCTTCTCGGCGGCGGCCCCGCGCAGCTCCATGAACGACGCGCGAACGCCCTCGACACCAAACGCAGTCACCTCCTTGGAGGTGTCGAACACCGCCTCTCGGACGCAGTCCATGCCGTTGTACTGCTCAGTGCCGTTGCCGCGGCGCTTGATCGACTTAAGGAAGGTCGGGAATTCCGACTGCGGCTTGTTGGTGAGCATCGTGCCGAGGAGCGCCGGCTCGCGGAATGCCATGAGGATGGTGGCGCCGCAGAGCATGTGGTAGTGCGGACCGGCGTGGAAGTACTTGTCGCGCTGCATCTGCAGCACCGATTTGCCGGAGCCGGCCTTGTTGGGCGTCGTGAAGAACTGCTCCGGCTCGTCCCACACGTGGATGACGACCTTGCCGAGGCGCACCCACTCGTCGACGAGCGCCATCTTGAGCTTCTGGTCCGGAGCGTATCCGTGCGCGTGCACGAGGACGTTGGTGCCAGCGGCAATGTGATGGTCCTTGAAGTTGGTCAGCCCGCTGGCGTTGTTCTCCGCGGCGAAGTGCGCGGTGTTGAGCGTCGTGCCCACGCGCAGGACGCCAAGCTCCTGGAGTCCGCACAGCTCGCTGACGCGCCGCATGAGCTCGAGGATGGGCGGCAGCTTGTTTGGGGCAACGCCAATCGACACCGGGAAGTCTAGGCAGTTGCAGAGGAAGACGTACGAGAGCATCAGCATCGTCTTACCCATGCGCATCGGCAGGTGGATGATGGAGGGAGGGAAAAGCACATCCTTCTTGGCGAGCATGCCGCGGTCGCCAAGGCCGCCCGAGCGCGACTGCGGGTCGACAGGCGCCATCATGATGTCCTTGAATCCCTGTCCACCCTCGCAAAGCGCTTTGATGTGCTCTGCCAGCTCCTCAAAGCCGTGCTCGCGCCCACCATCCTCGCCGTAGTCGACTGGGGGCGCCTCGTAGTGTACGTCAGCGCCCGAATCGCCCCTGACGCGTCCGTACGGGTGTGGCTTTGTGAAGGCGTTGGGGTGGCAACGGTCCTCCTCCGTCTCGCCCATCGCGCAGGCAAGATCGCACGGACGCTGGAGGTGGGCGAGCAACACCTCCGCCGCGTGGCGCGTGTTGGCGACGCCACCCGCGTCGATGGCGAGGTGCTTGGCCAGGCACGCCGATGAAGTGAGCGGGTCCTTTGGCGTCTCGTTGGTAAGCAGACACTCGGTGCGGTACAGGGTCAGCGCCTCCGCCTGGAACTTGAGCGCCTCCTCAATCCACTCGATGCGCAGGTTGGAGTAGTCGCGACGCGAGAGAAACTCCTCAAACCTAGCCTTCAACGCCGCCTTCTTCTCGTCCATCCACGCATTCGGGTCAGCCGACTGCAAGGCCGCGATGCGCTGCGCCTCCGCATCCGCGGCGATGCGCGCCTGCTCCGCTTCCGCCTCGCGCTGCAGACGCTCTTCCTCCTCGCGCTGCCGTCTCTCCTCCTCGAGTCGCTCGCTTTGCTTCCGCTTGCGCTCTGCCTTAGCCTCATCATGCTCCTTCTTGGCCTTCCCCATCAGGCGACGTTGCCCGGGTCAAAGTGTAACGGCTAAGATGCTCCTGGCCTGCCTGTGTTTCGCAGCCCTCCAAATCCCAAAGTCGCGAGGGTCCTGTCGATGTCCCCTCTCACTTTGTTTGCTTCTGGACAGACCTATCGTGGCAACGGGCAGCCGCATGCCTGTCGTAGATCTCGTGAGCACGAGATCCAAGTTGATAAACCGCCAGTTGGGACCATCTGGTCCCTTGGCGGGAGTCCCTGCTGGCCAGACGGGGCCATCTGGCCGTGCCGCTTCGCGCCCAAACGGACCCATCTGGGCAGTTGAGAACCATCTTCATTGACCAGATGGACCCATCTGGAACTGTACTTTGCTTCCAGACGGGCCCATCTACTCGCAGCTTGCTGCGCTGTCTGAATAAGGAGAGAGTGGGAGCGTATGGGTAGAGAGGAGAGAGGAGAGAGGAGTGTGCGAGCACCATGGACCTTCCGAACCTGTCGGGGCTGAGCTTTGCGACGGACGCTAAACTGTTTGAGCATGTTGCAACACGCGGCGGTGGTAAAACGAGGTGCATTAAACATACAGAGCCGATCGTTACGTCCGACGACGAGGACTCCAACGTCAACTGCGCCGTCGACGGCTACCTCATGTTCAAGGCTATTGACCGTATTGAGGGCGCGGCCACTCCCATCGACTACTCGGGCAAGCTGGTCGACCTGCTTGTTGAGGGACAAGCCGTGCAGCTCCAGCCGCTGCTGAAGCGGGCGCGCGCCGCCGCAGACCGCAAGAGCGAGTTCGAGCGCCGGCATACCAACTGGATTAACCGGACGTTTCCCATCGTGTGCTCGCGCGGTTCGGGCCTCTTGCCTGTTACGTGGGACGACTACGGAGAAGAGCTGACCAAGATCACCGAGTGGTACTTCTTGGACGAGGCGGGCGGCCGCGGCCACATCTTCCTGCAGCTTTTAGACACGCCCCAGTACAAGCTCAAGATGCACATGCCCACGGGTGGCACGTTCAGCGGGCGCTACCTCTACGTTGCGCTCGTATGCGCAGCGGGAGGCGCGGGCTATGGCAAGTACCTGATGAAGCTTGCGGAGGCGGCGAGTCGCGCGCTCGGCTGCGACGGTATCGCGCTCGCCTCGCTCTCCAACTCGGCCGGCTTTTACTACTCGCTGGGCTACAAGTTTGTGAGCAAGTGGGACGGCGTGCCGCTCGACGTGAGCGCGTGGACGGAGCTGGTGACGACGCCGGACGGGCGCACCAAGACCGTGCTGCGGCCCGAGCTTGACGTCAACCCGTTTGGTCAGCCGCGCGACAGCAGCACCAAGGACCTCAAGCGCGTGCGCGAGGAGGACAGTGTGGTAGAGCAGGAGCGTGGGCGGCTGCGCTCGCTCTTTGACGAGACGGTCAAAAGGGCGCGGGGACTGTACTCGCAGCTCGCTGCGCTGTCTTTCATGTAACGGCGTTTAACAGTATACACAAATCATCGCACCATGCCTACGGCTCCCGCAAACCCTCCCGCGCCTGCGGTCCCAACGACCGCGCCGAGCGCCACCGCCGCACTCACAAACACGGCTGTATACACGAGCCCACCGCGCGCCACCCCCGCTCTCAAGTTCTCGTTGGACTCGGTTGGCACAGGCGGTGGCGGCGGCTGCGGAGGCGGCGGAGGTGGTGGCGGGAAGGGGTTGGGCGGCGGCTTCTGTGGCTGCGGACTGATAGGTGAGGGCGGCCCCGGTGGCGGCGGCGACGGCGGTGGTGGGCTGGGTGGTGGGCTGGGCGGTGGCGACGGTGGCGGAGGCGACGGCGGCGGCGGCGACGGTGGTGGCTGCGGGGGTGGCGGCTGCGGAAGGAGATATGTGGTGATGCCGTAGGCCGTGCCTGGAAAGGCCAGCTCTCGCGTGTTCTTCAAGAAGCACTCGGCGCCTCCCGACGGATTAACGTCGACGGTGAAACCAGTGCAGGAAGGCGTGTCGCGGCAAGTTGAGCAACACTCCCATGGAGCTGAGCTCGATGCTGGGTAGTGGATGGCCGTGCCGGTCATCGGCCCCGCCGGCTCCACCGAGGTGTCCACATGTGTGGTGTACGGCTGACAGCTGGCGGCCACGGGCAACAACGGAGGGGGTGGAGGCTTGGGGTACGTGTACACGTACTCGCCGTGCAGGCTTGAGACGTAGCCCGAGATGATGTTTGAGTCAGACTTGAGGTAGCAGGTGTTAGCAATTATAACGATACCCTGGCATGTCCGCTCGGCAAAGGGGTTGCCAACCTGGAGGCTGGCGTCGACGGCCGCCAGCCCAGGGCCGCTTGGCGGGTAGAGCGGGCGCGGCGGAGGTGGTGGTGTCTGGGGTGGCACGGGTGGGCTCGACGGCGAGTGCGGCACACGCGGCGGCGACGGTGGTGATGAAGGCGGCTGCGAACACGGGATAGTAAGTCAGCTGGTGGCAGAACAGAGTGGCGTGCGGGGCAAGCTTACCCTAAGGCCAGCACATGCGGTACAGCAGTCCTCAATGGAAGAGAAGCTGTCGGGGTTGGTCTGTGTGCCACCGGCTGCGCTGACGTCAATGTACCTCAGAAAGGAGCCGCCAAGGTCGTAATCGTTGAGTGGAGAGTCCTGGTACTGGAACCCCAGGTTGACGCAGGCAACGTGCGGGGGCTGCGCGGTCGTCGGTGCAAACGGCGCAAACGCGACTGCTGCCCACAGCAATCGACGGGCTTCCATTGCAGTGTCCCGTACTTGTCCCATCCTCCGTCGCTATTATGCAGGACGAGGGACCTCCAGAGAGTGCAGTGAGCCCAGGAGCAGTTGCAGGCAACGGTGGTATGACGTCGCCGCTGCCCCTGGTGATTGCCTTGGAGGCCAACATAGGCGCAGGCAAGTCCACACAGATCGCAAGGCTGCAGAAGCTGTTCGAGGGGAACGAGCGTATCGTCGTGCTGCCCGAGCCTGTAGACGAGTGGGTGGAGAAGGGCTTTCTCCAGGCCATGTACGACAACCCGGACAACCCGTGGCTGCTCAGCTCGTTCCAGCACATGGTGCTCATGAGCCTGGCCGGTGACCTCCTTAAGGCGCTTGCGCAGAAGCCCACGCCCGCCATCATCATCACCGAGCGCTCTTTGTGGGGGAACTACTACATTTTTGGAAAGGCCAACCTTGAGAGCGCGCCGATGGAAATGTACCACCACACGTGGGAGCGCATCCTCGGCGGCCTGCCCTCGCAGATTGAGGACGAGGTCAAGTACGTCTACCTGTCTACTACGGTTGACACCATCGTCGACCGCATGACCGCGCGCGGCCGCGAGGCCGAGTCAAGCGTCCCGCGTGTCTATCTTGAGAAGCTCGACAAGCTGCACGAGGACTTCATCTGGAAGCACACCAAGTTACATAGTATCATCGACGGCAACCGCGACGAGGAGGCCGTGTGGCAGGACCTCTGTGTGGCGCTCAAGGAATGGTTTGCGGAGGCGGGAGAGGAGTTCAAGACGCAGCGCGATATCAAGGTGACATCGGAGCGCGAAATTAACCTCACCGTCATGATGCACTGCGCGCAGACAGCCTCCGAGGTGCTGGCGCAGCAGTCGCCAGAGGTGTGCGCTAAAAAGAGACCGAAGGTTGACTCGGTGCCAGTGAGTGCAGCATAAGCACGTGGTACACCGTGGTAAGTGTGGGCAAACTGAGGTCAGTGGCCATGGGGGACGGCGGGTCGTCCATAACCTTGATTTTCTACTCGATCGACGCTCAGTGGTGGAAAGAGCCGTTTTTAAATATCGTGGCCGCCGCCGCGCAGTTCTCGTCGTTCACGCACGTCGAGATGGCGATCGGAGAAGACGCAGGCGCGCGCGGCCAGATGAGTAACGTGCTGCGTATTTTTAACGACGCCGTTGGCGTGGTAAGCTACGCCAATAACTTGCCTCTCATCGCGCACCCAAAGACATGCACACTCTGACCCATACGTGTCACTATTCACAGGAGCTCACCGAGCGCACGGGCAAGAACCCGCAGTACCAGTACGTGCAGGTGGGCTGCAGCAAGAATGCGGAGATAGCGATGCTGCGCTTTGCGCGGCAGCAGGTGGGCAAGCCGTTCAGCTCGAGTGGCATGGCGCGAGCGCTGATCTGGCCTCGCGAGTCAGACTATAAGAGCTGGTTCTGCGCCGAGCTTATCGCGGCGTGCCTGCAGCAAGGCGGTCTTATGAGCAAGGACTCTAAGACGGGCGGTGCGACCCCGTACTCGCTGCACAAGATGTACAAGGCCCAGGGCGCGGTGCAGGCAAACCCGTACGCCTTGCGTCAGCAGTTTGGTATGAACGCGCGAACCGTGCAGTCAATGAAGGCGCAGCTTCCGTACTCCGGCAACCCCTTCCTCGCGGCGCAGTCGGTCGTTGCGCAGCCGCTCGCCTTCGACATGCAGTCGCTGCGAGTGCAGATGCCACAGCACAGTGCACCAGCCAACCGGGGAAGTACCTCGAGATCGGCGCGGTCCGACTCGCCGCCTCGCATGCAGTTCAAAGTTATTCAGGCCCGTGGCGCATCCGAGCCACGAAACAATGGGAGTATTGCATTGAGTCTGGCTAGTCTTAACATGAATCGCTCGCATTAGATAAACCTAGCGTGCACAAACACAAGGTGGGGAGTACACGTACACAACATGCCCTCCCGTTTACACTCCACACCTGCCCCGGCAAAACGGCCACTCCTGACCGACCTGACGGAGCCGGTTGGTTCGGGTAAAAAGTTCAAATGGGACGTCCCCAACCCTGCGAATACCGGCGGCTACTACGGCGCGGTGCACGAGGCGCCGCTGGGCGTGCCCATGTTTGACGAGGAGGTCAGCGGCTACGTCCGGTGCTTACTCTTTCTTGGCCTCGTGGTCGGCGGCGGCGTGTACGCGTACAGCCTTGCAACCGCGTTGCCACCCTCCCCTCCTCCACCGCCATCGCCACCCATGCCACCTTCACCGCGCATGCCGCTACCCGCCGGGTGGGAGGGCTACCACGAGGCAGTGCTCTTCAACGTGACGGTGGCCGACACGATCTCGCCACCCAAGGCGCCGCCACGGCCACCGCCATGGCCCCCGGGCAAGGCGCCCATTCCGCCTCCGTCGCATCCTCCGGCACCACCGCCACTGCCGCCGCCGTTCCCACCACCACGGCCTCCAAGTCCGCCGCAGCCTCCAGCGCCACCGCCCTTTCCGCCGCCTCCCGTGGCACTCGCACCAGTTGTAGGCGCTGTAGCCGGTTTCCCGCCGCCTCCGCTGACACCACCAGCGTTGCCGGAACCGTTACCGCCCCCACCGTCGCCTCCACCATCTCCACTTCCAGACCCGCCGCCGGTACCACCACAGCCGTCACCGCCACCACCATCGCCGCCACCGCCATACTCGCCAGGACACTTTTCGGCTCCGCGCGATCCGCCATCGCCGCCCTCGCCACCCAATCCATCTCCACCACCTCCCACCCCGCCGCCACCGCTGCCGCCACCGCCTTCACCACCAACTCCAAGTCCACCACCACCGTCACCGCCGCCACCCACACCACCACCGCCGTCTCCTCCACCACCAGACCCGCCCCCGCCGACACCACCGCCACCACCCAACGCGCCATGGCGCGACTGCTCCACGCTCGAGGTGACCAACAGCCGCGGCGTCAGCGAGGCGCAGTGCAGGCAGTGGCACGACGACGTCTACCCCACTGCCAACTTCCAGTCGCTTGCGCCCAGCCAGGCACTCGGCTCATGCTACTACTCCGAGGCTGCGGGCACGGTGTACAACCACATTAGTGGCGGTGGCGTGTGCGACACAGCAGGCTACGTGTGCTACTGCGTGCTGCTGCCTCCGTCGCCGCCACCGCCGCTTCCTCCACCTCCTACCCCACCACCACCGTCGCCAAGCCCACAGCCGCCTCCACCCACGCCTCCACCACCACAACCACCGCCGCCCAGCCACCCACCGCTACCGCCGAGTGCTTTGCCCAGCCCTCCGCCCTCTCCACCCAAGCCTCCACCTCCGCCGCCGCCGTCTCCTCCCTTGCCACCGCCATGTGATGGTAATGCAATCCACCCGGTATACGGCACGCACGGTCGCTCGCGTGGCGTCTTCATTCAGCGTATCACCAATCCCGAGCTACTACCTCCTTCCGACCCAGACGACAACCATGTGCTGTGTGTAGTATTCGAGAAGGCCGTCCCCTTCTTCAATCCAAGCGGTACGTATACCGGAGACTTTGTCTCGCCGTGGGGACCTACCGAATGCGCTGGCGAGATGCACGACACGTTCCAGATCTCCACGATGACCTTCAACGGGAATCGGGATGGATACTTTGAAGGTGGATTCGGTGCTCGGCGAACGAACAACTACGATCTATTCTCCTTTCCGAACGACGGCGTGGCGTTCCTCTATCATTTTTCGATATTTGCCACGAGCGACCTGGCCAACGAGCTCGTCAACATCAACAGCGCATCGCTGCAGGGCACGAGCAACCCAACCAAGGGCGGAGCCCAATGCGCTGCAACCAACACTGGTGCCCACTGTATGAATTTCGGCTTCATGGGCGCGTGCTCGGACAGCCTTTTCTTTGAAACAATGACCATTGCGCCGGCTACGGGCAGCTACGAGGCCGACGCCTACTGGGCGAGCAGCACCTACGAAAGATGGCAGGGCAACATCCACCCCGCACAAAACGGGTGGACGCTTCCGTCAGAAGGCACGCTGCTTACCTTGAACCCAGAAACCAGAACCCATTCTCCCATCGCTGCTTCCAACCTATGTAATCTGACCACCACGTTCACTCTGACGTGCACAGGCTATGAAAGCTGGCTTTCACACGCCATGCCACCGCTCCCACCAGGCGTCTCATACCCCGCCCGTCGACTTGCC
>Ga0115561_1002588_pt1 | contig 12030 bp, 9 predicted proteins | sample COGITO_mtgs_1105_4_FD_87201 | JGI IMG/M metagenome (GOLD analysis project Ga0115561, IMG submission 87201) | Pelagic marine microbial communities from North Sea - COGITO_mtgs_110512 | ecosystem: Environmental > Aquatic > Marine > Epipelagic | place: Germany:Helgoland, sampling site Kabeltonne...
CGCGGCTGCATGCTGCGGTGATACTTTCGGGCATGTCGGCCTCGTGGAATCAAGTCCTGCTTCACATTGGCCTCCCTATATAGTGTAGCAGCGCTTTTCTGCGCAGTGGGAGGCACCAGTTGCCCTTTTAGCGAGGCAGTAGCTCCGTAATCAGAGCCTACCCCAGATCGATTATAGGACGAGGACGTGCTCGAGGAGGAGCAGGAGCTCAGCATCACAGTGATGCCGATACACAGCAAAGACTGTAATATCCTCATTAACCCCGATCTCATGACTCATTAGTAACCTACAATACTCAGCGACGAAAGTGCCCATTTCAACTATTTTGGCGATATCACTAAGTGTGACACCCCGCATCATGCCTCTTGCTCTCTGGGCAACACAGCAGTATACCACTTCACCGGTGTCAAAAACGACTCCAACCAAAGATTCGATGCCTCCCTCGCCTCTCAAGGGTGCAGCAGGAATTATCGAAGCAATGAGCTCCGCTTCATTTAAGAAACGGCTGGAAGCTCTTGTACACGACCCAAGGATAAAGGAGCCTGTTGAGTTCCCATCTGTGGATGACGCCGCCTACTCTTTTGTCACCGCACTGGCCTGCCACAGCATGCATGCTACCCGGAAAAACAGCAGGATTTGGCTGACCCACCCGAACCCAAGAGTAAGAGATCGCATTGCTGCCGAGCTAGAGCTTTGGAACATCAAAGCCTTGGTTCTTCCTGAGTTACCAGCTGATGATGACCAAAGCATCAATACGGCGCCAGAGACCCATGCTGCGCGCCTAGCGGTGCTCAATCACCTTTGCGCGGAACCCACCGCTAAAAAACAAGAATTACTCATTCTTTCACCTGATTCCCTGCTCGATACTGCGCCCTCAATATCTAGCCTTAAAGACGCCGCTCTCAAGCTTGCCATCGGCGAGCATCATGATCCTGAATCCTTCGAAAAAAAGATTATTGCCAATGGTTATGAACGGGTCAGCCAAGTGCATGCTCACGGTCAACTGGCCCGTCGTGGAGGTATCATCGATCTCTTTTCATGGCATGCCTCCGCTCCGCTGAGAATTGAATTTTTTGATACTGAAATCGAATCGCTGCGCAAGTTTGATATCGACTCTCAAATATCCACGCATCGCGTCAAAGAGGCTCAGATTACGCTCTCCAACACCGGGCAGACATCCTCTGTCGCCGACTACCTTGGTGAAAACGACCGGCTCATTGCTGCAGGTGATCATCTTCCTGCCCACTATGATGGCATCATCAAAAACGATGGCGACCCCTCTCTCACTCCCCTCTGTGCAGGCAGCCCGCTTGGCACCTTTGAAGCTGGTGATTTCATCCTCAATGAAACTCGCCGGCATCGTTTCTTTCAGCAAATAGCCGACTGGAGAGCCGAAGAATGGCACATCTTCATCACCTTTTCTAACCTCGGTGAAAAGGAGCGCTTTAAGGAACTCATACACGATGACTTTTTTAGTTCTGCAGAAATCACCCCGCTCTTTGGAGAACTGATCCAAGGATTCACCGTGCCGAGTTCAAAGCTAGCCTTCATTTCTTCCGCAGAGCTATTTGGCAGGTATCAAACACCCCAACGCCGGAGGAAAACCAACCATCTCGACCACCAGCGCAAAGCACGTGCCCAGACAGCACTTGAGGATATCAATTGGGGAGATCTCGTGGTGCATGCTGAGTATGGCATTGGCAAATACGCGGGCATTGAGACCAATGAAGAAGGGCACGAGGAAATACATATTGGCTATCACAACGGCAGCACCCTGAGTGTGCCACTCGACCAGTCTCATCTTCTGTCCAAGTATGTGGGACTAGGTGGCAAAGAGCCAGAGCTTACCAAACTGGGGTCCACTTCCTGGAGTAAGGCTCGTAAATCTGCAGAGAAATCAATTCTCGATTACGCTGCCAAGCTGCTCCAGATACAGGCGCAGAGACAAACGGCACGCGGCTACGCACACCCCCCGGACACACGCTGGGTATGGGAGTTTGAAAACTCGTTTCACCACACCCTGACCACGGGCCAGAGAGACGCCATCGATGACACCAAAGCTGACATGGAGTCAGACAAACCGATGGACAGGCTGATCTGTGGAGACGTTGGCTTTGGCAAATCAGAAGTGGCCATTCGTGCCGTTTTCAAGGCGGTAACGGGAGGCAAACAGGCAGCCATCCTTGTCCCCACCACCGTGCTAGCCGAGCAACACTGGCGCACATTCCGCGAGCGTATGAGCGATTACCCGCTGCGCATCGAACTTCTCAACCGGTTCCGAAAAGCCAGTGAAGTGAGAGCAACTCTTGAAGGGCTCAAAGATGGATCCGTAGATATCGTCATTGGCACTCACCGCTTGATTTCCAAGGACGTCGCCTACAAAGATCTAGGCATTGCCATTATTGATGAAGAGCAACGCTTTGGTGTGAAGCACAAAGAACGCTTCAAAGAGATGTTTGCCAACATTGATGTTCTCACACTCTCCGCAACCCCCATTCCTCGTACCCTCTACCTCTCACTAATGGGAGCAAGGGACATGTCTTCCATTGATACTCCCCTCCCCGGAAAAGTCCCCATCAACACCGCCATCCACGGTTACGACGAACGCATCATTCGTGACTCGATACGCAGAGAGCTGAAACGAGGCGGCCAGATCTTTTTCCTCCATAATCGCGTGCAAAGCATCGAGCAGATGAAATCCATGCTCAACAAGATTGTCCCTGAGGCAAGCTGTGTTGTCGGCCACGGCCAGATGGAAAAAGACGAGCTGGAGGTGGTGATGCGCACTTTTGTGCAAGGAAAAGCAGATATCCTACTGGCAACCACCATTATCGAGAGCGGCATCGATATCCCCAATGCCAATACCATAATCATTGACCGTGCCGATCGCTTCGGTCTGGCAGACCTCTATCAGCTACGCGGCCGTGTTGGGCGTGCAGGAGGCCAAGCCTATGCTATACTGCTCTTACCCAGAGATCTGATCAATAGTGATGCACGCAAGCGCATCAACGCCATTCAGCAGTATACCGCTCTGGGCTCTGGCTTCAAAATCGCCATGCGAGACCTCGAAATTCGGGGAGCAGGAAACCTATTAGGCACCAAGCAATCAGGCCATATCGCAGCCGTCGGCTTTGATCTCTATTGCCAGCTGCTGCGCCAATCCATTGACCAGCTCAGCACCGGCAGATCGTCCACCCGTGTAGACGTAACACTGCGTGCTGACTTCCTCTCCTTCAACGAGCTCGACTTAGATCAAGGTGGCGCCACTAAGGAAACTCTCAGAGCGTATCTGCCTGCGAACTATATGCCCGAGGCTAGGCTGCGCATATCAGCCTACAAGGAGCTAGCCGAGCTGATCTCCCTTAAAGAACTCAAGGCCCTCCGAACACGCTGGCAAGATCGTTTTGGCAAAGCCCCACGGCCAGTATTAAATCTCCTGCTTGCAACAGAACTTAAACTTACAGCGGCCAAGGCTAACATCAGCAGTGTTGAAATCCGAGAACAGCGACTCATGCTGACGAGAAACGGCAATTATATCTTCCTCACCGGCAAACGGTTCCCTCGCCTCGACGCCACGAAACCCTCTGGGAAAATCAAAGAAGCACTCGATATGCTGCAATCTATTTAAGCTCCAACAATCACCTCTAATTTACAGCTCACAACCGACCAATCTCCAGTTGACGAGAACACAGATAGCCTCATATTTAGCTTTGACGCAGGTCAGATTGAGCTATGAATTATAGGCAGCGATATTGCTCGCTAATTTGCTCTTCAAACTGCCCGCCAAATATCTGACAGCTACATCTAAAAAATCTAATAGATTCATATCATAGCCATCCCATGACTACCTTCAAAAAAGTATTTCACCTCTGCCTCACGCCCCTTGTCGCTCTTGTCACCCTTACGCTTTTCAGCACTGATGCTTCAGCTCGTGAAGTGACTGGCATTGCAGCAAAGGTCAACGGCCGTGTCATTACCAAGAATGAGTTGAATTATCACCTCACCCCCTACCGGCAGCAACTGAATGCATCCATGCCACGTAAAGGCGCCCAGTATAATGAGCTCATCAACAATGCCCGCAATGAGATTCTCGACAGCCTCATTGAGCGTGAGCTTATCCTTTCTGAATTCAGAGTTCGCACCGGAGACCGTCAGTTCCCACCCTACGCCATCGATCAGGAAATCGATCGTCAGATCAGGTCACTCTATAACAACAACCGCTCTGAATTCAACAAATCGCTGCGCCAAGCTGGCGTCACACCTGCCCAACACCGCCGCGAGACAGAGAAGAAACTCATCGTGCAAGCGATGCGCTCCCAGCAGTTCAAAAATGCGACCCCGCCAATGCCCAGAGAGATCGCGGCTGAATACAATGAACATAAATCAAAAATGCGTGACATCACCGGCGACGCACTGGAATACCACAAAATCTACATCGCCAAAACCAACCCGTCAGATGCTCTGGTAACACCAGAAACCCAACTACAGCTCGCTGAAGATATTGTAGCTCGTCTCAAAAAAGGTGAGGCCTTTGAAGGCTTAGCCAAAGAATATTCGGTAGACTCATACGCACAAGATGGCGGTAAGGTTGGAAAAACCAAACGCACGGACCTATCCCCTGCCTTTGCTGCCATTCTGATGGAAACACCAACAGGCGAAATTCTCGGCCCGCTCGAAGACACCAGAGGCTATACTATTGTCAGACTCGACAAAAAACACCTCGGCCCTACTCCCACTCTTGAAGCCGTGAAGGGCAGAATGGAATCTCGAGTTCGCAGTCGTAAAAACAAAGATAAAAACGACCGCTGGATAGAGCGCCTGAAGGCCAATGCAATGATCGAGAAAAAGATTTAATAGCTCACTGAACACCCTTCATTCCGTGGACACCAACTCGACACTCTTCGATCTCTCTGGCCAGGTTGCCGTTGTTATTGGCGGCACAGGTAATCTCTGTGGCACCATGGGTATTGCCCTCGCACGTGCCGGCGCGGAGGTCATCTTAGTAGGCCGCAATCCTGAAAATGCCATCGACAAGCTCGCGGCTATTGATGCGTTCGGAGGCAAATCTTGGTTCCACAAGGCTGATGTCAGCAAACGTCAGGAGATTGATGATCTGCTCACTGCCGTGCTACTCCGTTCAGGAAAGGTAGATATTCTCGTCAATGGCGCCGGTCTTGGATCAGCCACTCCTTTCTTGGAAATCACTGAGGAGGAACTCACTTCCCTGATGGATGTGAACTTCAAAAGTGTCTTCCGTGCCTGCCAAATCTTCGGCCAGTTCTTCGTCGACCACCATGAGCCGTGCAGCATCATCAACATGGGATCGATGGCGGGAACCATGCCCGTATCAGGTGTCTTTGCCTATGCCGCTGCTAAGGCTGCGGTGCATAACCTCACCAAAAACCTAGCACGCGAATGGGCAGAGTATGATATTCGGGTCAATACACTGGTGCCAGGGTTCTTCCCGTCTGCAGAGGCATCACAGAAAGGTGACGAGACACGTGCGCTGGAAATTCTGCGCCACACTCCCATGTCCCGCTTCGGCACTGCCGATGAACTGACCGGCGCCACGCTTATGCTGGCTTCTAATAAAGCTGGCTCATTTGTTACTGGCACGGAAATCACCGTCGATGGTGGTTTCTCCGCCATGACGATCTAGATAATTTCAAATCTCGGATTGAAAATTTTGTCCATTGATTGTCTACATTCACATCCCCTTCTGTCACCGGATCTGCCCGTATTGCTCTTTCTATAAGCACACTCCAGGCGGCACCGATCAGCAGGCTTTTATCAAGGCGGTCATCGAAGAGGCCAGACGTGCAAGCGCTGACCATCGTCTTGCCGATATCACCACACTCTATCTGGGTGGCGGAACGCCGTCGATGCTTTCGCCCAGTCACCTCACCGAACTCTTCCAAGGCCTGCATGATGCCCTCCCTCTGGAGAACACCCATATCACCCTTGAAGCCAATCCAGCGACTTTTGGCGTAAGCAAAGCCAAACTATTCAAAGAACTCGGCGTCAACCGAGTCTCACTTGGCATCCAGTCTTTTGCAGCTCCTGTGCTCAAGACCCTTGGACGCGAACACACAGCAGAGGAGGCAGCGGAAGCCGTGCAGATCCTCCAACAAGCCGGGCTAGACGAGGTCAACATCGACCTCATGTTTTCCGTCCCAGGGCAAACGATCGAACACTGGCAGCACTCCCTAGACAAAGCCATTTCGCTAAACCCAGATCACATCTCGGCCTATAACCTCACCTACGAGGAGGATACCCCCTTTTTTGACAAGCTCCGTCATCATGAGGATCAGGATATCAATGCGGACATGTTCTCCCTTGCTGATCAGAAGCTCAAGAACGCTGAATTCCTCCATTACGAAACCTCTAACTATGCTCGTCCTGGTAAAGAATCTCGGCACAACCTGGCCTACTGGCAGGGCGAAGACTACCTCGGCCTGGGACCATCCGCAGTCTCCACGGTGGCCGCAAACCGCTGGACCAACCTACCTGATACCGCACGCTACATCCAAGCAATCACCACACTGGGCCACGCTAAATCAGATCAGGAAATCATTACTCCTGAGGCATTCCGAACAGAGCGCATTGCTCTGCTGCTGAGAACCACCAAAGGCTTACCAGAAGGTTATTTATCTGACTCGCCAGATGGCAGCGTAGAGCAATTGATAGCCAACAATCTCGCTGAAATAAAGAACCAGCACCTACGGCTCATCAACAACGGCCCAATGCTCGTTGATGCCATTGCCGCCGAGCTCCTTTGAGTTCTTAAGCTGAGAGCTTAGTTCTCAGTCGCCTTGGAGTTCGTCTTCGCCTTGGCCTTGCCCCTTCTTTCCAGCAAAGCGCAAATCATGCCCATTAGGCAGACAGCAGTCAGCAATCCGTAAAATCCCCATATGATGCCAAGGCCATCAATGAAACCATAGGAGTGGAGGCCCGTGCTTAGGGAATTCACATGCCACCATGAGAAAGCAACGATGTTAGCCCCAAAGACTGCAGCGACGTGTATACCCCATTCACGAAGATAACCGGCCATGCGGGCGTGAAGAACAACAAGACACCATAATACGATCATCAATGCGCCATTCTCCTTCGGGTCCCAACCCCAGAATCTGCCCCATGAATCGTTTGCCCAGATACCGCCAAGAACCGTTCCTATCAGACTGAAAAACAGGGTGAAGCAAACCATACCATAGGCGATACGCGTCATCGCCCGGCGGAAGTTTTTGTCTCCCTCGTCAATACCTAGGACACGAGCAAACAAATAAATGGTTGAAAGACCTGCCGCGGCAAGCCCGCCCATGTAACCGATGGTTACCGTGACCACGTGGGTGGATAACCAGAAATTAGATTTAAGAACGGCAACCAGAGGGTCCATGTGGTCCTTAGCATCACCGATTTCATAACGGCGCGCGAGGAACATGCAGGCCATGCCCATGAACACGGCAAGACCTAAGGCCACCGCACGTTTGCTGAGCAGCTCGACAAGCAATAACACTAAAACCCCTGTAGCTCCAATAAACAGAAAAGTATCATAAAGGTTACCAATGGGAGAGCGCTCCATGATGATAGAGCGATGAGTAATGCCGGCGATCATCAGTCCGAGAGCAGCCACAGCTAACAATGCCGCAAACCCTGTGCATATCCTACCACCCCTGCTGCGTGGCGCCAACCAGCTGATCATGACAAAAACAAATGCGAAGATGAAGATGACCAGTGCCCTATAGAAATAATTCCATTTGCCATAAGCAACTTCAGATCCAAGCTGGCCAACCACCTTCGGCTCCATGCGATCATGAACGGATTTTTTCCAAGCAGCAAGCTGCTTGCTGAACGCGCTCTGTCCCTCATCGCGCAGAGCGAGGCAGGTGTCCTCCATCATTTCCATATCGGAAATCAAGGCCTCGGCGTGAGCGCGTTTGCCCGTAAGCACTTGTTCGATACGCTTACCCACTGGCAGCCATTCCTCAGAGTCCTCAGCATAAGGAGGCAGAAAGCGAATATCCTGAGAAGCACGTGTCATCCTGCGCTCAAGGTCGCTAAATAAAGTCATGATGCCGGGTGGCAACTGCTCTCCCTTAGGCTGCATTTCGAGCACCGCTTTGCGAAGTAGTGGAAAGGATCTCACCCAGTAGCTCATTCTCTTCATCCGCTCCTTGTCCATGGCGGGCGTACCCTCTTGTATCTCGATATCGGCACGAGCAAAGTCCATGTGATAAATCAAGCCCGAGAAAAGCCATATCTTGTCGCCAAGGTCGACGGTGTCCCGCTGCTCGCTGGTCATCTTAGCCTTGCTGGGCTGCTCTTTCCTGATCTTCTGGACTCTTGCCAGTAGGATGGGCGCTATTGGTTCAAGCTCCGCATAGCTGTAGCGATCTCGGCGGCCCTTATCCTTTACCACCTCTCTGATCACCTCGTTTTTGCTGGCATTATCAATACCGGACAAACGCTGCACCTCCTCGGGCAAGTCACCAGTTGCCAGAGAGCTAATCACCTCTGAGTTATCTATTCGGAAAATGGGAAGCTTCCGCGCCATGTCGCTGCGAAACAGACAATCCAGCATGAATTCTTCAGGGCTAATCTTAACCACTTCACCCTCGGCCTCGATTTTCATGCCACGTGCACCGTGCAGCTGCAACATGGTGAAACCTGCCCAGGTAGAGAAAGGCTTAATGCGGCCACCGTCTTGCACCCCAATATCACGGGCAACATCAACCACATCGTCTTGCCAGAGCTCATAGCCCTCAATGACCCGCGGTTTTTCTGAGCTTACGTTGATCCTGAGCGTGTAGAGGCCATAACCGCCCAACAACAAAACTACCAAGATGAAGGCGATCCAACGCCCTATTTTTGAACGCCGCTTGCTACTGTTTTCTTTGCTCATGCCGTTGCCTGATCGGAGCTTACCTCCTTGTTTTTAGTTTTTGAAGATTTGCCGACAAATCCTCCAAGCTTCATACCAAAGTGAATCGTGAGTCCCAAAATCGAAATGTAGAGGCTGTATTTAGGCCACTGATCAGATGGGTTTTTGACGATCGCAAACCCAGACATGGGACGATCTCCACTATCTTCCCACCTCGCCTGGTAGAGAGTATAGCCACCGTAACGCATGGGTTCGTTCATCTTAATGCGGAAAGCCTGCTCCGAGCCATCGGCGATACGGGTTATATCACTTTGAAAGGTGCTCGGCTTTCGAGTTCCTGGGTAATATTCGCCAATCGATTCATCAAGCCGCACCTGAAAGGGCATAGGCCAGATCTCACGCATTAAACGCAGACCGTATATCTTGCCATCAACGGTAATCGTGCAGGCATTAGGATCTCCCCCGTGAAGAACGAGGCGTGCTGTTTTTTCCTGATCTCCTCCAACGAAAACATCCACATGGCAGCCAGCAAGATTGAGCTCCTCGGTCGGATTAGTCTTCAGCCACTGTAGCGCCCAGCCATCGACCTCGATCACATCTTTACCGGCATCGTCCTTATCAACTTTGACACGGGCTGAATTCCTCATCCAGCCAGACACATTGAGCTCGATGCCCAGTTCAGGAATTTCAAAAACACGAGATTGATCCGCGCCAAGATTCTTAAGGTGCTCCGTGGGAAGAACATAGGGCTTTTCTTTCTCCCCATTGACGATCTCGGCAACCTCAATGGTGTATTCCGTGTAGCTCTGAGCAAAGTCAGATGTATCACCTTGGTAAACCGCCATGATGCCCTCTTTGGAATAGTGATGGGAGACGAATCCAGCAATCAACAGGCTAATCATACTAAAGTGAGAGATGATCACCCCAATATTTTTCCAACCCTTGCGGATGCGGAGAATGCCTCCCAAAAAGAGATTCACAAATAAAACGGCACTGACGAGATAAGCCCCAGGCAGCGGCAAGGAAACCGGCTTACCATTGATCTTGGGTAACCAATCAAGTTCGGGCACCACATACCATGCTTCGGCATCGTAGTAGCGTTTCTGCACCTCGTAGAGGCCTTTAGCGGGTTGCTCCAGCGTACTGAGCCAGGTCAGGATGAGCAGAAGTAATAAACAGGTAACTGCTAACCCGAAACCCGAGAAAAAACGGAAAAGCCGAACGGGTATAGATGATGATGAATTGGCCACGAGATAGATCGTTAAATAAGCTTACTTGGAGTCAGCACCTCTGTCAGCACTTCTGTCAGCACTTCTAATACGCAGGTCTTCGCAGAATTTTATCAGCCTTTCCTGCTCAGCGGCTAAGGCATCGGCATCCCCCATCATTTTCACCGTGATCAATTGATCACCGATGGCGACGATGACACCCGCCAAACCTGCGTTTTCACGTGCAGCTCGGCCCATACCGCCGGCAAAGTCTCCCGACGCAGTGACCAGCACCCCTTCTTGGCCGAGCATCATCACCTTAGGAAGCTCGTCTGCATTTTCTAGCCCGGGCTTACCAAACTGACCAAGCCAGCGATTGATGTTTGGCATTAAACCGCCACGGCTCCGACCAACAAAAACCTCTCCACTGTCTCCGAAGCGGTAGTTCAACATTCTAAATTCTGTGCTGGGGACCTGACGCCACTCAGGAGGCATCACGGCAACAAGGGAATGATTACCCTGATCGGCAACGATAAGCTCACGCCTCTCATTAACAACGATACGTTCCGTCTTGCGGCACGAGGCACAAAAAACAAGGCTGAACATGCTTATACATAAGAGCCGAAGGCTGAAGGCAAACATGATTAGGCAGTAACCTCGCATCTGTATGTTCGCAAGTGAAAACAATCCATAAATTCTACGACTTATGGGCTGGAAAATCATGAAGAATCTGTCACACCACCGTCATGACGTCCCGTGAACGATTTCTTGCCTCCATCCGCAGAGAACCAACTGACCAAACTCCAGTATGGGTAATGCGCCAAGCGGGGCGCTACCTACCTGAATACAGGGCCCTTAAGGAGAAATACTCGTTCACGGAAATGGTCAAGTCCCCTGAGCTTGCCACCGAGGTCACCCTGCAGCCGCTGAAACGCTTTCCACTGGATGCCGCCATCATTTTCTCGGACATTCTCATTATCCCCGAAGCCCTCGGCCAACCCTATCACTTCCGTGAAGGTGGTGGTATTGGCATGGACTTTATTATCGACTCTGTGGATAAAATCAACGCCCTAGACGCATCCGATATCGAAGAAAAACTCGCCTACCTTCCCGCTGCCCTGCGCATGACCCGCAATGCCATCGGTGAGGACAAAACCCTACTTGGTTTCGGTGGATCTCCATGGACTCTCGCCGCCTACATGACTGAAGGTGGATCCCTCAAGGACCTCGCCGCACTCAAAACACTCTACTACTCTGAACCTGCCACCTTTGAGCTGCTGATGGAGAAAATCACCTCTGCCGTCATCGACCTCTTCAAGATGGAAATAGAAGCAGGTGTCGACGCTCTGCAGATCTTTGATTCAGCAGGCGCCTTCTGCCCATCTTCCCATTACGAGGGCATGTCACTGAAGTGGATCAAACGCATCATCGATGCCCTGCCTGCTGACTTCCCCATCATTATTTTCGCCAAAGGCATGGCCCACCAGCGTGACGCCCTCGTTGGCACAGGTGCCAGTGTTCTCAGTATCGACTGGACCATTGATCTGCCCAGCTACTACGACGCCCTGCCCGACAAGGTCTCGGTCCAAGGCAACCTTGACCCCCTTATCCTCTCTTCCACCCCGGACGTCGTTCGCCGTGAAACCACACGACTACTTCAAGGCATGCAAGGCCGTCACGGCCACATTCTCAATCTCGGCCACGGTATTCTCCCCTCTGCTAAGCCTGAGAACATGCAAGTGCTCTGCGATACCATCGCTGAGTTTGCCAGCTAAGCCCCCGGGCTTGCGAACCAGCTCGATGAGCATGATTTCGTTTCCCTTGGTGGCCTAACTCCACTATGCTGAGGACAACAAATAATCATTGATCATGCCTTCATCACATCAAACAGATACAAGCCTTAACCACAATAAACGTTGCCGCATCGTTATCACGGGAGGACAA